>Ga0210384_10005736_pt1 | contig 13390 bp, 11 predicted proteins | sample IncBWH2MmetaG_FD_160574 | JGI IMG/M metagenome (GOLD analysis project Ga0210384, IMG submission 160574) | Forest soil microbial communities from Barre Woods Harvard Forest LTER site, Petersham, Massachusetts, United States - Inc-BW-H-2-M | ecosystem: Environmental > Terrestrial > Soil >...
ATACACTTGATTTTTTACTTTTTAGTTTTTACTTTTAAATTTTTAGTTTTTATAAACTACCGCCTTCAGTGAAATCATATCATCCATTACGTTAACGGTTTCTTTCAGATAGATATCCGTTTTACGGCTGTCAACCCATTGTTTATACCTTTCTGCCTTATCCTTATCCTCGCTATACTTCAATGTATCCTGAGGTATTGAATATACAAACATGGGCACAGTCAGTTTACTGACCGAATCGATCTGCTTTACGGTAGCCCGAATCATCTTTTGTTCATCCTGATAAACTTTCAAACTCAGCGGATACATTTTATCATTCTGTTTATCAAGCCAGGCTGCATTTTTGGAAATGGTCGTGAATGCGGTATTTGTACTTGTTCTTTCCGTACTGGATGTTCTTATATTATTTATGTCATACGCATATTTCCATGTAGTATAATCTGCTTTCGGCATCTCATCCCAGGCTAACGCATCCGGCTGATCTTTCTCACGAATCTTATAATGCTCATACAAGTCTGGAAGTACAATATCAGAAAATACACCGCGCAATTGAGTAGAACCTCCATTTATTCGGTAAAATTTCTGAAGAGTAAGTTTTACAGTGCCAAGAGGTCCGCCCATATCATTATAGCCAACATTTTTATCTAATGGAATATTTCTTTGAACAGTTCCTTTACCATAAGTACTTGTGCTGCCAATAATTATTCCTCTGTGATAATCCTGAATGGCCGCCGCAAAAATTTCTGAAGCAGAAGCGCTAAATTCATTTACCATGACAGCCAGCGGACCATCATATAAAACGCTTTTATCCCGGTCATTCAGTACCTGTGGTTTGCCATCGCGGTCACGCACCTGTACAACAGGGCCTTGTTCTATGAAAAGTCCTACCATCTGCACAACATCAATTAAGGAGCCACCTCCATTGTTGCGCAAATCGAGTACAATGCCATCCACTTTTGCTTCTTTAAGTTTGATTATTTCCCTGGCTACATCAACAGAACAGCGATTTCCTTTCGGATTATCGAAATCAGCATAAAACTCCGGCAGGAAAATATATCCGATTTTTCCCTTCTCACTCTGAATGATTACACTCTTCGCAAACTTTTCATCCTGAACAATTTCATCCCTGACCAAACTAACCACTTTAACAGAACCATCCGCCTTTTTCAACGTTAGTTTGACTTCTGTTCCTTTATTTCCCCGGATAATTTTAACAGCATCCTCCACCATATAACTTGAAAGGTCGACTGGTTCCTGATTGCCCTGTGCTACTTTCAGAATAATATCTCCCACGTTAATCTGACCGGATTTCCATGCCGGACTACCGGTTACCAGTGTAACAATTTTAATGGTTCCTTCTTCATCCCGAAGTGCAGCGCCTATGCCATAAAAACGGCCGCTCATATCTTCATCGAACGATCTTTTTTCCACAGGTGGGAAATAATCAGTATGCGGATCCATGCACTGTACAATAGTTTCTACGAAGACATTGAAGAAATTATCTTCGTCCGCTTTGATCCTGAGGTGATCATAAAATCTGTCTGTAATTTTCAGTGTTCTGTCCCGGGCTTCCTTCTCAAGCTGATCATTGGTTTTCGCAACATAGCCTGGTTTGCCTTTAGTGGCAGCCTGCTGATCCAGAAGTTCAGCATATTTTTCAAGCGTTAGGTATTTCAATTTTTTTCTGATCTCTTCCCTTTGTGCCGCAGTATTTACCGGATAGTCCAGTTTGTCATAATCCAGGTTAACTGTTTCCTGTTTGTTAAAATCAAATGGTTGCAAAAGTATCTCATGTGAGATATTCTGAGTTTCCTGCAATCTTTTTTTGTAAATAACCAGGACAGCCGGTACAAATTGAACAGGATCCTTACCAAGAATTTCATCATCAAGCTGGTTCTGAAATTTGGATAATTCCAATATATCCGATTTCAGGAATATTTTTTTTTCCACATCTTCTTCTCCCAGGAATTTTTTAAACACTTCCCTGGAAAACTGATCGTCGATATTTTTCGGACTGTAATGAATCTCTTCTAGCAATTCGCTAACATTTTTCAGTATTCTTTCATATTTAGTAGGCGGATTACCAGCAAATGCAAATGCTTTCAGCGCTACAACAATTCCAATGACGGACACGAACAGAACAATGGGTAAATTCCTTTTATTGAACATAAGTGAAAACAGTTTTGACATTGTCCAAAAATAACGATTAATGCTTCTGTATTGTTGTTGTTTAGCTGAATATTAACCAGCTGTATAGGTTAACGGCAAATAGGGTTGACGGATGACGAATCGCAGATTGCCGGATTCCAAATTTTACTTAGATTTGCAGCCCAAATGGTGGTTGTAGCTCAGCTGGTTAGAGCACTAGATTGTGGTTCTAGGGGTCGCGGGTTCGAACCCCGTCATCCACCCATTTTTTCTCTTTTTCCAATTGCAGGAATCTCTTTCTCTGATATGTTTCCCTTAACAACCTCTTAGCAACCCATAAGGCATATGAATTGAATTTTATAATTTAATGGCCTTATATATGAGATTCATGTTGTGCCGTTTCCTGGCAGGTTGTCTGTTGATCCTTTTTTCAATTTCTTCTTATTCGCAGCATTCTACGCGCCGAAAATTCTGGTTATCAAAGATCCAATAGTTATGCAGAAATATATACTATGAATATAAGTGGTTTGAAATATCCTCTTGAAACATTCAGTAACTATCATTCGATCAGCCGTACTACCTCCTGGTGGTAAATATGGTCAGGGAACTGGAGGAAGCGGCGGAACAGTATGTGGAAATGTCCGGGGTTATTTCCTTCCAACAGGGGGTGGACGGCCTTGTGAAGTACGATTTTGGAAAGGTGGATGCATCTCTCTTTAAGCGTAAAAACAACAAACGTTACCAGGATAATCTCCAAAACAATGTAGAAAGTCCTGTAAATTAATGAGTTAATTAGTCATAAGAACTATTAACCGGGTCTTGTTCATTTTTTACTTTCAATGTTATACTGTAAAATTGCACGCTTTCAGGCATGTTTAACATCATTTGAAAAAGTATGGCGAAGAATCTATTGATCGTGGAGTCACCGGCAAAAGCGAAGACCATTGAAAGAATACTGGGTGAAGATTTTGAAGTAAAAAGCTGTTATGGCCATATCCGTGACCTTGAAAGAGCCGATATGGGAATTGACCTGAATAACAAATACAAGCCTCGTTATATCGTTCCTGAGGATAAACAAAAGGTTGTCAAGGAATTAAAAAGTCTGGCTAAAAAATCAAAAGAAGTATGGCTTGCGACTGATGAGGACCGGGAAGGAGAAGCCATCAGCTGGCATCTATGTGAAGTGCTGGGTTTGGATCCGAAAACAACAAAACGCATTGTGTTTCATGAAATTACCAAACCTGCGATAGAATCGGGCGTAAAAAGGCCCAGAACAGTTGATATGCACCTGGTAAACGCCCAGCAAGCCAGGCGAATCCTGGATCGAATCGTTGGTTTTGAACTAAGCCCTGTATTGTGGCGGAAAATGAGCATGAAGAATAATCTGAGTGCCGGAAGGGTTCAAAGTGTGGCTGTGAGAATCATTGCTGAAAGAGAAAGAGAGATTAACGCATTTACTCCGCAAAGTACATTCCGGATAGAAGCTTCTTTTTCTTCAAAGGATATTTCAGGAAAAAATGTTGTTTTTTCAGCCGAAGGCAAAAAATATGCTGAAGAATCTGGTGCAGAGAAATTCTTACAAAGCTGTCTGAATGCAAAATATGCAGTTACCGACATACAGGTAAAACCAGGTAAAAAATCTCCTGCCGCCCCATTCACGACTTCAACTCTTCAACAAGAAGCAAGCCGCAAACTTGGATATGGCGTGAGCCGGACGATGTTGCTTGCCCAGAAATTGTATGAAAGCGGTAAGATAACATATATGCGAACTGACAGTGTGAGCCTGAGTGAAACTGCGATGGAAAATCTACGATCTGAAATCAATAGTAAATTCGGAAAAAAATATTATCAAAAGCGAGTTTACAAAAACAAAAATGAAAATGCTCAGGAAGCGCATGAAGCCATCCGTCCTACCTATATGGAAAATATAAGCGTGGAAGACGCAGATTGCCGTCGCTTGTATGAACTGATCTGGAAAAGAACTATGGCATCTCAGATGTCGGATGCAGAATTGGAAAAGACCATAGCCCTGATTCAGATTTCAACAAATAAAGAAGAATTAAAAGCCAGTGGTGAAGTTTTAAAATTTGACGGATTCCTTAAAGTGTATAGGGAGGACCGCGATGATGATGATATTTCAGAAGAGGAAAACAAGGAAGGCATGCTACCTCCCTTGACTGTCAATCAGCAATTATCCCTGGTGGAAATCCGTGCCACAGAGCGTTTCAGCCGGCCTATGCCCAGGTATACAGAAGCTTCCCTGGTAAAAAAACTGGAAGAACTTGGCATCGGAAGGCCTTCTACGTATGCACCAACAATTTCCACCATACTTAAAAGAGGTTATGTTGAAAAACGCGATAAAGAAGGTGTGATACGGAATTTCAGAATCCTGAAACTGAAAGAAAATATAATCAGCAAATTATCGGAACAGGAAACTACAGGTGCCGAGAAATCAAAATTATTTCCAACAGATCTGGGTCTTGTAGTAACAGATTTTCTTAAACAGTATTTTGACGATATCATGGATTATAATTTCACGGCACGTATTGAAGCGGAGTTTGATGAAGTTGCCAGCGGTAAGATCGAGTGGAATAATATGATCGATGATTTTTATATCCCGTTCAAAAAAGATGTTGATAATACTATTGAAAAAGCAGAGCGTATCAGTGGGGAAAGAGAACTGGGAGTAGATCCTGTTTCAGGAAAAAAACTCATTGTTCGTATGGGCAGGTATGGTCCTATGGCTCAGATCGGAGAACAAAATGATGAAGAAAAACCGCGATTCGCAAAATTAAAAAATACACAGAGTATCGAGACAATTAATCTCGAGGACGCACTGGAATTATTTAAATTACCCCGCAACCTTGGCTCTTTTGAGGGTTCCGATTTGACAGTGAGTATAGGTAGATTTGGTCCATACATCGCTCACGACAAGAAATTTTATTCCCTCGGAAAAGAATTTGATCCCTATACCATAGGCTTTGATGAAGCCGTTCCCATCGTAGTCGAAAAAAGAGCAGCCAAGGAACAAAGGACAATCAAGGTTTTCGAGAAAGAAAAAATTCAATTGCTGCGTGGTCCTTATGGACCTTATATCAAACAGGGCCTGCGTAATTATAAAATCCCAAAAGAAAAGCAGGTAAATGTAGAAACACTTGAACTACCTGAAATCAAAGCTATCATTGAAGAAGTGAAAGCTAATCCTCCAAAAAGAGTTCCGAAGAAAAAGAAATCTTCATAAGATTTTTAAAAATCCTGCGTTATCCAATAAGGGCAAGCACATCCGGGCCGGAAATAAACATCCGGTAAGGATTTGTGGATAAGATTGTCATTGTATTTTTTTTAACTTCTGCGATATTCATCCCGTTAACCCTGACTGTATATCGCCCGAAGAAAAAACATCTACCCCATGCAGGAATCCAAAGAGATCAAAGCTTTGCTTCATCTGATAGATGATCCGGATGAAGAAGTATTTACGACCGTAAGTGACCGGATCATCAGTTATGGCCGTGGCATCATTCCGAATCTTGAATATCTCTGGGAAAATACATTACAGGATTCTATCCAGGAAAGAATTGAAATGCTTATTCACCGGCTGCACTACCGGGATCTTAGCGAAGATTTTCAGAGGTGGAAATCCAGCAGTTATCATGATCTGCTCACCGCCAGTCTCCTGGTATCTAAATTTCAGTATCCCGACCTGGCCACCAGTCCTGTTCTTGAAGAAATCGAAAAATTACGCCGGAACATATGGCTTGAATTAAACAGTTATCTTACTCCGCTGGAACAGGTGAACGTACTTACAAGTATTATTTATGGTTACTATAATCTCAAAGGAACTGAAGTAGGATACCAGCATCCGGAGGAATTCCTTATTCATAAAGTGATTGAAACCAAGAGAGGAAATACCATTATCAACGGAATAGTTTATTTGCTTCTCAGTGAATTGCTGGATATTCCTGTGAAAGTTATTAATATTCCCCGTCAGTTTGTTCTTGCCTATATTAAACCGGAGCTGGCCGATGAAGGAATTGAAAAAGCAGCCATCGACCGCATCGAATTCTTTATAGATCCGATGAGTGGCCAGGTATTTACCCATAAAGATGTAATGAATTATTTCAGCCGAATTGCCATCACTCCATCAGATATACATTTCAAGCCATCAACTCATATACGGATTATGCAATCCCTACTTGAAGAATTCAGTAAATGTTTCGATAATGAGTCGAATCTCTATAAAAAAACCGAGCTGCTCATGCTCTCCCGAATGCTCAGCGAATAAAAACGTTGCAGGTCCGACATTTTTCACTTCGGTAAAACAACCGCAATTACCATAATTTGTCCAAAAATAATTCTGGATTGCAGATATTTCTGATATCAGCATTTTACGAAATGAAATTATGATGGATATTATCGATTGGTCTACCAGCCTGCTCTGTATTCTCGTTTTACGAATTGATTGGCATCGTCAAAATTGGTGATCTTCATATTAACTGCATCCCATAATAATTTTTTTCTTCCCGGGAATCCTGTACCTTTTTTTATATTCCAGGCTCTTAAAGCCAGGTTACCCATCAGGATGGTTTCTGTTAACGGGCCTGCATATTCAAAGGGGGAACTGACTTCATTACGACCATATCCTGCAAGACAAGCGTTGACCCATTGTAAGTAATGTCCTTCAGGAACACGGGCAATTGTTTGAGGAATTTTCACATCTTTTGTATTGGAAGTTGGAAGGAGTTGGGGATTGCTTCCATAAGTGCCACACATGATTTTCCCTTTTGTTCCAATAATCAGCACTCCCCCGTCATTACCTCCAAACTGTTCATCAGCGCCCAATTCTTCTGGTCTTTCCGGAATAATACCACCATCCATCCAATGTAATTTCACGTTGGGTTTACCATCTTTCCCTGGAAAATTTAGGATAACAGATGAGGCAGCAGGGCAGCTTTCTGGAAAATAATCAGGTGTCCACATTTTTTCAAATATTGAGACCTGGCTGCACTCCACTTCTGAAGGATAGCCCAGTCCGACGGTTTTAAAAGCAGGATCTATCAGGTGACATCCCATATCGCCCAGTGCGCCCGTTCCAAAAGCCCAAAAGCCACGCCAGCTAAAGGGCACATATTCTTTATGATAGGGTTCCTCTTTTGCAGGGCCAAGCCAGAGATCCCATTTAAGTTCTGATGGAACCGGTTCGTTACTTTTAGGAGTACCCGTACCCTGGGGCCAAACGGGTCGATTAGTCCAAACTTTTATTTCTGTCGCATCTCCGACAATTCCGGCACGATACCACTCTTGCATTGTTCGGACTCCGTTTCCTGATGCGCCCTGGTTTCCCATCTGGGTAACAACTTTATATCTTTTGGCATATTCTGTCAGTAACCGGGCTTCATATATATCGTGTGTCAGTGGCTTCTGAACGTATACGTGTTTGCCTAGTTGCATAGCAGCTACCGCAGCTATTGAATGACAGTTATCCGGCGTTGAAACAGAAACGGCGTCAATGGACTGGTGTTCTTTGTCCAGCATCTCCCGGAAATCATAATATCTTTTTGCTTTTGGAAAACGGCCAAGGGATTTTGTTATCTGACGGTCGTCCACATCACACAAATATGCAATATTGGCATTGGGACTTTTAGAAAATTCAAAAAGGTCGCTCTCTCCCTTTCCACCGGCACCAATACCTGCAATATTTAATTTATCGCTCGGCGCCACAAAACCCCGGCCCAGCACATGCCTTGGCACAATAAAAAAACCTGCAGCGGCGAGTGAAGATGTCTTAAGAAAATTTCTTCTTGAATTGTTGTTTTTTATTTTCATATAACAAATAATATAATAGGGATGACAGTTTACGATTGACAGTTGAAAGTTGAAGTCTTAGGCGTTTGGCGTTAAGCTTTAAATCTTACGCTTAATAAGTCCGATATGTCCTTTTTACAAACTGGTTAGCGGGAGCAAAATTAATGATCTCCATTTTTTCTCCATCCCAAAGTAATTTTTTGCGACCCGGAAATATTCTTACTCCTTTACTATTGGTCTCACTATATTGATAACTGCGTACGGCCAGGTTGCCCATCAGTACAGTTTCTGTTAAAGGTCCTGAAATAGCAAAGTCAGAACTTGTATAAGTTCCATATCCTTTTTTGCAGGCTTTTACCCATTGCTGCTGGTGACCCTCTGATCCTCCTTCTACAAAAGGAAATTTTGATTTGGGCAGAACGATATCCTTCATACGACTTGTTGGAAGCAGCGTGGCGTTTTTACCAAAAATTCCGGCCATCAGTTTACCTTTTGTTCCTTCAAATATTATTCCGCCGCTTTCTTCACCCATAGGCTCATCAGGTAAAAGTTCCGCAGGTCTTTCAGGTTTTATTCCTCCATCATACCAGATCATTTTAACTGGTACTAGTGAATCGCGTTGCGGAAATTGAATATATGTTTTTGCAGAAGGTGGAAATCCGTCGGTATTGATTACTTCCTGGAAAAATCCTTTGTAAACAGAACCTATACTGGTTTCTGCTGAAACAGGATAGCCCAGTTTCAATGAAAGATATGGCACATCAATAAAATGACATCCCATATCTCCTAATGAACCGGATCCGAAATCAACCCATCCACGCCAGATAGCAGGCAGGTATGCAGGATTATAATCACGGAGTGGAGCAGTCCCCAACCATAAATTCCAGTCCAGTTCTTTCGGAATATCAAATTGCCCGGTCGGCGTGGGAATACCTTGAGGCCATGCAGGACGGTTTGTCCACACATGAACAGTATGTACATCTCCCAACAATCCTTCCTGTATCCATGTTTGAATGAGACGTATATCGTCTCCGCTACTTCCCTGATTACCCATCTGAGTTACAACTTTGTATCTTTTTGCTGCTTCGGTCAGCATTCTTGCTTCATAAATATCATGGGTTAGGGGTTTTTCAACATATACGTGTTTACCGAGCTGCATTGCCGCCAGAGCAATAGGCGCATGCATATGATCCGGTGTAGTTACGATTACAGCGTCGATATTTTTCCCTTCTTTTTCCAGCATTATTCGATAATCTTTATAGTAGGGGGCATCGGGCCATTTTTTACGCGCATTCACTGCCATACGATCGTCCACATCACAAAGGGCTACGATATTATCTGAGCCCATATTATAAGCGTGGGGAAGATTCACTTCAGCCTTGCCTCCTGCACCAACACCTGCAATATTTAATTTATCGCTGGGGGAAATATAACCCCGACCCAGCACATGTCTGGGAACAATAAAAAAACCTGCAGCAGCTAACGAAGAAGTTTTAATAAAATCTCTTCGCGATTTGCTATTCTTTATTTTCATAAACCAGATATATTGAAGTTACAGACGACAACCAAACGGAAGATGGTTTGATTTTAAAAAATTGCTTTAAGTTTTAAGCGTCAGGTTCTAAGCTTAAACGAGGGACGCATCGAGCGTAATATTTGTATTCAGCAATTTACTAACGGGACAGTTCTGTTTTGCATCTTCAGTAGCTTCTTTAAATTGTGCAGCGGTAATACCAGGTATTTTTGCTTTTAAACGGAGAGCAGATTGGGTGATGGCTCCGTTATCCAATGTAACTTCTCCCTGAACGTCCAGGCTATCTGGTGTAATGCCTAATGCCTGTAATACAAAACTAAGCTTCATCGCAAAACAACCGGCGTGAGCTGCTGCAATCAGCTCTTCTGGATTGGTACCGACCCCATCTTCAAAACGGGATTTATATGAGTACTGGGTATTTTTTAAAGTGCTGCTTTGTGTAGTTAATGTTCCCTTACCATCCTTACCGGATCCATTCCAAATTGCAGTGGCTGTACGTTTCATAATTGTAAAAAATTTAGAAACGTAAGTTAGGGAAAACTAGTTCACAGCAATCAGCTGAACATCAAAAAACACGGGTGCATTTGCAGGCACGGGACCATAACCGGTGCATCCCCATGCATAAGCTGAAGGTATAAATAACTGGATGTGACCTCCTACCCCGATTTTCGGTAATCCCACCTGCCATCCGTAAATCAGATCCCCAAGCACTGCATTATTCAGGGTTGAATTAACCGCAGAATCGAATGTGGTATTACTAGGTATAAGCCTGGCAACATAAGTAACCACAAGTCTGTTATAAGATTGTGGTTTAACTGTTGCAGAACCGGAGTCAATAATATGATAGTATAAGCCGCTTGTATCTTTAGTCAGCGGAATAGAATCACCGGCAAACTTAATCAATGCAGCAGAATCTGCTGATGGCGCTGTCGATGTGCAGGTCGGACTTGTCGGACTTGATTTAGAACAAGCGTAATAGCCAAATATGGCAACTAAGGACAAAAATAATACGAACAGTTTTTTCATAAAGGATGCAATATTAATACAAAAAATTAATGCATGGATAATTCCTGACTACTAAACGCAAAAGGTAGTAGATCCGTTGCCCTGTTTATAATAAATATTTCACCAGAAATTCCACTAAGTATCAGACGAATTGGATGATTAAAACGTTGTTCATACTCTGCAAGTGTCTGCCTGCATATCCCACAGGGGCTGATCGGCCTGTTGCTGGTGGCCGATTCGTTGATATAAGTCAATGCCAGACTGATGACAGCTATACCGGGAAAAGTTGCAGAGACTGCAGAAAGCACTACTCGTTCGGCACAAATACCTGCCGGGAAACTCGCATTTTCCTGGTTTGAGCCAGAGATAATTTGCCCGTTCATCAGCTGTACAGCCGCACCAACCCTGAATTTTGAATATGGCGCATACGCATGACCGGTAGCTTCACGTGCAGATTCCAGAAGTTTGGCATCGGATGGATCCAATGTTGTGAAATCCTGAAATATCATTAAAGGGATATGCAGACTGGTGTGTTTCAATTTAAGAATGCCGTTTATTTTATTTTCTTAAAAAGACGGTTCCAGCGAACCCCGTTTTTCCAACTCATCCAGATCATCCAGGCTTCTCCTACTACATGATCTTCTGGAACAAATCCCCAGTAACGGCTGTCCAGGCTCTGATGCCGGTTATCGCCCATCATCCAATAATAGTCCATATTGAATGTATACTGGGAGGTTTCTTTGTCGTTTATATATATTTTGCCATTCCTGATCTCCAGTTTATTTTTTTCATAATCCCGGATCACTCTTTCATAGAATGGATAATTAAACGAATTGAGCGTGAGCGTTGCCCCTTTTTTAGGAATCCAGAACGGACCATAATTATCTTTGGTCCAGTTGTATTGTGGGTCATAAGGGAAAACACTTTTATTGCTGTCAAGATAAGGAGTTATATTTTTAGCCAAACCGTTTTTAATCATTTTATCCCGGGCAACGGCCGTTAACAACATCGCATACCTGTTTGGAACACCCGTCTGCTGGAATTCGTCACCATTATTGATATCAATATCGTACTCATCTTTCATTACAGTTTCATCGAGTTGCTGACCTCCGGTAACAACTATATAATTGGTTTCTGAATAATCCGGAAGTCGTGTTTCCTGTCCATTGATATATATTACCTGATTTTTAATTTGTAATGTATCACCTGCCACACCGACACATCTTTTGATAAAGTTTTCCTGTTTATCAACCGGACGAACAATGAGCGGATAGGATTCGGGATCACTAAGAATAATTTTTCGACCTGCATCCATATCCCCATTCCCCAGAAGGCGCGCAACATCATAATAAGGTTGTTCGGACTGGTATCCTTCCTTATTAATAACCGTATCTCCTGCTGGGAAATTAAAGACCACCACATCATTTCTTTTTACCGGCGCAGCAAACCACCTGGTATAAGGTATATGGATCCATTCCACGTAAGATTTTATATCGAAGATGGGCATAGTATGATGCACAAAGGGCATTGCAATGGGTGTATTAGGAATACGCGGCCCATAACTGAACTTACTTACAAACAGAAAATCATTTACAAGAAGTGTTTTTTCCATTGAAGGTGTGGGAATCACATATGCTTCGAAAACAAATGTGCGAATCAATGTGGCAGCGATCACGGCAAAAATGCCCGCATCGACCCATTCGCGGGCAGCAGATTTTTTATATTTTTTCGCAGCATCAGCTCCGATATATTTATCCTCTTTATTTAAACCTACATAGAGAAAATATAATCCAGCCGTACACACAGTTAGTGCATGCTGGTAAAACCTGAACTTCCCGAAAGTTTTTACAAATTCAACACAGATTGCCAGTGTGAAAAACCAACCCACTATAGGAATAAATTGCAATACAAATAAATAAACGGGCCTTTTACTTAACCTGAGCATTTCATAACTATTCAGAACAGGTACCAGACCCTTCCAGGCAGGAACATCAGCTTTTTTAAACATGAAATACAAACCTAAAGCGGGCAGGATAAACAGGGCCAGGGCGATTAAAACAAGAATCATGATCTGGTGGGTCGTCATTTAAGCGATTTTAGATTTGGTCAAATGTACCATTATAATCAGCCTTCAAAATACTGTAGCAGTAATCATTGGCAGAACCGTTCGGCACATTTATGTAATTTTTAATAACACTATTTTTTAGGAAGCACATAACTCGCCACGTCTTCGCGGTTAATGGATTTGGAAGAAAGTATAATCAGCCGCTCTACGACATTTCGTAATTCCCTGATATTTCCTGTCCAGTTATATTCCTGTAATGCCCTGATGGCTTCCTCATCAATTCCTTTTCTGGCAATACCATATTCATTGCAAATATCCTGAAGGAATTTATCAACTAGTAATGGTATATCGTCCCTTCTTTCATTTAAGGAAGGAACGTGAATGATAATTACACTTAGTCTGTGATATAGATCAAGTCTGAAATTTTTTTCATCCACTTCTTTCAGTAAATCCTTGTTGGTAGCTGCAATCACCCGCACATCCACATTGATATCCTTATCTCCCCCTACTCTTGTAATCTTTCCTTCCTGCAATGCCCGAAGTACTTTGGCCTGTGCATTGGGACTCATGTCCCCGATCTCATCCAGAAAAAGTGTTCCGGTATTTGCCTGTTCAAATTTTCCTATTCTTTGTTTTACAGCAGATGTAAATGAACCTTTCTCATGTCCGAATAATTCGCTTTCAATCAATTCTCCCGGAATGGCAGCACAATTCACTTCAATCAGCGGACCCGCAGCCCTGTTACTTTTTTCATGAACCCAGCGCGCTACCAGTTCTTTACCAACACCATTTTCGCCTGTAATTAGTATTCGTGCTTCGGTAGGGGCAACTTTCTC
>Ga0210384_10005737_pt1 | contig 13389 bp, 13 predicted proteins | sample IncBWH2MmetaG_FD_160574 | JGI IMG/M metagenome (GOLD analysis project Ga0210384, IMG submission 160574) | Forest soil microbial communities from Barre Woods Harvard Forest LTER site, Petersham, Massachusetts, United States - Inc-BW-H-2-M | ecosystem: Environmental > Terrestrial > Soil >...
GAATATGCCCACGAGCAGGGCCTGGAAATCATCCGTACCTATGTCGATGCCGGCAAGAGCGGCCTCACGATCCATACCCGCAAGGGGCTGCAGCAATTGATCCAGGACGTCGAGGCCAAGCCTGACTTCAAAGTGATTCTGGTCTATGACGTCAGCCGATGGGGACGGTTCCAGGATGCCGACGAAAGCGCCTACTATGAATATGCCTGCCGCAAGGCAGGGGTTGACGTCCGGTATTGCGCCGAACCCTTTGTCAATGACGGGTCCCCGCTGTCCGGCATCATCAAAAGCATCAAACGGGCCATGGCCGGCGAATACAGCCGTGAACTGTCCGTCAAAATATTTGCCGGGCAGTGCCGCCGGTTTGAGGCGGGATATCATCAAGGCGGATTGGCTGGCTATGCGTTGCGCAGGGTAGTGATTGACTGCAGAGGCGAAACCAGAACTGTGTTGCGTCCCGGCGAGCGCAAAGCCGTGCGGAACGACCGCACTATCCTGGTACCGGGACCGCAGAGAGAAATCGCCGTGGTCAACCAGATATTCCAGTGGTTTGTCGCCGAAGGCGGCGCTTCCGAGGAATGCATCGCCAGGTACCTCAATGCCATGCAAGTGCCGAATGCGCGCGGCACGTTCTGGAGGCGGGAAGCCGTGCACAAGCTCCTTACGAACGAATTGTATCTGGGCGTCGACACCTACAATCGCCAATCCAACAAATTGCGGCGGCGCCTGATCAAGAATCCGCCTGACATGTGGCTGAGGTTTCAATGCCCGTTTCAGCCTATCGTCTCGCCGGAACTATTCTGGCGGGCGCAAGAAGTCATGGCCACCCGCCGACGGAATCGAACCGATGAGGCCATGCTAAAAAAATTGCATACGCTCTACGAACAATACGGCTACCTAAGCCGGCCGCTTATTCGTATGGGGCCAGGAATGCCTGCTCCTGAAACGTATTATCACCGCTTCGGTAGTCTCAGGCACGCGTATCAACTGGTAGGCTACCAGCCACGGGGGGATGACAGTTTCGTTATTGCTCGGCACTATGAACCGATCCCGACCGCCGCCTGCATTGACGCCGTCTTTCAGCAGTTGCCCCAGGCTGAATGGCACCCGACCACCCGTGGACAACTGAACTACATCAAGACCGGAGACGGCCTGCTGGTGTCGATTACTGCCGTTCCTTGCCGGGACAATCGGCTGGGGGGCTTTTGCTGGACTTTGCGCAAAGCCTTCATGACAGAGGCCGACGTGACGATCGCAGTCCGGCTACAGCGCAACAATCAAGACGTCAGGGACTACTATGTCCTTCCCAGCGCAGAGTTCCGGCGGCGCAGCCTATGCCTGCAGGAGCATAATCCTCAGCATATCGAGGTCTACCGCGTCGACAGCCTCGACGGCGTATGGCAACTCTTCGCCCGCAGCAGCATCCGGAGGCAGTGATGCAAATCCCAACCAACCACTATCTCGCGCGCATCCCGATGGATAAGATCGACGTGCTCAATCCCAGGGAACGTAACATCAAGGTGTTTGAAGACGTCATGTGCAATATTCGTGCGGTAGGCTTGAAGAAGCCGATCACCGTCACGCCACGATTAACCGCAGACGGGGAGCAGCGGTATTTACTGGTGTGCGGGGAAGGGCGCTTAAATACCTTCAAGACCGCCGGCGAGACCAGCATTCCCGCACTGGTGGTCGAAGTCAGCGACGAAGAAGCCTTTGTCATGAGCTTGGTAGAAAATATCGCCCGCCGGCCATATAAACCGCTGGAGATGCTCTCCAGTATCCGCGATTTACAGGTCCGGGGTGATGACAAGAATACCATCGCCGGCAAAGTCGGCATGTCGCCGGAGCGGGTGCAGGGCATCTTGACGCTGTTGACACGCTGTGAAGAACACCTGTTGCGTGCGGTCGAGAAAGGATCGGTACCGCTGACTGCGGCGCTGACCATCGTCGGTGCAGGCGAGGATGACAAGGAGTTACAGCTTGTCTTGCAACAGCTGTATGAATCCGGCGAGCTGCGCGGCAAACAGCTCTATGTCGCCAGGCGCGTGATTGCCGGCCGCAAGAAGTTAAAGCAGAATGGCGCCAATCCATCGGTAGGCTCGCCCGAGGAATTGACCGCGGCTCAGTTGGTGCGCACCTACCAAACCGAAGTAGGCCGCCAGAAAACCATGATCCGCAAGTCCCGTGCCGCGCAAGATGAGCTGCTGTTCATTGTGACGGCCTTCCAGCAACTGCTGGAGGACGGCGTCTTCGTCGGCATCCTGCACAGCACCGGCTTGGACAGTATGCCCAACTACCTATCGCAACGATTGCAGGAAAGGAGCGTCGCATGACGGCCCCGGTCCCCATCGCATTTCTCATGGAGCCGTTCTCGGTGCCATTGGAAAAGCTGATTCCAACTCGGGCCATGCCACCGCGTTTTGAGTCGTCGCCCAGATTTCGCCAGATTCTGTCGTCGATCCGTGAGATAGGGTTGATCGAACCTCTGTCGGTCGTCCGCGATCAAGAGGCCGCCAAAGGATTCATGCTGCTGGATGGGCACTTCCGCAAGGCAGCTCTGCGCCTACTGGGACTCCCTGACGCCACCTGCCTGGAGGCTACCAGCGACGAGGCGTATACTTATAACAGCAAGGTAAACCGGCTATCCACGATCCAGGAACATGTGATGATCAAGCGCGCGATTGATCGCGGCGTCCCTTCCGAGCGCCTGGCCAGCGTGCTGGGCATCCATGTCAACCAGATTTATAAGAAAGCCTCATTGCTCAATGGCATCTGTCCCGAAGCGGCAGCGCTGCTGCAAGATCGCCGATTTTCCGTGGACTTGGTGCGCATCCTGCGTCAGATGAACTCCGCGCGGCAGATCGAATGTGTAGAGCTGATGGTTGCGGCAAATACAACCACCGTAACCTATGCACAGGCACTGCTCGCAGCAACTCCCGATGCCATGCTGCTCATGAGGCGGAAATTTCCCAAACCAGTGCACATTGGTCAGCCACAAATGCAAAGAATGGAGCAGGAAATGAGCAGCTTGCAGGGTCAGTACAAAGACGCTGAGCAAACCTACGGGCAGGATCTATTGAACTTGGTGGTCGTCAAAGCCTATCTGGCATCGCTTTTACGCAACCAGCAGATCAGCGCATACCTGAGAAACAATTACTTCGATTTGCTGCGGGGATTGGAAGCCATCCCTGAAAGCCCTGAAAAGGCATTGCAGCAGACGCAGACGTAGCGGCACCCCGGTTGTCACACCAGTGGCGCACCGGGCCAACGCATGTCCTCGGCTAAAACAAGTAAAACGGTGCGCAAAGAACGGCTGCGGATACCGATTTCATCTGCTATTGATTAGGCCCTGCTTGTTCTCAGCTTACGCACCACACCAGTCACCACGCCCCACACATTGACCTTGGCAGGATCGTAGAGGCGCATCATCTGATAGGCGCTCCCCTTAGACGCGATGATCAAATCGCCTTGACCAGGCGTTGCGGCGGTATCTACCAGCACCTTGTCGCCGGCAAGGATACCGTCTTCCAGGAACTCATTACTTTTAACGCCAAAAAAGAATGAAGTGATGCCAGAACGCCCGATCACATAGCTGTTGATATCCAGCGTGCCATCGGCTAGCGGGAGCGGTCCGCCAACCTCCCTGGGATTGAAGCTACGCAATACTGGAATTTGGTAGTGCCGGCCGGTCTCAGGCAATGGAGTTGGCCTTGAATCAATGTTTGGCGTCATGGTTTCCCTCCGTTCAATAACTGTATAAATATACAGTATATCTCAAACTATTTTGGAAGAGGAGACAAATTGCAAATCCCTCACGAAATCTTAAAGCTTATTTTTACTGTATTTTGAATATCTATAATTTATGCTTGGCAACATGTCACATGGGCATCAAATCCATTGGGATTGTCTATTAAAAAATTAGTTTTTAGGGACGTCTTAACGGATATGCGTTTACCGTGCGTCGTGCGTGTCTTTTTAGAAAATAAGTCCTGCAATCAATTTATTGTCAGAGCTGATATTACAATATGATACAATATTGGTTAATTATCAATTTTCTCAAGGCAACTACCCTTTTGCGCAAGGCTAATTTTTACGCGACACCTTAAATTGCGGTGTGCTGCGTCCATATCTGCGCGAATTGCGCATTTTTAAATTTTTATGCGGCCAAATTTATTGCAATATTATAAATTTCATGTGATCAAATTTTGGCGAGCGCAACCGCTGGTATTTCTCATGTTGGCGTTGTCATCGTTGATTGCCTTGGCGGCGGCTGCAATGTATCTGCTGCAATGGCAGCAGGCAAAGCTTGCCTCTGCGGAGCTAAACGAAGTTCGCGCCCATCGCTTAACTTCTCGCGCAGCTAACGTTGCTGTAGCCGATTCTCCGATACCGTTTCTGCCGCCGTTCTCCAGCGCCCAATTGCTTCACACCCTAAACAAGGTCGCCTCGGACACCAAGCTGCCTATCGACGAAGTGGGCTACGTACTAGACGACGGTGCAGCACAACCTTATCTCCGGTACCGCGTGACGCTCAGGGTCGCCGCTTCCTATCCGGTGATCCGGACGTTTATCAACCAGTTGAATGCGGAGTTGTCCAACGTTGCTTTGGATGCAATCAGTTGCTCCCGCGATGATATTGTGCAAGCAGAGTTGACCTGCGATGTCGCTTTTTCCGCTTTTTTTCACAAGGAAGCTCGTGGATAAGCGCAAGGGTAAGCGTTGGGCCATCTTGTTGAGCGCGCTCGTTGCGACGCTGATTGCCATCTTTTATCCGGCGGACGATGGCTCGATCGCGGCAGTGGAGCATCGACCTGCCGGCAAGCGCCAGTTGCCACCGAAAACCGGGGCGACACCAAACAAGGACCTAGCGGATTGGCCACCGGTCGCCGCCGATCCATTCGCGCCGCGCGGCTGGCAAGCGCCGCCAGCGCAAACGGTGGCGCCTTCTCCCGTCGCCACCGTCAACCTCGTCCCGGAAACGCCGCCGGCACCGGTCGGGCCGCCGCCGCTGCCTTTCCAATTTGTCGGACGAATGAACGACGATGCGGGGCAAGTGGTCTATCTTGGCCGTGGCGACCAGGCGCTGATCGCCCATGCCGGCGAGGTGCTGGAGGGAACCTATAAGGTGCTCGAGATCACTGCGACCCAAATGGAGTTCGAACATATGCCGACCGGCCAAAAGCAAACGCTGACCTTTCCAGCACGAGACAACTAATCTATGGTTTCTATTTCCTGGCCGCGGATGGCTCAATTTTCCGCATCCGTTTTGACCTTACTACTATTGGCTGGATGTGCCGCCGAAATGCACCACCGCAATGGCATGCAGGCGATGGAGCAGCAAAAGTACGCCGAGGCCGTCAATGAGCTGGCCCAGGCGACAGAAATGAAGCCTGATGATATCGCCTATCGGAAGGATTGGCTGCGGGTACGTGAAATGGCGACAGACAAGTTGCTAAAATCCGCAGCTGCGGCATTGGCTGACGGTAAATATGAAGAGGCAGAGCGCTGCTACCGCAGCATCTTGAAGTATGAACGCGAGAATGCCCGCGCATTGGCCGGCCTGGAGGCCAGCACGCATGCGCGGAGCGCCGACGCCGACGCCGGTCAGGCGCGCGATGCGCTCAAGAAGGGCGATGTTGCGCGCGCGTCAGAATTGGCGGCCCGTGCGCTGACCTATGTTCCCGCCCATGCCGGCGCGCGGGCGGTCAAACGCGATGTCGAAGCGCTGCAGGCGCAGCAGATGCTGGTCGCGCCCAGCCTTGGCGCGATGTACAAAAAACCGATCAACCTGGAGTTTCGCGATGCCAGCGTGAAGATGGTGTTCGACGTGTTGTCGCGCACCACAGGAATCAATTTTATTTTTGACCGGGAAGTGAAGGGAGACCAACGCACTACGGTGTTTCTGAAGCAAACCAACCTGGACGACGCGATCGACGTGATTCTCTCGACCAGCCAGCTGGACAAGAAGATTTTGAATGCCAGCAGCGTGTTGATTTACCCGAACACCCAGGCCAAGACCCGTGAGTACCAGGATTTGATGGTCAAGGCATTTTACCTGTCCAATGTCGATGCCAAGCAAATCTCTACCATGCTCAAGACGGTGCTCAAGCTGAAGGATGTATACGTAGATGATAAGTACAATCTGGTGATCCTGCGCGAGAATTCGGAGACGATTGCACTCGCCGAAAAGTTGATCGCCTTACAGGACCTGGAAGAGCCGGAAGTGATGCTGGAAGTGGAAGTGCTGGAAATCAGCCGTTCACGCCTGTTGAATCTGGGCATCCAGGTCACCGACCAATTCACGATCACTCCTTTGGGGGCCTCATCGACGACGTCGCCTACGAATGGGGCCTCGACCCAAATCATTAAGCTAAGCGACTTGAAGGGACTCAATTCGAGCACCTTGGGCATTACCTTGCCTAGCGCGACAATCAATCTGCAAAAGACCGACGGCGATACCAACCTGCTGGCCAATCCTCGTCTGCGTGTGCGCGATAGAGAAAAGGCCAAGATTCTCATCGGCGACAAGGTTCCGGTGGTGACCACCACCAGCAGCGCCAACTTCGTGACGGAAAATATCCAGTATCTCGACGTCGGCCTGAAGCTGGAGGTGGAGCCGGATATCCACTTGCGCGATGAAATCGGCCTGAAAATAGCGCTCGAAGTCAGCTCGCTGGTCTCGTCGGTAAAGACCAACAACGGCTCGCAGGCGTACCAGATCGGCACGCGCAACTTCAACAGTGCATTGCGCCTCAAAGATGGCGAAACCCAGATCCTGGCCGGACTGATCAAGGATGAGGACCGTTCGGCGGCCAACCGCATTCCATTGCTGGGGGATTTGCCGGTCCTTGGCCGGCTGTTCTCCAGCCAGAACGACAATCGCCAGAAGACAGAAATCGTCTTGTCGATTACTCCGCATCTGATTCGCAATATCCAGCGCAAGGATGCGATGGCGGAGTCGTTCTGGTCCGGCACCGAGGCCAATCTGCGCAACAAACCTCTACAGCTTCGTAACTTCGACGCCAATGTAGCGCAGCCTGGCGCCATGCCGGCCGCCGCTAAAACAGGCGGTGCAGGCGCCACGCCTCAGAGCGCGCCAGGTTCCGCAGTGCCACCGGCATCTGCCGCGACAGATGTGCTGAAGCTCAATTGGAATGGCCCGCCGCAAGCAAAGATTGGGGAAACGGTAAGCTTTACGCTGAACTTGGACAGTGCGGAAACGCTACGGGCAGCCTCTTTGCAATTGGCTTACAACCCAGCCGAGCTGGAAATCCTCTCGGTGCAAGAAGGCGATTATTTCAGCAAAACAGGAAAAGGCAGCTTCAGCCAGTCGATCGATAAGGCCAGCGGCAGGGTGTCGGTGGGAGCTGCCAGCAGTGAGGCGACCGGAACAAAAGGCGCGGGGCGCATGCTGACCGTTACCGCCAAGGCGCTCGCGGTCTCGCCTGGCGCCACGCTCAACATCAGCGGTATGACGCCGATCGGCGCGCAGCAAGCTGTCGTCCGACCGGGCCTGCCGATTGGCCATACTCTCATCATCGTACCTTGACATGAGCTACCCACGTCGCCGGATTGCAGGTTTTAGCCTGATCGAGTTGATGGCCTCGGCGGCCATTCTCGGCCTGTTGGCGACTGTCGCGGTGCCGTTTGTCGAAACCACCGTGAAACGGCAGAAAGAACACGAACTGCGGCTGGCGCTGAACAACATTCGCCAGGCAATCGACGCTTACAAGCTCGCCAGCGCCGGCGGACATATTGCGACGAAGCCGGAACAGAGCGGCTATCCACCGAGCCTGACGGAACTGGTCGGTGGAGTGACCGACCTTGCGCGGCCGGGCGGACCCAAGCTGTATTTTTTGCGCAGTATTCCGCGCGATCCATTTTTTGCCGATGGCAGCGTTGCCGCTATCGATACCTGGGGCAAACGAAGTTACGATTCGCCGCCAGACCATCCGCGCGAAGGCGACGATGTCTTCGACGTGTATTCCACTTCAGCGCAAACCGGCTTGAACGGCGTGCCCTACCAGGAGTGGTAAAGATGAGGAGCAAGGGTTTCACAATGATCGAGCTGCTGGTGACGCTGGCGATCATGGCAATGATTTTGACGCTGGCGGTACCGCGCTACTTTGGAAGCATCGATCGCGCCAAGGAAGACGTGCTGCGCGAGGATTTGTATGTGCTACGCGATGCGATCGACAAGTACTACGCGGATAAGAATCACTATCCGAATGCACTGGATGAATTGGTCACCGAAAAATACTTGCGCAGTATTCCGGTAGATCCATTCACGCAAAGTTCGCATAGCTGGGTGGTCACGGCGGCGACCGACCCCAGTCTGGGCGTCGTGACCGATGTGCACTCCGGTGCACCGAATACCGCGCGTGACGGTACCTGGCTGAAGGATTGGTGACGCATGCGCAAGGAGGGCGGTTTTAGTTATTTGATTGCGATGTTTCTGGTGGCTGTTTTGGCGATCATTTCGGTGCGCGCGCTGGAAAACAGTCTGACCGCGGAACGCCGGGACAAGGAGGCACAACTGCTGATGGTGGGTAAAGCGTATCGGGACGCGATCCGCGACTACTACGAAGGCACGCCCGGCACGGCAAAAGCGTACCCGGCCGAGCTGGAATTACTGTTGCTGGATACAAGGCCGACCCGCCTGGTCCGGCGGTTGCGCAAGCTATACCGGGATCCAGTGACCGGCAGCGCCGAGTGGGGCATCGTCCGCTCTGAGAGCGGCGGCGTGATGGGGGTGTTTTCTCTATCGACGCAAAAGCCATACAAGAGCGACGGCTTTCCGATAGAACTGATGAGTTTCACTAACGCCAAACGCTATCAGGATTGGCGTTTTGTATATCAACCGAATTGATGTAGCGAATGGGAGTGGGAAAATAATGATGAAAGCACTGAAACGGAAATCGAATGGTTTTACCCTGCTGGAACTGCTGGTCGTGATTGTGATTATCGGCTTGCTCGCGGCTTTTGTGGCCCCCAAATATTTCGGTCAGATCGGCAAGTCAAAAACCCAGATCGCCCGCGCCCAGATCGACGCGTTCGACAAGGCCATCGATCAATACCGCATCGACACCGGGCATTTCCCGTCGACACAGCAAGGACTGGTGGCCTTGTTTGTGCAGCCGGCCAACGAACCGATGTGGCATGGCGCTTACCTGAAGAAGGCAGCTCCGGTCGATCCCTGGGGCAACGCCTACGTCTATAACTCCCCCGGCGCGGATGGTCGCGATTACGACATCATCTCGTATGGGGGCGACGGCAAGCAAGGCGGCACCGGCGATGACGCCGACATCACCAACTGGAACTGAGCGGCAGGCTGGGCATGCAATTTCGCGCCAAGGTGCTGAGCAGCACGATGAAGGTCGATCTCATCGAGGTCGAGGCCGCCAGTGAAGAAGAGGCGCGGCGCTTTGTGGAGTCGTCCGGCGCCCGCATCCTTCACTTGCGGGCCGGGCGTACCGGATGGTCGCGCAAGCCACGTCAGAAAGCCTTCAACCTGACCGTGTTCAATCAGCAATTGCACTCTTTGCTGGAAGCGGGTCAGACCGTTGTGGACGCTGTCGAAGTGCTCGGCAAGAACGACAGGCGCGGCCGGCACCGGGCGATCTACGACACCTTGCTGCAAGGCTTGCAGCAAGGCAATCAATTATCAGATGCGATGAGCGTACTGCCGTCTGTTTTTCCGCCACTGTACGTGGCGATGGTCAGGGCGAGCGAAACCACGGGTACCGTGCGGGCGGCGATCAATCGTTACATGCAGTACCAGAAGCAGGTCGACGAAATTCGTAACAAATTGACCGCAGCAGCCACCTATCCTGCGATCCTGTTGGGTGTCGGCGGTACCGTGATTGCGTTTCTGATGCTGTATGTATTGCCGCGCTTTAGCGCAGTCTACGATGACGTGGCGTCGGCCAAAAGCGGTCCGGCCGGTTTTGTACAGTTGTGGGGCGGCTTTGTGCGCCACAATACGGAGTTGGCCTGGTCAATGGTGCTGATCGCCGGCGCCATGGTGGTCGTGCTGGTCTTGCATCCTGCGGTGCGCGCGGCGGCTTACCGCAAACTACTGAGCACGCCCTGGCTAGGCGAAAAGATGTGGGTGTTGCAACTGGCGCGTCTGTATCGCACCTTGAGCATGCTGCTGCGCAGCGGTGTCAGCGTGTTATCAGCCATGCGCATGACGCAGGCATCGTTGCCGGCGGCGATGCAGGCCGATCTGACGGCGGCCATCCAGGCGGTCAGCGAGGGCAAGCCGATGTCGGTGGTCATGACAGAGTACAACCTGAGCACCGAAATCGCGCAGCGGCTTTTAGTAGCCGGTGAGTCGTCCGGTAATCTCGATGAAATGATGGAGCGCATCGCTGATTTTTATGATCAGGAGACCGCGATATGGATCGATACCGCCGGGCGTCTCATCGAACCCGCACTGATGATTATTATCGGTTTGGTGGTCGGCGGCATAGTGCTGATGCTTTACAGCCCTATCTTTGATTTGGCGAATATAGTGTGATGCGAATTTTTTTCGGGAATAGTGTATGTTGACTGTGCAAGCGCTGGTGGAAGCAAGGCAGGCTGCGGTACCGGCGATGCACTGGCTGGCACGTCTGAGCGAGGCGCTCGACGCACCGGCCCAAGGGGTGCTGGAACGCACGGCCGAGCTGCTGGGCTACCCCTGGCTGGACACCAGCGAAGGGTGGAACATTGCGCCGGCGTTCGATCAGGTCGCGTACAAGGACATGACGGAACGTTTGCTGGTAGTCGGCACCGATGGGCAGGGGAGACTTGTCGCCGTCATAGGCTTGCCGCTTGAGCCGCACCTTGGCGCGTGGCTGGCAAAACTGCCGATCAGCGAGATTTACCTGGCCGATCCGCTCGCGGTTCACACCAAGCTGGAGTCGCACGAGTCCGGATTCAGCGCAGTGGCAGAAGCGGTGGGCTTCGACCAGGCCGGCGAGCTCGCGCGCGACGCCAGCGCCGACATGACACTGACGTCGATCCAGGGCGAGGCCAGCCCCGCGGTACGCCTGATCAACTCTACGGTGTTCGACGCACTACGCTACGAAGCCAGCGATATCCACCTGGAATCATTGCCGCAGGGACTCGTGATTAAGTTTCGGATCGACGGCGTCTTGAATCATATCGCGACCGTCAACAATCCCGCACTGGCGGAACAGGCGATCGCCCGCATCAAGGTCTTGGCCGAACTCGATATCGGCGAGAAGCGGATCCCGCAGGACGGCCGCTTTCGGGTGGCCGCCAAGGGGCGCGATATCGACATTCGCGTATCAATTATGCCGAGCATCCATGGCGAAGACGCCGTATTGCGGGTGCTCGACAAAAAAGCGCTGATCGACAGCGTGCAGCGGCTCACGCTCGATTCGCTGGGTTTTGATACGCAGACCATCCATCTCTTGCGGCGACTGGCGGCGGAGCCGTACGGCATGATGCTGGTGACCGGCCCGACAGGCAGCGGCAAGACCACCACGCTGTACGCCGCACTGACCGAAATCAACCGCGGCGAAGACAAGTTCATTACGATCGAAGACCCCGTCGAATACCAGCTACCCGGTGTGTTGCAGATTCCGGTCAACGAAAAAAAGGGACTGACCTTTGCGGTCGGACTACGTTCGATCTTGCGCCACGATCCTGACAAAATCCTGGTTGGCGAGATCCGCGATCCGGAAACGGCGCAGATTGCGGTGCAATCGGCACTGACGGGGCACATGGTATTCACCTCGGTGCATGCGAACAATACCTTTGACGTGATCGGCCGCTTCATGCACATGGGCGTCGATCCGTACAATTTCGTATCTTCGCTCACCGGTGTCGTCGCCCAGCGCCTGCTACGGCAAAATTGCCAGCATTGTAATGCGCCCGTGGACATATCCGCCGAGATATTGGCGGAATCAGGGATCACTGATCCGGAAACCTACCGCTTTCACGCCGGCAAGGGCTGCCCTCAATGCCGCAATACCGGGTATAAGGGGCGCCGCGCGGTTGCCGAGGTATTGCGGCTCACCGACGAGATTCGCGAAATGATTATTGCGCGCGCCTCCATCCGCGCCTTGAAGGAGCAGGCCAGGCTGGAGGGAACCCGCTTCTTGCGCGACGTCGCCTTGGATTTGGTGCGGGCAGGGCATACCACGCTACAGGAGGTAAACCGTGTCACTTTTGTGGCCTGAAACAATATCCATCGGCTTGTTTCCCGACCATTGCTGGATCAAACGCGGCCGGCTGGAAGCCGCCCATAGGATCGACGCAGGAGCGCTGGGAGCCCCCGCCGACTTGCTAGGCGCGCTGGAGCAGATGCTGGGCGCCCCCGGGAAGCCGCTGCGCAAAGGAACGCGCCTTCGGCTATTGGTCTCCGATAGTGTCGTATCCATCGCTACGCTACCGTGGCAGGAACAGCTGATGGCGCCCGATGAGCTGCATGCCTACGCCCAGGCCTGTTTCGAAAAGCAGGGCCTGGCGATGGATGCAGGCTGGACCCTGCATGCAGGGTTTCGGCAGTATGGCGCGTTGGGCATGGCCCATGCGATTCGGCACGAGTGGCTGGAGGCGGTGATAGCGCTAGCAAAGACGCAGGGGGCGCAGGTGCGTTCAGTCATACCGGTTTCCGCTTGCGCCTACTGGCGCCAGGGCCGTTCTTCAAAATTGCAGCAAACTTTGGTGCTATTGCATGAAGCGCGGCGTGTCAGCGCGTTGATTTATGACCACGGCGTGCTGCAAGGCTTCGATGTCGAACCCATTCTCTCTTCCGAGGTCTCGGCGGGCGAACGCCTGCTCAGGAGGATCAGCGCGACGCACTCCACAATCGGAAGCGTTTGTGCCTGGTCCGCTCACGCGCCAGAACTTGCTCCTAAGTTTGATTTCATTAAAGACCGCTTACCAGGGGCCAAATTGAACTTTTACGACCGAAACATCTGGAGCTGACGAATGAGTAAAGCATCGCGCTACTTGAAGCCGCGACCGCGGTTCGTCACACCCTTGCTATGTTTGAGCATGCTGCTCGGGGTGGGCGGTGCCTGGTTATCCGCGCAAGCGTATCGGGAGTATCTGGTCGTTTCGCGGCTGACCCAACGTGTCGACGTGCTGCGTAAAGCGCAAGCCGCGCGGCCGGCACCGAAATTGAGTCTAACCGAAGTGGAGCAACAAAAACGCTGGGTCGCACTGAAGTTGGAACGCGAATTCGCCTGGCCACCATTGTTTGCCGCGGTCGAACACGCTGGCAATACCGATATCGAGTTGTTGGAATTGCAACCAGACAAAGACAGCCGGCGCGTACTTTTGAGAGGCGAAGCCAGGAATGCGCAGGCTTTGATCGCCTTCGTCGACGCATTGGCCATTGAGCCAGCGTTCAAGAATGTGCATCTGACG
>Ga0210384_10005738_pt1 | contig 13388 bp, 11 predicted proteins | sample IncBWH2MmetaG_FD_160574 | JGI IMG/M metagenome (GOLD analysis project Ga0210384, IMG submission 160574) | Forest soil microbial communities from Barre Woods Harvard Forest LTER site, Petersham, Massachusetts, United States - Inc-BW-H-2-M | ecosystem: Environmental > Terrestrial > Soil >...
ATCATCGATCCGCGCCGCAGTATAGACCTGATGATGCTGCACCTGGTAAGATCCTGGCGCTCCCTGTTGCAGGGCGACGCTGCGCTGGCAACAAAAGAAGCCGGGTGCATGCTCTCGCTGTACGCTGATTCTGCCGCCAGCGGGACGTATGCTCACGGCTTGATGGCTTTTGCAATGGCTAGCGCAATGGCCGGCGAACATGGCGTCGTGGCCGATACTGTGGACGAGGCGCGCCGCCTCTTGCGGGGCATGGACAGCCCTTTCCTCGAATTTCATATCCTGCTGATTGAAGCGTATGCCCAGCTTCGCTCCGGCCGGCGCGAAGCCTGCCGCCAATCGCTTGCGGCTGCGCTCCTGCTTGCCAAACGCGAAGGTTTGCTGAATACCGTCCAATGGGTGCCGGATGTTATCGCGCCGCTGTGCGCCGAAGCTCTCGAAGCCGGCATCGAGCCGGAGTATGTAACCCGGCTTATCAGGGCACGGCAACTGAGTCCGCCCGCCGGGTGCTACATGTCGCACTGGCCTTGGCCGATTGAGATTCGCGTATTGGGGAGTTTTGAAATCAGGATAGCCGGGGAGCCGCTTCAGTTTACGCATAAAGCGCAGAAAAAGCCGCTGGAATTTCTCAAACTGCTGATTGTGCAGGGCGGTAAAAACGTCAATGCCGAAAAAACCGCCGATACGCTATGGCCGGATTCCGACGGCGACGCTGCTCAAAATTCATTTGACTCCACCTTGTACCGGCTCCGCAAGTTGCTTAGACACGATGACATCGTTACGCTGAGCGAAGGCAAGCTCTCGCTTAACCCTTCCCTTTGCTGGCTGGACATCTGGGCGCTGGATAAATTGGCGGAAGAAATTGCCGCGTCCCCTTCTGTGGACAGGTCTTCGCATCAAGCGATGCAACTGCTGCAAATTTATAGAGGGCCGTTTCTTTCCGCAGATGCAGATTTTCCTGGGCAAAGCCAAGTCTCGGCAAATCATAGGAATAAATTTGAGCGCTGCCTTATGGATCTGTGCAGTATTGTCCAGGCAACGGAAAAAACGGAGCAGGCGATCGCACTATTGGAACAGGGAATGGAACGCGATGCAGAGGCAAAGATGCTGCCTATGTTGCTCAGGGATCTACGGGGGCAGGTGCTTTAGTCCCGGAACGGAAACGGCGCCGCATGGCGCCGTTTCCAATCAGCCCGACTGGGGCCGCCCATTATGGGCGGCTTGCGTCGCTTACCAGATGATGGTGCGCTTGTCTTCCGGCACAAACATCTTGTCGCCTTCCTTCACGCCAAATGCCGAATAGAAACCAGGCACATTGGTTAGCGGCCCATTGCCGCGGAACATTGCGGGGGAGTGCGGATCGACATTGATCAGGCGTATGGTTTCGGCATCGCGTGCCTTGCCGCGCCAGACTTGTGCCCAGCCCATGAACAGGCGCTGGTCGCCGGTGAAGCCGTCAATCACCGGTGCCGGGTTGCCGGCCAGCGAGATCTGGTACGCTTTGTAAGCGATGGCCAGGCCGGAATTGTCGGCAATGTTCTCACCCAGGGTCAATGCGCCATTCACTTGGTAGCCGGGAATAGGGCTGTAGGCACTATATTGGGCGACCAGGGCGCCGGTCAGTTTGCTGAAGTTAGCCTTGTCTTCCTTGGTCCACCAGTCGCGCAGATTGCCGGTGCCGTCAGACTGGCTGCCGGAATCATCGAAGCCGTGGCTGATTTCGTGGCCGATGACTGCGCCTATGCCGCCATAGTTGACCGCGTCGTCGGCGTCAGGATTGAAGAACGGCGGCCGCAGGATCGCTGCCGGGAACACGATCTCGTTCAGGCGCGAGTTGTAATAGGCATTGACTGTCTGCGGACTCATGCCCCATTCGCTACGGTCCACCGGTTTGCCCAATTTGTCCAGCTGGCGCTGGTTTTCAAATGCGCGCGAGCGCATCACATTGCCGACCAGGTCGTCCTTGGCGACAGCGAGCTTGCTGTAGTCGCGCCATTTGTCCGGATAGCCGATCTTGGGCGTGAAGGCCGCCAGCTTGGCCAGCGCCTCTTTCTTGGTTTCCGGACTCATCCAGCTCAGGGTTTCTATGCTTTGCTTGTAGGCGAGCAGCAGGTTGCCCACCAGTTCCTGCATGCGTGCCTTGTTTTCAGCGGGGAAGTGCTTTTCCACGTACAACTGGCCCAGTGCCTGCGACATCGACTCTTCCACCCGGCCTACGCCGCGCTTCCAGCGCGGCTGCATCTCGGGTATGCCGCGCAAGGTGACGCTGCTGAAAGCAAAATCCTCATCGACAAAACGTTTGCTGAGGAAAGGCGCGTAGGCGTCCAGCACATGCCATTTGAAATAGGCTTTCCATACGTCTACCGGAGTGTTTTCCAGCACCTTGCCAAAGCCGCTGACAAAGCCGGGTTGACGCACGATCACGTAGTCGGCTTTGCCGCCTACGCCGGTCGCATTCAGGAAGCCGTTCCAGTCAAAGCCGGGCAGCATTTGCGACAGATTCGTGACTTCGGTCTTATTGTAGGTTTTTACCGGGTTGCGGTTTTCTACCTTGGTCCATTGTATCTTGGCCAGTTCGGTTTCCAGCGCCAGTATGGAAGCTGCAGTCTTCTCTGCGTTCGGCTGGCCGCTCATTTCCAGCATTTTCTTCATATGCTGCAGATAGGCGTCGCGGAAGCCTTTCAACTTGGCGTCGTCGTCCTTCAGGTAATAGTCGCGGTCAGGCAAGCCCAGGCCGCCCTGGTTCATATAGACCGCATAGCGGCTGGAGTCGCGTGCATCCTGGTTGATGCCGGTTTGCAGCGGCACCGAGATGCCCAGCTTGGCCAGCTGGGCCATCATCGCCGGCAGATCGCTTTTTTTCGACAGACTGTCGATATGCGTGAATTCTGTTTGCAGAGGCTTGATGTCCAGCGTATCGGCACGTGCCTCGTCCATAAAGCTGTTGAACAAGTCGGCTATCTTCTTTTGATTGGAGCCGGCGGCAAGATCCGCCGCGCGCGACAGGTCGCTGATGATGTCAAACGACTGTTTTTCCGACAGGTCGCGCAACTGGTCAAAGGCGCCGAAGCGTGCCCGGTCTGCCGGGATCGGGGTGCTATCCAGCCATTTGCCCGACATATAGCGGAAGAAGTCGTCCTGCGGGCGCACATTCTTGTCTATCCATTGCAGATCGATACCCGACGTGCGCGCCGCGGCAGGCGCTGCGGAAGTAGAGGCTGCGGTGGCAGCGGCAGGGGCGGCCAGTGCCGCTGTCGATACCGATGCGTAACATAGGGCCAGTACTGCAGTTGCAATCAATGAACGATGCATGCTTGTTTCCTTTATTGGAGGGTGGTTCTATTTTTTTATGGGGACCAATTTGCTGATTCAGCCGCGGTCAGAGTCGATTCGATTTATATAGTTCAATATGTCAAAAAAACACTGTCAAGGCGCGTTGAAAAACTGCCGGTGCCGTTAGCCTGGAAATGTAAATAATGCCTGATATATTTGCCGTATGTAAATAAATTTTCATGCGGCAATGCAAAAAGATGCTGTTTTCGTCAAATTCTGAAAATTTCAACGCAAAAAAAAAGTCCCGCAAGCGGGACTCTGGGAAGGGGCTCTTCTATCTACATTTGCTTGAACAAGTGCACAAAGCTGCGGCTGACTTCCAGTTTTTCGGTCAGGCCCTTGATTTGCACCAGATGCCTGCCGCGCAGATCACGCACCACGCCGGCAATTGCCTTGGCGTTGACCAGCGTTGCGCGGTGGATCTGCCAGAACAGCGCTGGGTCCAGTTCGTCGGCCAGATCACGCACCGGTTTGCGTATCAGCGCCTCATAGGTAGCGGTTTGCACCCTGGTGTATTTCTCGTCGGACTGGAAGAACAGGATTTCCTCCACCGGGATCAGGCGCAACTCCTGGCCTATCGATGCCTGTATCCATTGCAGGTAGCTCGGCTTGCCGCCTATGCCCATTTGCTTGGCCAGTTGCGCCAGCATATTGCTCATGTCGTTAGGCTGGCTCTGGCTAACCAGGCGGGCCTTCAGGCGCTCCACCGTGCGTTGCAGGCGCTCCACGTCGGCCGGCTTTAATACATAGTCGACCGCGCCATGGTCAAAGGCTTGGATCGCATACTGGTCGTAAGCGGTGATAAAGACGATATGCGCCTTGTTGCCGATTTCCTTGGCTGCCTCCAGCCCGGTTTTTACCGGCATGCGGATGTCCAGGAAGGCAAAGTCCGGCTGGTGGGTTTCCACCAACTGGATTGCCTCTTCGCCATTCTTGGCTTCTTCCAGTATCTCCAGTTCCGGCCACACCTGTTCCAGGCGCGACTTCAACTGGTCGCGCATTAATCTTTCGTCATCAGCAAGTATCGCGGTAGGCATAGTCTCGTTATAGTTCGATTATCGGAATTAGTTGGCTAATTTAGTTGGCTAATTCGTAAGGGATCTCTATAGTAACGCAAACTCCGCTGGGTTGATTAGGTGTAATAATCATTTGACCTTTTTCTTTGTACAGCAGCTTTAGGCGTTCGCGGATGTTTTGCAAGCCCAAACCGGTGCCGTTACTCGGTACCGCGCCGAATCCCAGGCCGTTGTCGGTGACCGAGACGCGCAGTTTGTTATGCGCAACCTCGGCATGGAAGCGCAGGGTGCCGCCTTCCGCCTTCACTTCCAGGCCGTGCTTGATGGCATTTTCCACCAGCGATTGCAGCATCATCGGAGGAAAGGATGCGCTACGCAGGCCTTCCGGCATGATGAAATCCACTTCCAGCCTTTCCTCCATGCGCATTTTCAGCAGGTCCAGATAGGATTTGACCATATCCGCTTCGCGTCCCAGGTTGGTGAACGAGGCATTTTCGCGCATTTGCGGCAATACCGCGCGCAGGTACTGGATCAGGCTGCGCTGCATCGCGGCGGCGCGCGGCGGATCGGTTTCTATCAGGTGTTCTACCGAGGCCAGCGTGTTAAACAGGAAGTGCGGCTCTACCTGCGCCTGCATCATCTGCATTTGCGCTTCGCTGACCTGCCTCAGCAGCGATTCACGCTCTGCGGCAGCGTTGGCGACCTTGGCACTTTCTTCCGCCCGGGCCTTGCCGCCCAATAGCGCCTTCATGCCAAACAAGCCGACCAGCAGTAAAGCCACAAAGTTGCCGAACCACTTGGACGATTTTTTCTTGTAGCTTTGCACTTCTTCGTCGGCAGCGTCGGCGACGGCGTCTTGCATTTCGTTGCTGATTTCTTGCGCGACCTCCGGAGGCAGCTTGATATGGATGTCGTCGCCGGCCTTTGGCACAGGCGCGGCCGGCGGGGCCGGTGGCGCGGGCATTGCCTCGGGGGGGCTGGTTGCGTCGCCCACTGGCGCTGCCGGTGTACCGAGGTCGACGTCGCCTGAGCCGTTATCGTCGCCTTTCCGGACGTGAACGCCATTCTGGTCGATTTCTATCTGCTTGTTCTTGCCGTCGGTTTTGTTTTTGCGGATATGGATACCGGTTCCGTCAATTTCTACGCTGGTATCGCCGTCGGTAATCGATTTGGATTGTTTGCCCTTCTTACTGACCTTCTTTTTGGTGACGACGATGTTTTCATCCGGCGAAAATAAGGTGTCTTGTAAAATGCCACCGGCTATCAGTGCCAGAATCGCGAACAGGAAAAATTTCCACCAAGATAACTTGGTCACCCAGGCCAAGGTTTTATCGAAGGCGATGCGCATCCATTGCTTGAAATTGCTCGCAGCGAGTTCTAGGGAGTGGACGGTGTTCGGGTTCATGATGGTATTTTTATGAAATAGCAGTATTTTTTTCAGCTTGCCAGTGTATCCCAGAGTGGCAAGCCTGAGCTCTTTGATATTTGCGTATCGGGGCGCAGATCAGGTCAATATCCTTGCGTGCTTTTTCGGCGGCAGCGCATTTTGCGTGGAAAGCTGGTTTTCTATCTCGTCTATCCTGGCTTTTTCTGCCGGCGTCAGGCGCTTGGCGCTGACGATGACGGTCTGCACCGCATCGCTGGCCGGCTGCCCGGCTGGGTATGCCGGTTGCGCCGGCAAGGGCGACGAAACCGCTCCTGAAACGGCAGTATGCGAGCCGGCGAAATAGCATGAGGCAGCCAGGAAGCCGGCCAGTATCAGGGCTTTGCTTGCGATAGTGAGGTTCATTTTCGGCTCCCATATAATGCGGTTTGGTATGTTCGCACTGTAAAGAAAGGGCCGATGTTTATCTATTGGCGTGCGACAGTCTGCACGATTTGCGGTACAGAATCGATAAAAACTGAGCTGGTTTGACTTGAATATGCAGCGCGAGGGTGCAGGAGCGGCGGTGACAGCGGCTGACAGGCTGCAGCGGCAGACGCTGAAAATTATATAAATACCATGACTCTGAGCCAAACACCGTCGACAAGCCCCGACCGGGCCTGTGCCGGGGGAACGCCGGCGGTTAAGGCTTAATGCCATGCAACGCGGTACAATGGCGGATTCCAGAATTTTGATTTGTCATCGCTTTTATCCGTGAAATCTACCGCATTGCCTTCCCGCCGCTTATCCGTGGCCCCGATGATGGACTGGACAGACAGGCACTGTCGCCAGTTCCATCGCCAGATCACCCGCCATACCTGGCTCTACACCGAAATGGTGACTACCGGCGCCTTGCTGCATGGCGACGTGCCGCGCCATCTGGATTTTAATCAAGAAGAGCATCCTATCGCCCTGCAACTGGGCGGCAGCGAACCGGCCGACCTGGCAAAAAGCGCCAGGCTGGGCGAGCAATGGGGCTATGACGAGATCAACCTGAACTGCGGCTGCCCCTCCGAGCGGGTGCAAAAGGGCGCTTTCGGCGCTTGCCTGATGGCGGAACCCAGCCTGGTCGCCGACTGCGTCAAGGCGATGAAGGATGCTGTCGAGGTCGATGTCACGGTCAAGCACCGCATCGGGATCGACGATGTGGAATCGTATGGTTTTGTGCGGGATTTTGTCGGCCGGATCGCCGACGCCGGCTGCAGCACCTTTATCGTCCACGCCCGCAACGCGATACTGAAGGGTCTGAGTCCCAAGGAGAACCGCGAAGTTCCGCCGCTGAAGTACGATTATGCGTATCAGCTGAAGCGGGATTTCCCCACGCTGGAGATCATCATCAACGGCGGCATCAAGACGCTGGAAGAGATCGACCTGCATCTGCTGCACCTGGACGGCGTGATGCTGGGGCGCGAAGCCTACCATAACCCGTATATCATGTCGCAGTTTGACAGCCGCTATTACGACGACGATACTCCGTACAAATCCCGCCGCGAAGTGATAGAGGCGATGCTGCCCTACATCGGCGCGCAATTGGAAAAGCATGGCAAGAGCACAGTTGGCGGCGGCTTGAAGTTGAACAGCATCACGCGCCACATGCTGGGTTTGATGACGGGCCTGGTCGGTGCCCGCGCTTTCCGCCAGACTTTGTCGGATAGCAAAAAACTGGCGGCCGGCGATCCGGCTCTGTTATTGGAAGCGCTGCAGCGCATGCAGGGTATTTCAGATTATGTCGCTCACGTCTAACGTTTTGAATTAAAGGATAGTATGAAAACAGCTTTGAAACTCTTGTTGACCGGCGGCTTGTTGGCTGCATCCCTGGGCGCGCATGCGGAAGCTATCGTGAAGGATGCCTGGGTGAGGGCCACCGTGCCGCAGCAAAAAGCGACCGGCGCCTTCATGAAGATACAGGTGCCGCACGATGCGCGCCTGATCGAAGTGCAGACTCCGGCGGCAGCGACGGCCGAAGTGCATGAAATGAAAATGGAAAACGATGTGATGAAAATGCGCGCCATACGGGGATTGGAACTCCCGGCAGGCAAAGAAGTCGAGCTCAAGCCAGGCAGCTATCACGTGATGCTGATGGGCCTGAAGGCGCAGGTCAAAGAGGGTGATATTGTCCCGCTGACCCTGATCATAGAGGGCAAGGACAAGAAGCGCGAAACCATCGAAGTCAAGGCCAAGGCCCGGCCCTTGAACAGTGCCGAAGGGAAGATGTGAGGCGATTCTCGTCAGCTGATCAAGGCTTTAGGCGGCAGATGTAAAGATCGATGTAAAGTTCCCCCGATTTTCTGTATCCGCCAAGTACCAGTTCGTAATAATTTGTAATAACACTCAGTGGGATTAGGGCGCAGAGCTATATTGTCAACTGCTTCATTGCATGCTCCTTCATCTCACTGCGACAGTGAGTTTGCCTACGTAGACACTACGTAGGCATTTTTTTTGGATGTGCCGGCAAGAAGGCTTCACGCCGTTTCCCCGGGCCGTGCCCATCCCCCCGGCAGACCGGTGCAAAGCTTTCTCAATATTTCGCAGTCATAGAAAGTCGATCATGAAACTCATCGTACGCAAAAATATTTCCTTCGTTGCCTTTGCGCTTGCTTGTGCTTTTACTGTGTCGGCGCACGCTATTTCCATCATGGACGTGAAATTGGAAAGTCTGATGCCGCGCATGACCGAGATCAAGAAATCCCTGAACCTGAATCCCAATCAGCAGACCCTATGGCAGCAGACAGAGAGCAAGACCAATACTATGCTGCATATGAGGGAGCTCAGGCGTGAGCGCCTGCAAGTCGAAATTGGGCAAAGGATGGACCAGAGCAATGGGGAAGTGCGCGACATAGCCAAGCTGATCGATGCGGAAGAAGACCTATCGACACAGGAAACCAGGCAACTCAGGGAGTTGTGGCTGACGGTGAACGACGCGCTGGACGACAATCAGCGCCAGATCGCGCAAGGTTTCCTGGCCGAGCAATTACGTAGCCAGGTAGACAGCCCACGTGACAGCGGACACGACAAATCCACCAACACGCCCAAACGCGGAGGCATGGGCAGAAAAGGCGGCATGGGTGGCGGTACAAGCAGCGGGGGCTCGGCGCAGTTTTAAGTATTATCGCGCCACGCGAATCTGCCCGGCCGATTTTTCATGCGAATTCCCAGGCGGCCGACACCCGACAACGGTCAACCCATTTGCTCAGTTGGCCGGCCAGGGCGCACCCTTCAACTCCACGGTATTCCCCTCCGGATCATTGATGTAGATGGAGGGGCCTTCGCCTTCGGCGCCGTAACGCGATCCCACATCGCCAAGCGCTACCTTGCAGGCAGTCAGGTGGCGGCGGATCGCATCCTCGTCATAGGGTTCCACCCGGAAGCAGAAGTGGTCCATATTCCGGCCTTCCTTGCCCGGGGCGGCACCTCCGGCCTTGCCCAGCTTGCCGTCGATGCTGATCAAATCCACCAGGGCACTGCCGGCGCGCAATTGCACCAGGCCGATTTCGTCCTGGCGGCGCTCGATGCTGCAGCCTAGTACGTCGCAATAGAACTTGATCATCAAGTCCTGGTCCCTGACTCTCAAGACCAGGTGGTCGATTTCGCGGATATGTATCATGGTCCATGCAAAACAGTGAAAATGAAAGTGTAGCCGATATCGCATTTTACCGTCGTTGCGGCAATGGCCTGCTCAGAAAAGTAATTCCATTTCCCGTTCCTGATCTGCACCATCACGCGCGGCCTTTGGCCCAGTCCCAGATGGTCATTCCTGCTCATGGTGATGACGCCGTTGGTTGCCGGCACCATTGGTGGCTTCAAATTTAGCGGAAAGATCCAGCGCGGCCTTCTTCACGGGGTTGGTATCCTCTAGTAACATGTAGCCCTTATACTCGACTTTTGCGGACCTTGTTGTCCTGGAATTGGAACCTGGAATGCAGCCTTTGGATACAGCGCGTATTACTTCATTTTTGCAACAGGCGGTGGGCTTGCAGCAGCAAGGCCGTTTTGGCCACGCAGAGGATTTGTATCTGCAGGTACTGCAGATGCAAGCGGACAATTTTGATGCACTGCACTTGCTGGGTGTGCTGGCCCGGCAGACCAGACGGCCGGAACTCGCGCTGGACTTGATCAACAGGGCAATACAGGTTAACCCGCACCAGGCCGCCGCGTATTGCAACGCCGGCGCGGCGCTGCAGGATTTGGGTCGGCCCGAGGAGGCGCTGGCCAGTTACGATAAGGCGCTGCAGATCAAGCCGGACTATGCGCTGGCCTTGAATAACCGGGGTAACGCGCTGCGCAATCTGCTGCGCTACGATGAAGCCCTGGGCAGTTACATGCAAGCGATAGCGATCAAGCCGGACTATGCCGAAGCCTATAATAATCACGGCACCGTGCTGCATAAACAGCGTCGCCACGAGGCAGCTACGCTCAGCTACCAGCGCGCCTTGCAATTGAATCCGAAATTTGCCGATGCGCTGAATAACCTCGGCATAGCGCGGCACGCAATGCATGCTTTTGAAGCGGCTGTCGCGATGTATGACCGCGCCCTGCGCATCAAGGCCGACCACGCCGACGCTTATTGCAATCGCGGCATGGCGCTGCAAAAGCTGCAGCGCTTCCAGCAGGCTGTAGACAGTTATGACCGGGCTTTGCGGGTGAACCCCCGCTTTGCAAATGCGCATATGTATCGTGCCAACAGCCTGCGCTCATTGGGGCGCAAGGAAGAGGCGATTGAAGCCTACATGCAGGCTGGCGAGCATGGCACCGATGCCGAGCAGGTCAATTATGCGCTGGCGGCCCTCGGCGTCCTCGCCGCGCCGGCGGCGTCGCCGACCGCCTACGTAAAAGAATTATTTGACCAGTACGCCGGCCATTTCGATCAGCATCTGCTGGACGGCTTGCAATACCGGACCCCGGCTTTGCTAGTGGAGATGGTGAAAGAATTTGTGCCGGCCGGTGCGCTTGATATCGTCGATCTGGGGTGCGGCACCGGCCTTTGCGGCAGCTTGCTGAAGCCCTTGTCCAGAACCTTGACCGGCATCGATATCTCGCCGAATATGCTGGATCAGGCAGCCAGGCGGGATGTCTACGACAATCTGGTATGCGCAGAAATCGTGGAATTCCTGGGTCGGTCGCAGGATTGCTGCGATGTCGTGCTAGCCGCCGACGTGTTCGTCTATATCGGCGAGCTGGCCGGTATTTTTGCGGCGGCACACAGGGCCTTGAGAGTCGGAGGTATTTTTGCCTTTTCGGTGGAAGAGTCGGAACAGGACGACGTGGTGCTGAGGATTTCGCGGCGTTTCGCCCACTCCGCAAGCTACCTGCGAAGAGTGGCGCAGGAGCATGGCTTCGTCATGGATACGATGGACAGGCGGGTGATCCGGCAGGATGACGGGATGGACCTGTACGGTTATCTGGCGGTCATGCATCGAGCATGAACATTCAACTAGGCCTTGTTGCAATTTGCGCCGATTATTTACGATATGTTACTTGTATCACCGCCGCCGGCGGCAGAATATGCAGTGAAGCTATCGTGCTTTTTAGCCTGGTGTTTTTGACGGTTGTTTGCATTTCAATAACAATAATGAAAGGCCTGCCATGAAGCTCGTTCCCTGGTTGATGTTGACGGCAGTCAGCGTAACTGCCGCGTGGCCCTTACACGCCGCAGAATTATCCCCCGAGCAACAAGCCGTGCATGTGCTGAACCGCCTGGGCTACGGGCCTAAGCCCGGCGACATCCAGCGTGTCATGCAAATGGGGGCGGACCGGTATATCGCGCAGCAACTGAACCCGTCTTCCATCCCCATGCCTACCGATTTGACTAACCGGCTAAAGGCGCTGGACGTGCAGGATGAAAGTGCCGGGCAGGTCTTGTATGAATATCAGGCCGCGCTCAAGCTGACCAAGGACGGTAGCGATGAATCCACGAAAAAACGGCGCGAGCTGGTCGGCCGCATCGTCGAGCAAACTGCCGAGGCGCGCATCGCCAGGGCGATAGATAGCCCGCGCCAGTTGGAAGAGGTCATGGTCGATTTCTGGTTCAACCACTTCAATGTGTTTTCCGGCAAGGGGCTGGACCGGGCGCTGGTCGCCAGTTACGAAAGGGATGCGATACGTCCTTACGTCTTCGGCTCCTTCCGCGACCTGTTGGGCGCTACCGCCAAGCATCCGGCCATGCTGTTTTACCTGGACAACTGGCTGTCTACTTCTGCCGATTATCAGCCGCGCGGATTCCGTAAAAACCTCGCGCAGGGGGCAAAGGCAAAGGCCAACGGCTTGAATGAAAACTATGCGCGCGAGGTGATGGAATTGCATACGTTGGGCGTAGATGGCGGCTACACGCAAAAGGACGTGACCGAGCTGGCGCGCATGCTCACCGGCTGGACTTTCGAGCCGCGCGACCTGGTGCGCAGCAACCGGACTTTCCAGTTTGACGCCGACCGCCACGACAACGGCAGCAAGGAATGGCTGGGCAGGCATATCAATGCGCAGGGCCAGCGCGAAGGCGAGTTTGCGCTGGATGTGCTGGCCATGCATCCGGCAACCGCCCATCATCTGAGTTACCAGTTGGCGCAATATTTTGTGCAGGACAATCCGCCGCCTGCGCTGGTGGACCGGATGTCCAAGCGCTACCTGGAGACCGGCGGGAATATCCGCGCGGTGCTGGAAACCTTGTTCAAGAGCCCGGAATTCATGGATGACAGCGTGCTGGCCGCCAAATACAAGACTCCTTACCAATTCGTCATTTCTGCCGCGCGCGCCGGCGAAATGCCGATAACCAATATCCGGCCTTTGCTGGGCACGCTGGCGCAACTGGGCATGCCGCTATATGGTTGCCAGACGCCCGACGGCTACAAGAATACCGAAACTGCCTGGATGAACCCGGATGCCCTGACCCGGCGCATCAATTTTGCCACTGCCATCGCAACCGGACGCCTGGCACTGAACAAAGCCGTGGACGACGGCGACAAGATGGGCAAGCGCCAACTGGAGCGGCAGGCAACTGGCCCGGACAAGGCCGGCGCGCAAGCCATGCCGCCACTGGACGCTCAACATTTGATGGCAGCGCTCGGACCCGGCATTTCCACGCGTACCCGTGACATCATCGCCAATAACCCGGAAGCCTTGCGTGCCGCCATGCTGTTGGGCAGCCCTGACTTCATGCAACACTGATTGCCCAGGAGGTAAAATGAAACGCAGGGACTTTTTATTCACATGTGCGGCAGGGGCGGGCCTTGCCGTCCCGGTAGGCCGGCAAGCCTGGGCCATCAGCAATGCGGAAGCTTCGGACAATGGCCGAAAACTGATTGTCATCATGTTGCGCGGCGCGGTAGATGGTCTGAACGTGGTGGCGCCGTATGCCGATGCCAACTATCTGCGGCTGCGGCCGACCATCGCCTTAGGCAAGCCGGGCCAGGAAAACGGCGTACTGGACCTGGACGGCTATTTTGGCATGCACCCGGCACTCGTCGATTTGCAGCCCTTGTGGCAGCAAAAGAAACTTGCCTTTGTACACGCCAGCGGTTCGCCGGATGCCACCCGTTCGCATTTTGATGCGCAGGATTACCTGGAGTCTGCGACCCCCGGCAGGAAGAGCACCCAGGACGGCTGGATGAACCGCCTGCTGGCCAGCT
>Ga0210384_10005740_pt1 | contig 13381 bp, 12 predicted proteins | sample IncBWH2MmetaG_FD_160574 | JGI IMG/M metagenome (GOLD analysis project Ga0210384, IMG submission 160574) | Forest soil microbial communities from Barre Woods Harvard Forest LTER site, Petersham, Massachusetts, United States - Inc-BW-H-2-M | ecosystem: Environmental > Terrestrial > Soil >...
GAAACCATGACTGACAAAGAAGCAGTGATGATAGTTGATGTGTTTAAAGACTTTGATGATTTCTCAGTTAGAACACTTGAGATGGATGTACAGATCTGTAAACCACTTGAACTAAAATTCAAAAAAGATGGATACAGCTTGTACCAGTTTGTTGTCACTGTTGCAAGAGAAAAATTAGAAAGTAGCAAGAGTAGACAAGAAACTCAATCTCAAATTTCAAAAACATCTTAGAAAAATTATTGAAATTTTAAATGACCGTGTACTTGTCTAGTGTTTGAGATTTATCTGTATTATGTGATGTGTCGTGTGTCTTGTAGTTTCGTATAAACTCCTTCATGTTGTCAGCAGTTAGGCCACCCATCTTCTCCAAGTTGTAAGAAATGTTTGCAAGCTTTTCTGGTTCAAAGCCATGATTTACAATTGTTGCAGAGACTGCTTTTGCAAAACTCTCCTTGTCTCTGACAGGAACGGATTTGAAATATTGGTGGTCAAGTATTTGCGAATAGTTGCCAGTCTCGATGGAACCATGTGCTAGATTTAACAACGTCATGCCGCTTTGCATGTGTACTTCTCTTTGCTCTTGTGGAACTGGAATGGTTGCAAGCTTGGTCATTACACCTGCTGAATTTTCTGTAAGGGTGTGATCTACGGCTGGCTGTATTACTGAAATGCCGTGTTGCTGTGCCACATCTTGGAACCTTTTTGCAACCTGAGTGCCCATATCACGCACGTCATATGCAATCTCTTTTGCCCCTACTTGCCTGAGGGCCTGCGAGCCTGCATGGGAGGCACCATATATCATTCCACCAAAGCCTCCTGCAAGGCCGCCACCTATTCCTGCCTTTGCCATATCAAGGCCTGAGTATGGGGTACCATGCTCCGTTCCTTGTTGCTGTACTGCTTGTATTGCACCATATGCACCACTTCCTATTCCTTGACCTGTTCTTGCTGCCATCACTGTCATCATTCCGCCAAAGCCTACACCAGATGATACAATATTTGTCATGGAGCTAAAAAGTGAGCCAAGCAGTGGAACCAAAATAGTTGGAACAAATGTTGCAAGTGATAGAACTGCAACTGAGGCAAACCATTGTTCCTCTACTGGATGGGTTGTAATGGATCCAAGATATGCTGCACCTGTTACCATCACCAGACTAGAAAATATTGGAACAATTGAAAGACCAAACAAAGTATCAAAGAGTCTCCTTGTAATTCCTTGGAACCATGGAACAAGTGATAAGATCAGTATTACCGGGAGGCCTGCTACCAATACAGCTGTTAAGACCTGCCTTATTGCTGAAAACATGTATGTCAGAAATGATGCGATAAGTGCAATCAGACCGCCAATCAATCCAAGTATGAAGGCCTTGCCCTGATCTGAGAAAGTTGAGACTATGTTTGCACCATTGAAGAGCTGGATTAGATTATTCAAAACAGAATTGTCAACCTGTGGTACCTTTCCCTGCGAGATTCCCATTCCGTTTATGGTATCAAATACCTTGATTACAGATTGTGGTGTCTGGCCTGTCCCTATGGGATCCATTATGGTTCTAGAACCGTATTCGATTCCAGTGGCGTAAAGGTCCCAGAGTGGTGGAAACCCAAACATGATTAGAAAATAAAGGCTGCCTTTTGAAATGATTCCAAATGCAGTTGATGCCGGGACAACTTCGATCTGCTCTAGCATGAACAAGATTCCAGCAATCACAAGTATTGCACCTATAGCCCAAATCGTTCCCGACCGCAGCATGTTGTATACCGAGAGAAGCGATGTTGTCGTGTTCTGTATTGATGTAGAATTCTGGACCGTGTCTGCATAGATGCCTGTTGGATCGAATTTTGGCATTGTTGTGGTAAGTGAGACGTAGGAATTTTCTAATGTGGTCATGAAGACCTTGCTTATCCCTATCAAAATGGCAATGATGACAATTGCAGAAATTATCATGATAAGGGAGTCAAGACCAAATCCCTTTCTTGATTTAATTATGCTACATTTTCTCTTTGATCCTTCTCTGCACAGGCTTGATGTTTCAGAATCTTTTAACACGGAATCAAACGCTGGTATGCTTTTAAATTAAAAAAGGTCCTTGAGGTGTTTTGTTCACTCAGTTTAGTACCCTCATTTTTAATACTAGGTGTGGGACCGATGGGACATACGACTATATTCTGCTATTTTTGATTCCAAAAGCACTATTCTTTGTTTATTTGTCTTATGATTTCTCCTAAGTTAATAGGCTTATAGCCAATAATTTCACAACTAACATTGACCGTCTTATTTTTTCTATCAATGAATGGATAGTTCCTCAAGTCATTGTTGTGTTTATCCCCATGAATTATCCAATCATTCCATTTGATTGGAATATCATGTGGGTTGTGAACCAGAAGAAATCTATGCTTTCCATATTCTAAAATCTGATGATCTGGTGTGTTTTCTATTCCTCTGTCATGATTTCCAGGTATGAAAATAATTTTGCCGTTTAATTTCTTAACCCAGAATGAAGAGTCGTGTGAATCTCTACCGTATGACATGTCACCTAGAAAATACACAGTATCATTGGGACTTACTATCCTGTTCCAATTTTCTACTAACACTTTGTTCATTTCTTCTACATCAGAAAACGGTCTTGCACAGTATCGAATGATATTCTCATGATCAAGATGCAAATCACTTATCAGATATGTTTGCGATTTGGATGAATGTCTAACATCATTTACTTCAAAATCATTTTTGTTCCTGTATACTTCGTATGTATTTTTCCAAGTATTCCTGCTCAATGCCTCTCTACGAGTAAGTATTTTCTTTTGCATCATGTCGTATTCACAGATTATTCTGCTATCATTTCCAAGATATGTTAATCTTAATGCATCAAGTGAAAAATGAAATTGTCCCAATGCCCTGTAGTCTGGATGATCTTTTGGAGGCTTTGCAATATATGACATCACCTTCTTAGCTTCATAATCAGATAATTTGAAACAGAGAGTAATATGAAATGTAAATTGTTTTTCATAATCAAAGGGTTTTACTGAAGGTGCAAATTTACGAAGTTTATTTGACAGATCATGTCTGAATTGTATCAAATCCTCAGATGGTACGATGTTGAAGTAAATTACTTTGCCTTTTTCACTATCTAGTTGTCGGAATCCATCAATAAGATAGGACAAACCTTCCATTTTCTTTCCAAGATTTTCAAGAATTTGGATAACTTTATCGACATCTTTTGTTTGAAAATTGCCATACAGTGTGAGGTGAGGTACTCTGTGTGCCTGTCTTGATGAAAAATGAAACTCGTCTGCTACTTGCCTTATCATGGAAGATATTTTGAACTGTCCCGGTCTGATTCTGAGTTGAATAAGCATAAGTTTACAAATTCCAGTATGATCTTTATAAGATCTAATTCGATACTTTTGCTATCATGAGTAGTGATGACGTCGGAGTAAGCAGGATTTTAGGAATTAGAGGAAAACTAGTTAACATTGAAATCCGCATACAGTATCCTTCAGATCCAGGATATTTACTAATTGCAAGCTTGGGTAAAAAAAACGAATCAATCATGAGGTACATTGTAAAAACTATAGCCCCATACGGCTTCAATAGTCTTTTAGTAAATTTCCAAATTCATAAAAGCGTGAAAATAGCAAAAAATCCAAGTGAGCTTCAAGCAAAAGAATTATTGGAAAAAATCTGTTATGATTTAATTGATACAAAGGACGAAAAAAAATCTGGTCTTTTCGGATTTCTAAAAAAAGACAAAAAAACTGTGCAACACAAAGATGAGACTGCAAAAGAAAACGTAGATACTGAAAATGAAGAAGCGGAAAGATACAAGAAATTCTTAGAAAATGAAAGACAGCGAACAATCAAAACAGAATCTACGAAACCTCCAAAAGTAGATCCCAAGTATAGAAATGAACACGTCTTGACTGGGCAAAGTCCTTTTGCAGATAAATATCCAGAATTTGAGCAAAGAAAAAAATCATTTGAAGATGTAAACAAGACAATTGGAAAGATCAATGAATCCAGTTTTAATTCCCAAAACAGCTATGAAACTGACGAACTAAGAAAAAAACAAGAAGCTGAAAGACAAAAAAGACAACAAGAAGCTCCGCAAAAAAAGCAAAGTAAGATTATCGGACAGTTTGATCCTTATGTAATTTTAGGATTGGATAAAAGTGTCACATGTGCTGAAGTAAAAACTAGATTTAAAGAATTGATAAAAAGAAACAATCTTGCTGGAATTGTAAACATGGATTTACAAGAAAAAGAAAGGAAGGAAGCAATAGTTAGAGACATCATTAAAGCAAAAGACTTGATTTACAAGGAAAAAGACTGCAAAAAATAGATCAAGTTAAAAAGTTGTTTAGAACTTTTCTATCATGACCAAAGTTCTTGGAATAGATTTGGGAACTAGTCATTCTGCTGCTGCAGTATTATCTGAAGGTAATATTCGAATAATACCATCTTTTAATGGGAAGACCAGCACGGGCAAGCCTTTTCCTTCTGTTGTTTCTTTCCTAGAAACGGGAGAAATCTTAGTTGGAATAGATGCCATTGAACAATCACACTACAATCCAAAAGGAACCATTTACAATGTTAAACGAAATATCGGTTCAAGAGAAGCATTCCATGTTTTTGGAAAGGAATATTCACCAGAATTTATCGAAGCCTTGATTTTGACAAAAATCAAATTAGATGCAGAATATTCTCTCAAGGAAAAAGTAATCAAGGCAGTCATCACAGTTCCAGCCTATTTTAATGACAATCAAAGACAGGCCACAAAGACTGCAGGCGAAATTGCTGGACTTGATGTAGTAAGAATAATGACAGAGCCTGTTGCAGCAGCAATTTCCTATGGTATTGGCAAATTAAAGGAACCAACAAAAGTTCTTGTTTTTGATATGGGTGCTGGGACCTTGGATGTATCGATATTAGAAATTGATAACGGTTTCTTTGAGGTAATAGGAACTGGTGGTGATACTCATCTTGGAGGAATGGACATGGATAATGAACTTGCAAATTACATTAGTTCCGAGTATAAAAAACAGAATGGTTCTAATCTGATTATTGATGAAGTATTAGAGTTACAGATAAATCGGCTTTCGGAAAAAGTCAAGATTGAGCTTACGGAAAAAGAAGAGGTTTTGATAGATGAGATCTTTTTCTCAAGTGACAGACAAACAACATTAAACCTGAAAATCACACGTATTGAATTTGAAAAATTGGTGGAAGAACCAGTACTAAAAAAATGCGAACAATGTGTGCACAATGTGTTAGATGATCTAAAAATGACTGCAGACAGTATTGATAAGGTAGTTCTAGTAGGAGGTCCCACTAGGATTCCTGCAGTCAGAAAACTTGTAACACAGATACTAAAGGAACCAGAAATAGGAGTGGATCCAGAATTTTCAGTAGCAGTTGGTGCAGCAATAGAAGGAGCAGTACTTGCAAATGACAAGGACTTGCCAGTATTGTATCAGGGTTTGACTCTACTTAATGTGACTCCATTAGATCTTGGAGAAAAGTCAGTAATCAAAAGCGAACTTGGAATCACCCTAATGATACCAAAGAATACTACCTACCCAACTGAAATTACCCGAAAGTTTTACAAGAAATTTCCAATGAATCCGAAAATCGAAGTAAGTGTGTGGCAGGGTGATTTGCAGAATAATTATTATGATTTTCATTTAAACGAAAACTTGGGAAGCTTTTGGCTTTATGTGCCACAAAGAGAGGATCTGGAAATCGAGGTTACCTACAAAATAGACGCTAATGGAATTCTAACAGTATCAGCAGTAGAAACTAGCACGGGAAACATAGATCAGTTAGTAATTGAAAAAATGGGCGGATCAGTCATGCCAAAACCAGAGCTGGAATACATCTCCAAAGAAACAAACAAGTTTGAAGAAGAATATAGAAAGACAACTTATGATGTGCTTAGCCCATATGAGATTCCTGTAAGAAGAGAAGAATCACCCAATGCAACCAAGTACAAATGGATGTGCACATGTTTGAATGAAGCTAAATCCATCATACGAGCATACCATGGATCTGAATATCGAGAATTTCTTTCCAGAGCCAAATTTGAGCTGTTTATTCAACAGGATAAACAGTATGCTTTCGGTCATATACAATTAGGAATGGACCCCTATTACCCTATAGGAATACACAATGCTTTGAAAGAAGATACTATGGATAATAGACGAATGGTAACAGTGGTTCTAATTCATGAATTACTTCATGCCATACATCCTGATTGGGGTCATGATAGGATAAGACCGGCAGAACACGTTCTTGCGAATAAAGCCAGTCTTTATGATGCCTTGGTAAATATGGACAGATTATTTCTAAGTGGAAAGATGAGCTTTTGTAACAACACTATGGATGTTACAGATAGTAGTATACGAATACTCTGCGAAGATTAAACCTTCCATCATTGTAACCCATTAAAGAGAATTGTTCAGTTGGTTAGTCCCCCATCAGAATTAAATTGTGTATATTTAAAAGAAAACCAAAAAGCGCAGTAGGCTCCGTACATCCAAAGATCCTTTAGGTCAGAGTGCAATCCAGGAGAATTTCTCGCTGGACTGCACTCTCTTGGGGGGTTGATGATCTGGCGCCAACTCTTAGAATCATTTTGTTTTTAAGGAATATTTAGAATCAGAGAAGAAGTATCAGAATTACTGAAACCAGCATGAATGGAATCAGGGGTAATGCTGATGTTACATATCCTTGAAAATTATTTGAAAACTCTAGATTTGTTTTTGGTCTGAAATGAAATACGAATTTGTTTTCATCCTGTGCTCTAAATACAAACATTTCATTTTTTCTTTTTCTGTGCAGTACAAGAAATGCAAATGCCTTTCGGTATGGTTTTTCACAAATTCCAAAAAAGAGTCTTCCATGTAACAGATCAGAGATGTTGTATGTCATGTTATGGCAGAGGCCATAAAGTGATGCAAGAAAAGGCACAACTAATGATACTATCAGAGATACAGGCAACCTCTCATACGTTGGCAATGTTATGGCAAGTGCAATGAGTGCAAGCCCATCGGCCTGACCAAATGCACGAGTGAAAATCCATATCATACCGATTGCAACACCAATTACAGTATACAAAACGGTAATGGGATCAGTTGGTTCAAAAAGATACAATATAGCGCCTGTGCCACCAAAGACTATCCAAACTATATCGTTGACTTCACGTTTTTTTATATCAAAAAATGAGGCAACCGACAACATCGAAAGTGCAACTATCTGCCTTAGCGACTCGATATCATACACATACGCAAAGGCAGTACCAGTTTAAAACCCAGAATCAGATTAAAAATCAAGACTAATTTTTGTTTTTTTTAGGAATAATTTCTATGGAATTAATTTACACAAATCACATAGCGACATTTGGGAGGTGAATTAAATTAATGGTGGAAAAAATCACCATAGGAATATCAAAAGAGACCAGAGATTCAATTGCAAGGTTTGGCCCAAAGGACTGGACTATGGACGAGAAGATCAGAGCACTTATTGAAAATTGGAGGGAAAAGAATTTCAGAGATGGCCCATCCATTCACAGGTGCAGAGACAATTTACCAAAAAAACACAGGCTAGTATTTGACGGCGGGCCTACAGGTGAGTACACTCTGGAGCTGTGCAAGGTCTGTTATTCCCAAGAAGATAAAAAATTCTTGATTCGTGAAGAACTCATTGCATAGTCTTTAATCCTTATCTTTTTTTTACTCACAGGGTCAACCTAAATGGAAATTCCACATATCGAATTATCATTTCTTTGATATAACTAGTCTACTAAAAAATTGAAGGAAGATACGGATACAGCAAGATTGCAACAAGCACTATTGCAGATACAATTGCAACGTTTCTTGTATCCTTTAGTGTGAACATGCTAATTTTCGTGAATACAAATCCCATTGCAATTGAGGATATGGCCATCATTATGTTTACAGCGTCTGTAAAGTCAGGCGTTACGGAAAATGTGTTTCCTATTCCCGAAGTTGTAAAAAATGCTAGGTTCGAGCCCATCTTGGTTAGAAGTGATGTCGAGACCTTGGCAACCCAGACCATGAGAAGAGGACCAATGTATACAAGAAACATCTGCATCCTAAGAGCAGATACGGTCTCCCTTTTTGTAATTACAACATCTGATACAAATCTTGTCAGATGTTCAAGTGTTAATGATGTTCCGCCGCCAGTATCTGCAAGTTTTCCTAAAATGAAAATTATCAATCTTGTCATCCAGGAACGGTTTTCTACAAGGGTTATAGATGACAGTGTCTGGCCTGATTTTAACTTGGAAAATATTGTACCAAATAATTGATCAAAATGTTTATTGTATCTTCGCTTTCCAAAAAGTTGAAACAATGATATCGTCATATCGTATCCAATCTTTCTGTATTCTGTGACATCTCTGAGAAACTCTGGCATTGCATTTTCCAAATTTTTTATTTGTGTAAACTGTGGTACTGTATAAAATGAATTGGTCAGTGCAAAGCCTAACACACCTGATGTTATGACAAACCAAGGGTGCTGTTGTGATATCATGCCAACGGTTCCAATAATTATTCCAACAACAAAGGCCAGTCTGCTCACTGTCACCTTGTTTTGATTACGCGGTTGGGAGGTGTCTATCATAATTATCAAACCAAGACTGATCATTGGAATTCCTATCACTCCTATGAGGACTAGTAAGATCACAGAGCTACCTGGAAGTAGAAATGACGTAGCTATCAGAAATGTTGGCATGATAAGCAATATTATAAGAAGAATCTCGCCAAAAGTTGATGAAGTCTCTACGTATCTTTTGATGCTGGATTTTAGAGATTCAAAAAAAGAGTCTGCCTCACCCTCAACAAGATTTGTAAGATCTCCTCCTGTCTGTGCTGTTGCGACGTAACTTAGGAGAAACGACTTGAATGCACGATTAGGGTGATGTAAGGCAATCTCGTTTAGCGCCTCAAATATGTCCATTGCAAACATGGTGACATTTCGATACACCATCTTGCCTTCAGTCTCTATAACATCAAAGAGACCATATCCTATTACACCAATTAGTGAATCGTAAAGACTCTTCTCAACACTCTGCATTATTCCGGCATATCGTACAAAATATGCAAGTTCGTGATTGATCTCTGTCTCTCTTTTTGATTTGGCAAGTCTTAATGCTATACTAGGATAGAAAGCAATCCCAATCGGACCTGCTGCCAAAGCAAAAAAGATCAAGTTTACAAATATTCCAAGTACGATTGCAATTGGTAGCGTGATAAATACAAATAGCAAAGAAAGGGAGATGCTCTTTTTTATCATGTTAAAAGGATTAGCTGGTCTTCCTGCCATCCTTATTTTTCCTTCAATGGTACCTTCAAGAATTGTTTGCAGTTTCTGAAATATTTTAGTATCAAGTATTGGTTTTGATAATACCACTGGCAGCCCCCCTGATATGGGAAACACCTTCAGAGTTGATCTTTTTACATCAAGTACTGTCAGGTTTTGTAGCTGTATCTTCCTGATCCTGTCAAGTATTTTTTTAAAATTAAATTTTTCAGGCTTTTGAAGTACTAGTACGAGTACTAAACCAATTGAAGAAGTTGTAAAGACAACAAAATTATTTAGAACAAGCGAGATCCAAATCAATACTATCAAACCAAAAATTATGATATTGAAATTCACATGGTACAATGATGCGATACTAAAAAAGGCAACTGGCTTGTGTCCTTAAAAACAAATCAGTGTTTGGGTATGATGTACAAACCTCGATCAAGGAAGGCCATGTCGCAGTCTATGGAGATAGCGTTGATTATAGGAGTAGTAATAGCAATTGTTGCAGTCGTGGCATTTGCTGTCAACGGCGGAGTACACTCTCTGACTCAAAGTGCATCACTTGAAATTGCACACAGTGAATTTACAAAGACATTTGATGGAACGTACTATGCCTCAGTAGACGTGAAAAACGATGGCAGCAAGGTACTAAACGGTGTAACTGTTCAAATCGCAGCTTCTGTGCCTTACAACCTCAGTCCAGCGTCTATAAGACCTGGACAGACAGCAAGTTACTCAGGTATAGTGGTGCCAAATCCGGCAAATCCTGCATCAGGTACGCAGATACCTGTTATAGTCAAAGCTACTGCAGACGATGGCTCTATTACATCAAAGATAGGAACCTTGTTTGCTCCATAGCAAAAATTCCTTTTATCTTATTTTTTGTTGAAATACCATGCGCAAGACCGAGATGCTGTGGTTTGAAGACGTTAGTGCGTTAAACGAGCCCGTTCTTTCTTTTCCTGTCTTTGGCAGAATCTCCATGAAACAATTTTTCATTCTTGGTATCACCGGAATGATATCCTATGCGCTATTTTCAATCACACATGGTTTGGTCTCTGCAATTCCAATTTGCTTCGGGGCATTTCTTACATTTGTAAAACCAAAGGTCGGCTCTTCTGAATGGATGATTGTATCCATCATTCTCTTTCTTGTTGGCAGACGCAGTGCACAAAAAACACAACCAAGAGTCAAAAAGTCAAAGAGCAAACGGCTCGTAACATCAAGCAAAAAACTTGGGTTATCAGACCCATTCATTACAGAAACTCAAGAAAACAAGATCAGAACCATAATGTTGTCAGACCTTTCAAAACCATTTAGATTTAAAATTAAACTAGTCGGGACAACCGGTCAAGCACTTGCAAACAAGAGATCCAAAGTTTATCTGGATGATTCCTACACGGACTCCCTGACAACTGATATCAACGGCGAACTTGAAACAATAATCATTCCAAGAACGTCAGGACAAAAGAAAATTACAGTGTATGTTGATGAGCAGAAAGAGCCTGTATTCTCTGAGGTAATTGAAGTGAAAACTCCTCAAGAAAATTTCGCTTAAATAATTCATTATTTTAATGGATATGTTCGACCACTTGTCTGGGGAAGAAGTAAGCCTTGGTAGCAAATATACTAAAATGATAGTAGCAGGCGTTGCAGGCTTGCTTTTGGTACTGATTGCACCAACTGCTGCCAATTTCATATGCAATTGCGACATACTATCAGGTCAGATAAACACTGGAAGTACTACTAGTACTGCACAACTTATTCCATCAGATCTACTGCATAGGGTAATTGGAGCAGGTCAATTCATAGGAACAGTGGTTGCCCTTGGAGTAATTGTATCAGGTGCAATCAAGTTGGAACTAAAAAAAAGCTACAGACACCAGTGATTCTTTCTCCAATCGTACTTGTCCTAACGGGCCTGCAGCTACCATGGTGGGTCCAATTCTCATTTTTCTCATTTTGGGCATTCTCGTTTATTCTAGATGTGAAAATCACCATATCATGTGAGAATTTTATAAAATATGAGACAAACTTTCTGTTTAGATTCTTTGTCAGTAAGTTTGGCACAAGAAGATCCATAGCATTGCAGGTGATGACTGAGATTGGATTGATTATTTTGTCAAGCTATATCTTCAATTTTCAATTTGGTGTGCAGTTCATGAGTCTTGTTTCACTAGTCTTTGGTCTTGCACATATGATGGCATGGCAATCTAACAAAAAGTTTCTCACTAGATGTGGGATGATAGGATCGTCTCATGACACTAAGTTATCAAGAGTGAACTGATTAATTACTGGACAGAACTGGTGGTCAGTATAACTAAAAAAAAATTTAGTTATACTGACCCCCACACACACCTGACAGAACTCTGCTTACCATGTCTTTTAATAGAATTCATTCTCTAAATTAGTGGTCTTCAAGTTCACGGCTCTTGATGCAGATATTGATCAGGTACAAATCATTGATCATTATAATGTAGGAGAGGCCAAAGTCTACATCACTTCAACAGGTCAGTACCTGATAAAAGAACCTCGCCTTTCACAGGAAGAATACGAGATCTATGCAAAGATGACTGAACACTTGATGAACTCACTTCCGTTTATTGACAAACTGGAAACAGATGACGAAAAGATTCATCATCTGGAGACTCACATATGGCAAGAGGCACAAGATACAGCCCAGGTGGATAAGGTCTCAAAATTTTTTGACCGACTAAAATACTACATCATAAGAGAGGTCATTGGTTACGGCATCTTTGATGTTCTAATAAATGATGATGATGTAGAAGAAATTCTTGCAGAAAGATTTGATACAGATGTTGGCGTAATTCACCGCAGACACTCGGAAGCTCACATACTTGATACCAATATCGTCATAGGAAAATCAGACGAGATGAACTCGTATGTGTCAAGACTTATGCAAAAGACTGGAAAATCTGTCAACATATCAAAGCCGATTATGGACGGTACGACAAAGGCAAAGCACAGAATAACAGTCACTTTTAGCAATGAGGTGTCGCTTAACGGTCCTACCGTAACAATACGCAAATTTCCAGCAAAACCCTATACAATTACACATCTCTTGCAGTTTGGTACCATATCAAAACTCATGGCAGCCTATGTCTGGTTGTTAATTGACGCCAAGGCCTTTGGCCTCATCGTAGGCGAGACAGGCTCTGGCAAGACGACCCTGATTAACTCGCTTATGACCATGGCAAACCCGAGATGGAGAATACTTACCATAGAAGAGACACCAGAACTTCAAATCCCTCACAAACGTGTTGTTTCATTAAAGACTAGAACAAGCCCGCTAATCAGGTCTGATAATGATATTGGCATCATGGAATTGATTAAGGCATCACTTAGGATGAGGCCAGACTTTGTAATCGTAGGTGAGGTCAGAGGTGAGGAAGCAAACGAGATGTTTCAGAGTGCCGCTACTGGACACGGCGGTCTAAGTTCGATACATGGCTCTGACATAAAATCTGCATTGACAAGACTTGCTGCAGAACCAATTAACATCAAACCATCGCAGCAAATGCTGCTCTGGTTTGCAGTCCATTCTACAAGACTCAAGGGTCCTGACGGCAAGGCAATGCGCAGGATAAGATCTTTGACTGAGATCAATCCAACAGAAGATGGAATTGCAAGTATTGATCTTTTCAGTTATGACAGAAAAACAGACAGCTTTGGATTAGACAATGTCGAGGAACTGGTAAAGAAAAGCAAGAGATTGAACCACGTTGCAGAATTGCTTGGAGTCGAACCTGTCAGTGATATACAAAAGAGGATCCAACTTTTAGATCAGTGTCTTGAGAAAAAGGCGTATGAGATCCCTGAGGTCTTTGAAATATTAAAAAAATACTATTAATCTGTTGATTATGATTTTCAATACAGAAAAATTTGAAAATAGTTAAAAAATTCTTGAACTGAAATTAATTACATCAACTAAAAAGAATTGATCCACAATTACACAAAAATAATCTAAATTGTTATATCCAAGTTGATTTTATCATTGAACAATTCAGTCAGGGGGTCATGGAACTGCAGAGCATC
>Ga0210384_10005741_pt1 | contig 13379 bp, 10 predicted proteins | sample IncBWH2MmetaG_FD_160574 | JGI IMG/M metagenome (GOLD analysis project Ga0210384, IMG submission 160574) | Forest soil microbial communities from Barre Woods Harvard Forest LTER site, Petersham, Massachusetts, United States - Inc-BW-H-2-M | ecosystem: Environmental > Terrestrial > Soil >...
CGCTGGACGTGGTTTCGAGCCGCTCACCGTGACGTAGATTGGACTCGTGGTCGCATAGGGGTAAAGGTCGAGCACAGGGTATTGCGCATTATCGCTGGCTGCGCGTAGAAGGCACCAACCGGAATCCGCAATCGGGAGTGTGCCTTCTTCCGTGGCGGTATCGCGGTTGCCAGTGAGCTTGAGTTCGCGAATAACTTTCCCGTTGCAGATTACCTCCAGATGATCGACGGGCACGATCGAACGAAGCCACGCGGCAAACTTGATTTCGGCGGGTCGGGAAAGCTTGACATCTCCGCCTGTCGGCTCCCCTCCAAGAGAAAACCCCAGTAGAGGACCGTTGGTGGCGAATGTCCGCCCTCGTTTCAGGTTAGCCAGCCAAGGCTCGATTTCAAGCGGACCCGTCGGTACTTCAACATAGACGCGGTTCAATCCCACCGGCCCGCGCAAGGAAGCGAAATTCGCCATCGCATCGGTTCCAGCCGCGGTGGGGAGGCGGAATCCGCAATTTAGAAGCCGGTACCACACACGCGCCGTAGATTTGTGATCGCTGAACCCCATCGCCTCGATGTAATCCACTTTGCCCAGGGCCACGTCCACGGGCAGTTCATCGGACAGTTTTTCTTTCGCTGGATCCGGATATGTGTCGAACGGATGTACGTATCCAACAACGCCTTGCTGCTCGTGTGCAAGGTCGGCAATCGAGGCATTGGTTGGAAATAGGCTGGCTGCCGCTGTGTTCGCATACGCGGCGTAATCAGGGATCAGAAAATTTCTCGTCAGGTGCAGCAAACCGAGATGTCCCCAGTAGCTGGTGTGAAACTCCTGACCGTGCAGCAACAGGTTTGTCGGAGTTGATGCCAGGTCGGGGCTGGTTCGGAAGTAAGTGATATCGGGAATCCGCTGCTCCTTGTTGACCACGAGGTTTTCGGTGATGGGCAAATCCTCGGCTTCGGCCTGAAACACAAGATGGGCCGGTGTATTTCGATATGCGCCCCCATAATTCATGTGAACATGCACGTCGCCGCTCACCCAATGCGAGTCCTTGCTGCCGGGGATCTCGATAAGCTCCAGGTGAACTGTGACCGGCGTGCTTTGTCCTTCGCGTGCGTCGACAGCCTCGCTCGCGAAACGGTGCTCGAAGCCTTTCATCACGCCTATGGAGATCCGTCCTGCCGGCACGTCGATCCGGACTCGGCCCTTGCAGTGAAAATAGTGGGCTTCAAAGGCAAATTCACGGCGATCGAAGCCATCATCTGCGTGCATCCATGCGTCGTTTGGAGCATAGGCCCGGCCATCCTCGCCGACGATGGAGACTCGCGCCGCCGTTTCGTGTGCATTTTCGTCAAGAACCGTGAGTTCCAGTTGCCCCATCGGGCGAAGGAATCGCCGAGACGTGACAATAAGTTCCTTCTGAGCACCACCTGAGACCTGTTGAAGCCATAGGGAAGTATTTCCACCGCGATTCGAGATGAAGGCGATGGTTCCTCCATCCGGCGACCAGCGTGGATTGATGTTGTCGAATTGACCGTAGGACAGCGGAAATGCATCGCCACCCTCCGCTGGCAGCACCCAAAGCTGGTGCCATGCCTGTCCGAGATACGAGGCGTACGCGATCCTTTTGCCATCCGGAGAGAAGTCCGGTCTGGCTTTCCATGTTGTTTCCTCGTAGTGAATCTCCCGGGGTTCCGCACCGGGCTCCGCTTTCATTCGCCAGAATCCGCCTGTTCCGTACAGGTGGCCGCGATTTGAGACAAAGAGCAGTTCAGCGCCGTCGCGCGACCACGTGGGACTGATTTCGTGATCAAACACGCTGTAGTAATAGCGCGGAAGGGAACTGCGATTTTCTCCGGTCAAACGTTGGATATTCTGCAAACCGCCAGCCTCGAAACGTCCCACGAATATGTGGAAGCGCCCGTTAAATGTAGTGGACACGAAGGCAATCCGCGTGCCGTCGGGAGAGAATCTAGGCTCAACGTTTACCGCCTGGTTCGAGGTAAGCGCATGCGCTTTCCTGCTCTCTACATCAAGGGCCCATAGTTCGATGGCGCTCTTGTCGTATTTGGAATAAACAATCCATCGCCCGTCCGCGGACCAGTCGGGCTGGTAATCATATCCAGGGCCTGCCGTTAATTCTTCCGCCTGCTGCGAGTCGATTCTCTGAAGCCACAGCGATCCCGCCATGGAATAAACCAGCGACTTCGAATCCGGGGACCAGGCCAGCGAACTCGGTCCCGTCGTCAGCTGGGGAAGGTACATCTCGCGAAAATAATAAGCGTGCGGTTCATCGATTTGATTGAGCACCGGTAGCCGCTGCGCGAGAGCCTGAAGCGACACGACGATCACGCCGATGAGTCCAAGAACCGATTTACGAAAAGCCAACGCAAATCCTCCCTCGTGAAAGCACGTCCCGGAACGGCGCGGATTATACCGGAAGTGGCAATCGCGAATGCCCTCATCATCCGCACTGCAAGGAATCCCGCTGTTTGGCTCCCTGGAGCGCTTTCCATCGACCCGTGAAGGTGCGCGCCGACTGGGGCTGGTTACTCTTGAGCAGATGCTGCAGACCCTGACCTGCTCGGTGGCCTCGCCCTGTAGCGGAATCCGGGCGCTGGGCGTTCCGGAAATTCGCGATTGCGGCCAGCGGATGCCCGCGTCAACGCTCGCATCCTGTTGAAACTCCGCGACAGACCTGACAATTCGGAACGATGGTAATGCAGAATTACGAAAGCTCATGCCCGTGGGACATCTGTTCGCTTTGTGGGTGCGATGAGATGTTGAGTTGGCGCTACGCGGGCCTTGCATGGACAAGAACGAGTATCTCGAGAATGTTCATCTTCGCATTTTGCGTGTTACCGAAGACCTCCGCGCGATTCAACGCGAGCTGAATTGTGCTGCCATGGAGGCTCCAGGCAATCCCGAATTGCTGGAGGCCCTCAGCACCGATCCAGAGTTGGAATCGTTGCAAATCCTCAGATCTGCACTCGACCAGATGCGTCATTTCCTCTGGTTCTACGGCCAGATCGTTTCTACCGAGTCCGACATCGGAGAGAGGCTGCGCGAGACCATCCGCCAGAAACCGTCACACGACACCATCCAGCAGGCTCCCAGTCCCTTGAACGACCGAATCCGCGGTGCGGCTGAGGCCCTCATGCTGCAGTATCTCGCCGACGGAAAGACCCGAAAGCCCAACTAAGACCTACACGCCAGAAGCTTCAAGACCGCGTCTGTGCCAGATCCAGAGGAGTGCGGACCCGATGATCATCAGGCCTGCGCAGAGTCCAATCCAGATTCCGAGCGCGCCCCAGCCCACCCGAAACGCCAGCAGGCAACCAAGCGGAATTCCGACCAGCCAATAAGCCACAAGATTGGCAAGCATGGGCGTTCGTGTGTCGCCCGCCCCGCGCAGAGCGCCGGTAGCCACAGTCTGCAGTCCGTCAAATAATTGGAACGCCGCAGCTACTATTAGCAGAGTCGCGCCGACCTGAATCACCCTAGGGTCGGGAGAAAAGAGTCGAGCAATCAGTCCGGGGATTGAGACAAACAGCAATCCGGCGCAAGCCATGAATGCCGCGCCTACCACGATGGCCGACCACCCTGCCTGCTGCGCTCCTTGTGGATCGCGCCTTCCCAACTGCTGTCCAACGCGCACTGCGGCTGCTGAACTGATGCCCAGGGGAACCATGTAAGTGAAAGCGGCGCAATTGAGTGCGATTTCATGCCCTGCCAGCGGCAAGGGCCCAAGCTTGGCGCATAGCGCGGTCGCGGCCGAGAAGGCTCCAATTTCCAACAGGATCTGCGTTGCCGCTGGACTTCCTAACCGGAGTAGAGCGCGCAGTCGCACCGTATCGATCCGTAGGGAGCCGGCCCATTTGGCGAGTCCGCGTTTTGCTTCGACTCGCAGCAGGGTTATCGCGAGAATCGACACCATGTACACTCGCGCGGCGCAAGTGGACCAACCCGAACCCTCGATTCCCATTGGACGAAAGCCGAGGTGTCCGTAGATCAAAACCCAATCGCCAAAAGCATTGACCAGGTTCGCCGAGATCAGCGCAAACATGATGGGATGAGCGACGTTCACCGCTTGCAGATATCTGCGAAGAGCGAAGTAACCGAGGAGCGGTAAGCTGCCCCAATTGAGTGCACGCAGGAAGGGGCGCATGGGTTCGACCAACTCTGGGCTGATGCCGAAATGTTGCATCAACCATGGCCAGAATGAGACAGCGATCATCAACACCGGGGCGAGAGCGCAGGCCAACACAAGTCCATTCAGAAGCGAGAGGCGCGCATCTTCGAGGTCTTCCCGCCCGAATGCTTGCGCCACGAAAGTATCGAGGCCCAGCAGCAGGCCTCCGCAGAAAATCGCCAGGCTGTGATACAGACTCTGGCCAAGCCCGGTTGCGCCGATTGCCACTGCGCTGTTCGGCAGCCTGCCGACCATGATGGTATCGACGATACCCATGCTCATCCAGCCGATTTCCGCAAAAGCGAGAGGCAAGGCGAGTCGCAGGGTGAGGCGAACTTCTCCCCACAGATCACTCAGGAAGGGTTTGCTCGCCTTGTTGCCTATCGCACCCATTGTCCTAAACTCAGGTCGAACCTCGAAAAAAATGCGGGCTGGGGATCCTGAAATGTGTCAGGCACCTACCGCTGAAGAAGGGTTCTGTGCCAACCAGTAAAGAATTTTTCTTATTCCGCCAGTGTCGCCAGCGCTTCGGCGAGCACGAGAGTTCCTCTCGCAATATCGTCCGGGGAGGCATACTCATCCGGGCGATGGCTGTAGCCGTTGCGGCACGGGATGAACAACATGGCGACAGGAGCGATGCGGGAAATAAAAAGCGAGTCATGGTAGGCACGGCTGGTCATTGGGAGAAACGGGAAACCGTGTTTCCGGCAAGCTTGGATCAAGGCTGAAATCACACCGGTCCCGGAGTCCGCGGGCGCATCTGCATTGAGGAGTTCGGAATGAATCACGACCCCGCGTCTTGCTTCGATTGAACGGCAAACTTCTTCTAACGTTTTCATCATCCGGTCGCGCCGATCGAGATTTGTGTCGCGAATGTCGACACTCAGTCGCACTCTCGCGGGGATGCTGTTCACGGCGCCCGGAAAAACGTCGCAGATGCCCACTGTGGCAACGGTATCGATAGCGCCTGACGATTTCGCTGCATGTTCCAAGGCTAAAATCACCTCGGCTGCGGCACACAGGGCATCCTTACGATCGGGCATTAGGACGCCACCTGCATGACCTCCTGCACCTTCGAACGTCAGTCTCAGGCTTGCCGGCGCCGCGATTCTCTCGACCACGCCCAGCGGTATGCGCTCCCGTTCCAACAACGGTCCCTGCTCAATATGGAGTTCTACGAATGCCTTGTAGTACCCCGCGGGCAATTTCACTTCGTCGATGGTCCCGCTCATTCCCGCCTTTAGCCGGACCTCGTCAACAGTCGCGCCTTCACCGTCGCTCAATTTCTTTGCGTTTTCCGCGGACAGAGTGCCAGCGAGAAGTCGGCTTCCAAGGCAGCCGATTCCGAAACGCGTCGGCTCCTCGGATGTAAAGATCAACAGTTCGATCGAGTGCTTCGGGCGAAATCCCGCGGCCCTGAGCGCGCGGATTGCTTCCAGACCTCCCAGGACTCCCACAGTGCCGTCGTACTTGCCGGCATTCGGAATTGCGTCGATGTGTGACCCAGTTCCGACAATGGGCGCAGTTGCGTCGGAACCCGGCCATCGCGCGAAGGTGTTGCCGATAGGGTCTCGCCGCACCACGAGGCCTGCTTCCTCGCACCGGTCTTTTATCCAGGAACGGGCGCGTAAATCGGCAGGCGTAAAGACGACGCGAGTGACGGCGGGCGGGTCCGCATCAGAAAAGGTCGTGAGCGTCTCGATCTCGGAAACCAGACGCGCCTGATCGACAGACAGATTCATCGGCGCGCGCCGTCCAAAGGATGACGGTTCCAGTCTTTGTAGATCAGATACTTGGCGGGGACCTTTCCGATCGCTCCAAACCATTGCGGACACCATGGCCCCATCCAGATAAAATCGCCAGCGGTTACCGCATACCAGTCATCGCCGAGCCGGTAGATTCCTCCACCCTCGAGCATCACCAGTCCGTGCTCCATGACGTGCATCTCCACCATGCTCAGTGCGGCGCCGGGTTGGTAGGTCATGGTGTTAACCGCAAAATCAAAACTCAAATCGTCGGGAAGCAAACACTTTACCTGGAGGTCAGGATCGTCGTTCAGGCTTTGTGACGGGATCGCGTCCTCCGTGGACACGATAGGCCCTGGAGTGCGGTACTCTTTGAGGCTCTGGTAAGGTTTTTCGATAACGGCAGCACGGCTTGCCTTCGCAGCCGTTACGCGGTGTTCCATTCCCTCGGGAACGTACACATACCCTCTAGCGGCCAGGTCGGATTGTTTCCCCCCGATATCGACGCGAATCGATCCCTCAAGAACGTACAGAAACCGTTGGAACGCCACGCCTCCCAGTTCGCCGCCCGGCTGAAATTCAGCGGTGTACTGCGTGAAGCCTGCGCCGAGCGCTGGTCCAGCATGCACGACCGCGGTACAGTCCTTCATGCCGGGAAGGGGAGCGCGTACAAATGTGTCGGCGCTCAGGAGCAGGTGGTTGTTCTTTTGAGAACTGCGCGTCTGTCCCAGGTTATGCACGGCACGTCCTTGCTCGAAGGGTTTTCGACGATGCGAGTTGGTCCAGCAGGTGCAATCCGCATTCAATCGCCTTTGCCACATCATCTACGGCAACCGATTCCGCCGGGTCGTGGCTGACTCCTCCCGGTGTTCGCACGAAGATCATCGCCGCAGGAACTCGTTCTGCGAGAATCATCGCGTCGTGACCTGCGCCACTCACCATGCGATGCGGCTTGCATCCTGACTTGCTGATTGCCATCTCGACCTGGTTCGTCAGTTCAGGGTCCATGTTTACCGCGGCTTGATTCATTCGCATGAAGCTACGCACGGATAATCCGCGGCGCCCGGCAACTTCCTTGGACTGGCGGATCAGATCGTCGACAGCCTGCGTTCGTCGCGGATCGGAGCCGTGCCGGACATCCAAAGTCAATCGCGCTTCGCCGGCGATTACGTTTGTCGCGCCCGGCTTCGCTTCGAAAGATCCCACGGTTGCTACCAGTCCCGGTGTGCTCCTGGCGACACGCTCGACGCAACCGACCCATTCCGCCGCGCATGCTACCGCGTCATAGCGCAGGTCCATCGGCGTCGTCCCTGCATGATTCGTACGTCCGTTGAAAATAAAATCCATCCGTGTTTGACCCGCAATGGATTCGACGGCGGCCAGGGGCAGTCCCAGTTTCTCGAGCACAGGACCTTGCTCGATATGAAATTCCAGGTATCCCCCGGCGTCATCCGAGAGAGTAGCCAGCGGAATCTCTTCGGGCCTCAGTCCAAAATCCTTGATCGCTTGACGCACCGTCGTCCCGCGCTCATCCTGCCGAGCCAGCAAGTCGTCGTCGATCCGTCCGACCAGGGCGCGGCTGCCGATGAACGGCACTCCAAAACGCACACCCTCTTCTTCGGAGAATCCGATCAGTTCAATCGCATATGGAAATTTTCGGGCTATGCTCTCTTGCAGTAAAGCCGTCCCCAGAACTACGCCCAGGATTCCATCAAACGGCCCTGCATTCGGAACCGTGTCTAAGTGTGAGCCTAACAGTAATCGTGGTGCTGACTCCGGCCCGGGAAGAGCGGCGCGCAAGTTTCCGACCGCATCAACCCGCGGTGTGACCCCGAGCGGTTCGAGCCACGCGGCGATTTCCTGATGAACCTTGTGCATCGGCGGAGACAGAAAAGTGCGCCGAATGCTGTCGGGATCCTCTGAAAAGGAGGCAAGCCTTCGACATCGGTCGATTACTTCTTGAGCGAGATGAGATACATCGGCTGTTGTCTGCACTTGAGCCTGGACCGATGTGAAAATGCTACGCCTCGCGAATTACCTTCGCCGCCGCCCAGCCCACCACCACCAGGGCGATCAGCACGGGCCAGTTGTAATGATTGCCGTAAGTCGCAACTGGATAATGATTGCTTAGCATGAGAAAAACGACCGGCACAGCCAGGAATGTGTTGTGCTTCGACCGTAGCTTGGCTTGTGCTCCGAGCGAGGGATCGAAGGCGGCGCCGGCGGCCGCGGCAGTGACCATCGTGCGCTGTGCTGGCAGAATCCGAAACCAGACATTCGCCGTCATGATGGTTCCGAAAATCGCTCCCACGTGAATGTACGCAGCTCGTCCGCTCAACAGGTGCAGCAATGCCCAGGAAACCCCCGCAGTCAACGCCAGCGCGAGTACGGCGAAGAGTAGCTGCGACCTTCCGAGGAACGATCCCACCGTCAAGTCGTAGACGACCCAGCACACGGCGATGGCTCCCAGTCCGATTGTGATGCCCATCGTCTTCGAGATGTCCGCCACATCGGGATCAATCAGTCCACTCCCCGCGTAGTAAACCAGCACCAATAGCACCATACCGGCGATCCAGGTCAGGAGGGCCTCCCAGCGGAACCAACGGAGTTGATCGGTGCTCACGCCGAGGGATCTCTGTTTTTCGACCGAATAAAAACCGCCGCTGTGCACCATCCACACCGACGCCGTTTTCGCGTCGGCCGTCAGTTTCTTTTCCAGTTTGCCGAACTGGCCGTCGAGCCACGTGAAGTAGTAGGTCTGCCCCACCCACATGATTGCTGCGAACACGTGAAACCAGCGGAAACCGAGGTTCAGCCATTCTCGCATGGAAGAACTCACCTTAGCTCCCCCGGTAGGTGGTATAGCCGTTCGCATTCAGCAGCAGCGGAATGTGAAATTGCGATTCGCCTTCCCGCACTTCGAATACAACTTCGACGGCCGGATAAAGGCTGAGAACTTTCTGCGTACGAAAGTAACTCGCCGTATCGAAACACAACCGGTACCGGCCGGGCGACAACTCAGGGTGCGACAGTAGCTGTCCGCACCGTCCATCCGCGTCGGTATGTGCAGAGCCCAGCAGACGCCAAGCGCCAGACTCCTCGCGCTCCAGTCGGACTGGAACATCGTTCGCCGGGCAGCCACGCATCAAGTCAAGAACGTGAGTTGAAATCTTCTTCAGGCCAGCCATTTTTTCAGACGCAGATTAGTGATTTTCCGTTGTTCCTCGACGGCTTCCCGTAGCTCCGCGGCGTCGCTGTTTTGCAAGCGCCGCTTGAGAACCGCCAGGATTTCGTCCGCCGACTTTCCGGTTGCGCAAACCAGAAAAATCCTGCCAAACCTGCGCTCATACTCCCGGTTTCCCGCAGCAAGCGCTGCCTGAACAGCCTCTTCGGCAGCAGCGACTTTTTGCTGTTCCTGCACGGACCAAGTGGCAGCCTGTGACGACGCGGAAGCCGGGGCTTGGCGTTCGCCGATTCGCGGATGGCGCGCAAACGCCTCCATCCAATCCTTGGTTTCCAGACTCTCCCAAACATCGTCGGAGGCTGCCAGCAGCGACTTTTCGTCATTCAGCGGCCGGCGGCCCACTAATTCGCGAGCCCAAGCCTCCGATCCGCAGCATGGCAGGATCTCGCGTGCTGCATCCGCAGGCGAAAGCTGATTCCAACGCGTCAGAACTTCACTCATGCTTGCTGCCGCGTTCCTGAGCTTTTGTAGGAACTCCGCGACCAGATTTCCCGACACCACTCGACGGTAAGCCGCCGTCGAGCGAATATCGTCAATAGGGCGCACCTCGTCTATCGCGGTGCGACGCGCTTGCTGAATAATTTCCGCATCCAGATGCCTCCCTGTTATCGTCCGTTCTGTACTCGACAATCTCAACGGAACAGGGGCAACGCTCCCTACGGCAATGCGAATATCTTCTAACACGCCATTACTCGATTTTGCCAGCCCTGCAATGCACACCTTTGAAATTGCCTGCGCATTTCGTGCTCCTACTTTGCGTGAGTAGGGAACATAGTGTCCATAGATTCTCGGCAGACATACTGCCTGAACCAATTCGTCGGGAGCCAGCACCGTTGTCTTGTAGCCAGAATGAAAGTCTGTATAGCGAACGCGCCGCTCCCCGCGCATCGAGACTAGAATCAACTCCGCCTCGTACACTAGCAAGGCCGGCAGCGAATCCGCAGCCGGGGATGCATTCACGATGTTTCCGCCCAGTGTTCCCCGATTCTGGTTCGCGATTCCCCCCGTCCATCGCGCCGCGGTCGCGAGCAAGGGAAATTCCTGCGCAAGAACAGTGTGACGGCGCAGGTCGGTGTACGTACATCCCGCACCCACGCGGATTTCACCATGGGCCACATCAATTCGTCGTAATTCGGGAAGATTCCATATGCTTAGAAGCTTGCGTGCCGATAACTTACCTGCCGCGTAGAGGACCATGATGTCGGTACCGCCGGCGATTGGAATCCACACACCAGGCTGCTCACCGAGCAGCGACAAAACCGCCGGCAGGGTTCCCGGAGCTACGAGTTCGTATTCGGCTGGATCAGATCTCATCGCGACGGCCCAGAGTTTGCAGTGGCGGCCACAGCCTCGCAGATTTGCGAATAGCCTGTGCACCGGCACAAGTTTCCTGCGAGGCCCTCCCGGATTTCTTCCGTACTCGGATTCGGCGTCTCGTTGAGCAGATACCGAGCCGCCAGGATCATCCCGGGTGTGCAAATGCCGCATTGCGCGGCGCCGTACTCCAGGAATTTCTGTTGTAGCGCTTGCAACTGCGGTCCCTGTGCGAGTCCTTCGATGGTAACAATCTCTGCCCCCTGGGCCTGCAAGACGGGTACCAGGCAACTATTCACCAGCACGCCGTCCATCAGCACGGAACACGATCCGCACTCGCCTTCACCACAGCCTTCTTTCGTTCCAGTCAGACTGAGTCGTTGGCGCAAGACGTCGAGAAGTCTCTCCATCGGATACGCATCGATCGTCTTGACCGCTCCGTTGACCGTCAGAGAGATCTGACAAGGGCCGCGAGACTCGCTCATTGCGCTCCTCGCAAAACCGGCACTCCTCCCTCGGAAACCGGAGGGTTCATAGCCGTCATAATCTCTTCCGGAAGGAGGGGGATGGAAACAAATCCAATACCGATTGCGTCTTCGATTGCGCTCACGATGGCGGGAGCAGGGCCATCCATAGGCAGTTCTCCGATTCCTTTGGCTCCAAAGGCGCCATGTACATTTCCCAGTTCCTCAAAGTAGACGCGAATCGCGGGAAGATCCGCGGACGTGGGCATGATGTAGTTGGTCATCTGCGAATTTTGCATGCGTCCGTTCTGCCATGCTACTTTTTCGTACAATGCGTAGCCGATTCCCTGGGCGACTCCACCGACGATCTGACCGCGGGCCAAAACCGGGTGCAGGACTTTTCCAACTTCCTGCAAGGCGACGAAATCGTTAACGACGACGCTGCAGGTTGTGAGGTCGCAGGTTACGTCGGCGATGTAGACTGCCCAGGAGTAGGCCGCGTATGCTTCTCCGCGATACTTCTCGTCGTCCCAGAAAATTCCAGGCGGGGCCTGATAGCACGCCCACGACTTGAATTCTCCGTGTTGCGCTACGTGTTGCGAGCAGGCTTCGCGAAATTCTTCGGGAGAATACGATTCCCCCAACAAGCCCGCGGCTATGAGAGTTTGCGCCACCCCTTGTGCGGCGGAACGCACCAGATTGCCAACCACCATGACGGTGCGCGACGCCACCGTGGGGCCGCTGTTGGGCACGGCTTGTGTGTCGGGTTGTGCAATATCGACATCTTCGTAGGGAAGGCGCAAGGTCTCGGCCGCGACCTGGCATAGCACCGTCTTCGTTCCTTGTCCGAATTCCGTGCTCGAGACCAAAATCCGTACTCTTCCATCCGCACAACCCTCGACCCCTACGACCGAAGCCAGATATCGCTCGCCCGACCCGGTGAAACCGGCCCCGTGCAGAAAAGTCGCAACGCCTATTCCGCGCTTGTGCATCGCAGTCGAGTTTTCCCGGTAGAAACGCTCTTTCTTTGCAGAGTAGTCAGCCAGTTCGAGTCCGCGGTCGAGAAGCTTTGTCAACTCAATCGGTTCTTGAACCACTTGCTCGGTCGCCGTTGTCTGCCCGGTCCTCAGGAAATTGCGTCGACGTACTTCCACAGGCGAAATCCCCACTGTCGTGGCAATGCGATCCATATGCCGTTCCATTGCAAACAGGCTTTGTGGAGCACCGAAGCCCCGAAAGGCGCCGTGTGGCGGCGCATTCGTGGCGACCGCCTTCCCCTTGATGCGCACACTCGGCCAATAGTAGGGGCCAGCAGCATGAATCGTGCCTCGCGACAGTACAACGGGCGAGAGCGTAGCGTATGCTCCGCCCTCCACAACGAATTCAATCTCGCCTCCCAGAATCTTACCGTCGCGGCTAACCGCAGTGCGGTGACGCGTTCGAGATGGATGACGCTTCGTGGTCGCCGCCATGTCTTCCAGTCGGTCATAGATCATCTTCACGGGGCGCTTCGCCTTCATCGCCAGCAAGGCGGCGTGCCCTGCAATCATCGACGGGTACTCCTCTTTACCGCCAAATGCTCCACCAGTTTCAGTCTGGATAACCCGAACCTTATCATCCGGCAAGCCGCATAACTTCATCAGCGCTCGGTGAACGTAATACGGGCATTGCAAAGATCCCCACAGAGTAAGTCCGTGGACCGCGTCGAAGCTGGCAATCACTCCGTTATTTTCGATGTAAAGTTGCTCTTGCGCCCCGGTCCGGTATTCACCTTCCACAATGTGGTCCGCGTGTGCCCAAACCGCATCTACATCGCCTTTCTCAACCAGATACGCTTTGAAAACATTGTCCTTGCCCCAAATGACCACGTCCCGTTGCTCGCTTGCCTCGATCGTGAACAACGCGGGTAAGGGTTCGTATTCGATGGCGACTGCTTCTACCGCCTTGTGGAGAAGGTTCCGGTTCGGGTGTGCCAGCAGCAGAATCGCTTCCTCCGGATGATTGACGACGCCATCCGCCAGACAGGGCTGATCTTCGATGATCAGCGCGATGCAATTCTTTCCCGGGATGTCGCTCGCAGAAACAATCACGAACTCGTCCCATGCGATTCCGGGTCCGAAAGTAATGTTCCTGATTTTTCCCCGGGGAAGAGTGCTGCGGACAGTCGCGCCAAACAACATATTGGGCAACACCATGTCGTCAATGTAGACAGCTTGGCCGGTTACTTTGTCCCGGCCTTCTTTGCGTGGAACAGCCTTGCCGACGATGGATTCAGTGGTCAATTTTGGTTCCAGATAGCCTTCACAAGACCAATCAAGGTTGAAATTCTCGGCCAGTATTTTCCCCAGGAAACGTTCCATCCTCGAACACCGGCGTCCCGCGAACGAATGTCTTGCGTACGAGACCCTTCAGCTGTTCACCCATGTAAG
>Ga0210384_10005743_pt1 | contig 13377 bp, 9 predicted proteins | sample IncBWH2MmetaG_FD_160574 | JGI IMG/M metagenome (GOLD analysis project Ga0210384, IMG submission 160574) | Forest soil microbial communities from Barre Woods Harvard Forest LTER site, Petersham, Massachusetts, United States - Inc-BW-H-2-M | ecosystem: Environmental > Terrestrial > Soil >...
AGGGTTTCGCGCCGAATTATCCGCTGATTGGCGATCCGGATCTGTCCGTATCGAAGCTCTACGAGATGCTGCCGGCGAGCGCTTCCGGGGATCCTGCGAAACGCACGCCCGCCGATAATCAGACCGTTCGCAATGTGTTCGTCATCGGACCCGACAAGAAGATCAAGCTCATCCTGGTCTATCCGATGACTACGGGACGCAACTTCGATGAGGTGCTGCGCGTCATTGACTCGCTGCAACTCACTGCGAGGCACAAGGTGGCAACCCCGGTGAACTGGAAGCAGGGTGAGGACGTCATCATCGCTGGATCCGTGTCGGATGAGGAGGCGAAGAAGACCTATCCGCAGGGATGGAAGGCGCCGCGCCCCTACCTGCGTATCGTGCCGTACCCGCGCTCATAGTTCCGAGCGGTGGGGCAACGCATGATCTTCCGTCAGCTGTTTGATGGCGTCTCCAGCACCTACAGCTATCTGCTCGCCAGCCGGCGCGGTGGAGAAGCACTGATCATCGACCCGGTGATCGACAAGGTCGACCGCTATCTTCAGCTCCTGCACGAGCTCGATCTTCGTCTCGTGAAAGCGGTCGACACGCACCTGCACGCCGACCACATCACCGGCCTGGGCGCCTTGCGCGATCGCACCCATTGCATCACCGTCATGGGTGACCGAAGCCGGGTCGATGTGGTCTCCATGCGGGTCGCCGACGGCGATCGGCTGCAGATCGAGGGCGTGGAGCTCGAGGTTCTCTACACGCCGGGGCACACGGATGATTCCTGCTGCTTCCGCATGGAAGACCGGGTGTTCACCGGTGACACGCTGCTCATTCGTGGCACCGGCCGCACCGATTTTCAAAACGGCGATGCGCGGGCCCAGTACGAGTCGATCTTCGGGCGCCTGCTGCACCTGCCGGATGAGACGCTCGTGTACCCCGCGCACGACTACAAGGGCGACACCGTGAGCACGATCGGTGAAGAGCGTCGCTGCAATCCCCGCCTGCAGGTGAAATCGGTCGACGAATATGTCGAGCTGATGCACAACTTGAAGCTCGCCAATCCGAAGATGATGGACGTCGCTGTCCCTGCCAACATGAAGGTGGGCCTGCACCAGGAGGAGATCGCGCGACGGGGGTGGGCGCGGACGGTCGAGGAAGTGATCGCCTTGGTGGGGCAACCGGAGGTCGTGCTCATCGACCTGCGCGAGCGCTCCGAGCGCGAGCGTCACGGCGCCATTGCAGGCTCACTCCACGTGCCGTATCCCACGCTGGAGGAGAGCACCGGTCCTGGCGGGACGCTGCACGCGCTGGCGACCTCCACCGGGAAGCGACTGCTCTTCTACTGTGCTTTTGGCGAGCGTTCGGCGATGGCGGTCCAGGCGGCGCAGGACGCGGGGCTCTCCTGCGCCTGTCACCTGCAGGGGGGTCTCGCTGCGTGGAAGTCGGCGGGCGGTCCTGTCGAGTCGTGTCAAAAACAGCAGGTGGGACCGAGCACGATCACGTAGCCACCGCTCAGGTGGGTGCGGAGATCGATGGCGAGCTGCAGCTGCTTGCTGAAGCTGAGATTCATACCGATGTCGTACATCCACGGCGTATGGGGCTTCTGGTAGGACCAGAGTCGCACTGACAACGCGCAGGCATCGGTTGCATCATGACCTGCTCGCCGGGAAGCCGCGGCAGGTCCTAGACCAGGCGGCGGCGCCAGTGAATGCAAAATGAGCCCACCAACAACCATACACAGCGCTCACGTCCTGCGGGATGCCCAGGACTTCTCGCTCGTCCACGGCGGTCCGTTGTTCCAGCTCCTGCTACGCGCGCGCGTCACGAGCGATGGCCTGACCTTGGTGGTGCGGCGCATCATCCTGTTCGTGCTGATCACGTGGGTACCGCTCCTGGCACTGTCCGCGCTCGAGGGCCACTTGCGCGACGGGGACGTCGCCCTTCCCTTCCTGCTGGATCTCGAGACGCACATCCGTTTTCTCGTGGTGGTGCCGCTGCTGCTCGCGGCCGAGTTGGTGGTGCACAGGCGTCTGCTGACGGTAACGCGCGCGTTCCTGGATCGGGATCTGATCAGCGACGCCGAGGACGCGCGCTTCGATGCGGCGATCAACTCAGCCTTTCGTCTGCGTAACTCAGTGCTGGCCGAGCTGCTACTGTTAGCTTTCGTGTACGGGGTTGGCGTGCTGGTCGTGTGGCGCCACTACACGGCGCTCGCTGTCCCGACCTGGTACGCGCGGCACTCTGCGGAACGCTACCGGCTGGACGGCGCCGGGATCTGGTATGCGTACGTGAGTCTGCCGATCTTTCAATTCCTGCTGCTGCGTTGGTATTTCCGTCTGTTCATCTGGATCCGGTTTCTCTGGCAAGTCTCCCGCCTCGAGCTGAGCCTCGTTCCGACGCACCCGGATCAGCTCGGTGGGTTGGGATTCCTTGGCAGCACCGTGTTTGCCTTCAGCGTGCTGCTGGTGGCTCATGGCGCGATGCTCGCCGCCCAGATCGCCAACCGCATCTTCTTTGCCGGCGCGGCACTGCCGGATTTCAAGGAAGAGATCTTCGTGACGCTCGTGTTCCTGTTGTGTCTCGTCTTCGGGCCACTGCTGGTGTTCACACCGCAGCTGTCCCGCGCAAAACGGCGGGGTCTGTTCGAATACGGAACGCTGGCGGAGCGTTACGTCCGCGAATTCGACGGCAAGTGGCTGCGGGGCGGCGCGCAGGCGAGCGAACCGCTCATGGGAAGTGCCGATATCCAGTCGCTCGCTGACATGGGTAACAGCTTCACCGTGGTGCGGACCATGCGTTTGGCTCCCATCGGCCGGGATGCCGTGCTGGAGCTCGCGGCTTGTGTGCTCGTGCCGCTCATGCCTTTACTGCTCACCGTCATGCCGGTCGAACAGCTGGTGAAGAAGCTCGTCGGCCTGGTGCTTTGATGCTCAGCGGGCTCCCTCAAGCCCCGCAGGACCCGGTGTCTGCGGATCCCGAGGGGCGCGTGCCTCCAGCACCACGACGCTGCGGGGAGCGACGCGATGGGTTCGCGTGGACACCGAAGCCTGGCGCGCAGGTTCCAGGATGTCGCGGGGCGGTGCCTGCGCGGTGTCCACTGCCACATGCCAGCCTCGATCCCGGAGCTCGGGCATCTCGGCCTCGATCACCACTTCCGACATGTTGAGGATCGCGTGCACGTCTGCCTCGCCCTGCCCGACGCCGGCGATCGTGAACGCCAACACCCGTGCGGTGGGGTCGCCCCAGAGCGGCTGGTGCAACCGCGCACCGTGCCAGGCGATGTCGGGAATGCCGCGCTCCGGAACGATCCTCCCGTGGTAGAAGCGGTTGACGGTGAGACTCGCGTGACGCCGGCGAAAGGCGATCATCGCGCGAGTGAAGTCGAGCATCTCCCGCTGCGACTCGAGCCGGCTCCAGTCGAACCACGAGAGCTCATTATCCTGGCAGTAAGTGTTGTTGTTGCCACCCTGCGTGCGCAGCAGCTCATCGCCCGCGCACAGCATCGGCACGCCACGCGAGAGCATGAGCACGGCGAGGAAATTCTTCGCCTGTCGCTTACGCAGCGCGAGGATAGCGGCGTCAGCCGTGGGGCCTTCCACGCCGCAGTTCCAACTCAGGTTGTCGTTGCTGCCGTCCCGGTTGTCCTCGCCATTGGCTTCATTGTGTTTGCCGTTGTAGCTCACGAGGTCGGCGAGCGTGAAACCATCGTGACAGGTGATGAAGTTGATGCTGTCGCACGGTAACCGGCCATCATCGGCGTACAGGTCGCTGCTGCCGGCGATACGGCTCGCAAGCACGCCGACGAGGCCGCCATCGCCGCGCACGAAGCGGCGCACGGCATCGCGGTACGCTCCGTTCCACTCCGCCCAGCTCGAGCCGGGGAAGGCGCCGACCTGGTAGAGCCCGGCCGCGTCCCAGGCCTCGGCGATGAGGGCGATATCCTCGAGTGAGCGCGACAGCTCGATGCTCCAGGGGAGCGGCGGGGTCGACAGCACCGCCCCGCCCTCGCCACGCGTGAACACGCTCGCCAGGTCGAAGCGAAAACCATCCACGTGCATCTCTTCCACCCAGTATTCCAGGCACTGCACGATGAAAGAGGTCACCTGCGGGTGATTGCAGTTCACGGTGTTGCCGCACCCGGTGAAGTCGAGATAGCGCCTGCGGTCCTGCGGATCGAGCAGGTAGAACACCTCGTTGGCGATACCCCTGAAATTGATCCATGGACCGTCGCTGCCGCCCTCGGCGGTATGGTTGAACACCACATCGAGGATGACGCCGATGCCGGCAGCGTGCAGCGCGCGCACCAGCTGCTTGAACTCGGTCGCCGCCCGTCCCTGCTGCGGGGCCGCGCAGTAGCGGGGATGGGGACTCCAGAAGCTGTGGGTGTTGTAGCCCCAGTAGTTTCTGAGTCCGCGTGCCGCGACCGTTGGCGGCACGCTCTGCTCGTCGAAGGCCATCACCGGCAGCAGCTCGACATGGGTGATGCCGAGCTGCTGCAGGTAGGGAATCTTCTCCGTGAGGGCGCTGAAGGTGCCCGGTGCGGCGACCACTGCGGAAGGATGGCGCGTAAAACCGCTGACGTGCAGCTCGTAGATCACCGCTCCTGCGAGGTCGCGAGCGATCGCCCGCTCGCCACTCCAGTCGAAGGACAGGTCACACACCACGGACCGCAATCCGCACACACCGGGGTCGGCAGGATCGGCGGCGCGCCTGCGGTTCCATACGGCATCGGTAACTCCGTGCGCCCTGGGATCCAGCAGCTCCTTACGTGGATTGAAACATGCGCCGCCCGCACCCTTGTCCGCGGACCCATCCAGGCGCCAGCTGTAGTGCGTGCCCGGAGCAAGTCCTTCGACGAACACGTGCCATGACAGGTGGGTGCGGTTCCTCTCCGGATCGAGCGCAATGACTTCGAAGGGCCTCGTACTGTCGGCAGCCTCGTAGAGCAGCAGCTCGACCCGTGTCGCACGAGGGCTGAAAATGGAGAAGTTGACGCCATCCGCGCTGAGCATCGCGCCGGGGGGGTGGCGGCTGCCGTCACGTGTGGGCAGGGGTGGCCGCACTCAGCTCAGGCTCGGGTCGAGCGCGATCGTCACCGGCTCCGCGCTCCAGATGTTATCGCAGTACTCACGCACCGCGCGGTCGGAGGAGAACTTGCCCGCGCGCGCCGTGTTCAGAATGGACATGCGTGTCCAGTGCTCGACGTCCTGCCATGCGGCGTTGACGCGCTCCTGGCACGCCACGTAATCCGCGTAGTCCGCCAGCACCAGAAACGGGTCGGAGTACCGCAGGTTATCGATCAGCGGCTTGAAAAGCTCCCGATCCCCGTGCGAGAAGGTGCCGGCGGCAATCTGCTCGAAAGCCTGCTGCAGCTCGGGATGGCGCTCGAGCTCGCGCGCCGGCCGATAGCCTTCTCGCCTGACCCGCTCGGCCTGCTCCACGGTGAGGCCGAACAGGAAGAAGTTCTCCGCACCGGCCTCCTCACGGATCTCGACGTTTGCACCATCGAGTGTGCCGATAGTGAGCGCACCGTTCAGCATGAACTTCATGTTGCCGGTGCCGGAAGCCTCCTTACCTGCCGTGGAGATCTGCTCGGACAGGTCCGCGGCCGGGTAGATGGCATGCGAGTGCTTGACGTTGAAATTGGGAAAGAACACGACCTTCAGCCGTCCGGCCACCGCCGCATCGTTGTTCACCACTTCGGCCACGCCGTTGATCAGCCGGATGATGAGCTTCGCCATGTGGTAGCCGGGTGCCGCCTTGCCGCCGAAGATGCAGCAGCGCGGCGGCACATCGAGCCGCGGGTCATTACGCAGCCGGTTGTAGAGCGTGATGATGTGGAGTGCGTTCAGGTGCTGGCGCTTGTACTCGTGGATACGCTTCACCTGGATGTCGAACAACGCCGCGGGGTCGACCGTCATGCCGGTGCGCAAACGGATGAGCCGCGTCAGCACCTCCTTGTTGGTGCGCTTGACGTGGCGCCATCTCTCTGTGAAGGCCCGGTCATCGGCGCGTCTCTCGAGTGCCTTGAGCCGCGCGAGATCCGAGGCCCAGCCCTCCCCAAGGGTCTCGTCCAGGAGCTGCGCCAGCGCCGGGTTGCTGAGCACCATGAAGCGCCGCGGCGTCACGCCATTGGTGACGTTGCAGAAGCGCTCCGGCCACAGCTGCGCGAAATCGCGCAGCACGGTCTCCCGCAGCAGCCTCGAGTGCAGCGCCGCCACGCCGTTCACCGCGTGGCTGCCGACCGTCGCGAGGTTTGCCATGCGTACGCGCTTCTCGCCAGCCTCATCGATGAGTGACAGCCGGGCGAGCCGCGCATCGTCCCCCGGATAGCGCTGCCTCACCTCCTCGAGAAAGCGGCGATTGATCTCGTAGACGATCTCGAGCGGGCGCGGCAGCAGGCTGCGGAACAGCGGCAGACCCCAGGTCTCGAGCGCTTCCGGGAGCAGCGTATGGTTGGTGTAGGCGAGCGTGCGCTGCGTCAGGTCCCACGCCTGCTCCCAGGGCAGCAGCCGCTCATCGATCAGCAGCCGCATGAGCTCCGCCACCGCGATGGAGGGATGGGTGTCGTTCAGCTGCACCGCGAACACTTCCGGCAGGCGCGTCACCGGCTTTCGATTGAGGTCGAGCACCCGCAGCATGTCCTGCAGCGAGCAGGACACGAAGAAGTACTGCTGGGCAAGACGCAGTCGCTTGCCGATCTCCGGCTCGTCGTTCGGGTAGAGCACCTTGGTGAGCGTCTCCGAGACGACCTTCCCCTGCACCGCTCCGTAGTAATCGCCGACGTTGAACTCCTGAAAGTCGAAGGACTCCACCGCCTCGCTTTTCCACAGACGCAGCGTGTTGCAGGTGTTGACCCGAAATCCGAGCACCGGCGTATCGACGGCGACACCCTTCACCTGGTTCGCCGGGATCCAGCGCACGCGGTAGCGCCCCTGCGCATCCGTGAAAGCCTCCGTGTGACCACCGAAGCTCACACACGGGGTGACATCAGTACGCATGATTTCCCACGGGTTGCCCTTCTGCAGCCACTTGTCGGTGACCTCGATCTGCGCGCCGTCGCGGAAGCGCTGCTCGAAGATGCCGAACTCGTACCTGATGCCGTAGCCGATCGCCGGCACCTCGAGCGTCGCCAGCGAATCGAGGTAACAGGCCGCGAGTCGCCCGAGGCCGCCATTGCCGAGCCCGGGCTCTTCTTCGAGCGCGAGCAGCGCATCGAGATCCTGATCGAGCGCCGCCATGGCCTCACGCGCATTCGCGAGGATGCCGAGGTTGACCAGGTTGTTGCCGAGCTGAGGGCCGATGAGGAACTCAGCCGAGAGGTAGCAGGGGACCTTCACCTCGCACCGTTCGTAGGTACGCCAGGTGCTCTCCCAGCGTGCCAGCAGCCGGTCGCGCACGCTGTAGGCAAGCGCCATGTACCAGTCGTGCGCTGTGGCGATGCGGGGAAACCGCCCCTGCACGTACAGCAGGTTGTCGAGTATCGCGCGCTGCAGCGAGCTCGCGGCAAGTCCGGTGCGGATGGCTTCCGCAGGCGAAGTGCTGACGATCGACGGTCTCGTGCTCACGGCTGCCTCTCCCCACTCGTTTGCTGCATCGCTTGCTCGCGTCCTCGGCCTGGCGCGGATTGCCGCGCCCGAGGCATGACGAGTGGCGCATTCCAGCGTCGCACCGCGGGCACACCGTGATAGGAGCTCAGCACGCACAACGTGGCGGTCTCGAGCAGAAAATGACTGCCCGCGGATGCTGCCAGACCCAGCCAGCGAGCCGCGAATACCCGCAGTACATGCCCGTGCGCGAACACCGCGACATCCCCTGGCGTGGCCCGAATTCGGGCAATCACCCGATCTACCCGTGTGCCGACCTGACCGGGAGTCTCTCCGCCCGGGCAACCATCGCGGAAGATCAGCCAAGCGGGCTGCGCGCTGCGGATCTGCTGCGGAGCGAGCCCCTCGTAGTCGCCGTAGTCCCACTCTCGCAGATCGCCCTCGATCTGCGCGCGCGCACCGAGTCCGGCGAGCTCACAGGTCTGCCGCGCCCGCTGCAACGGGCTGCACAACACCAGAGCAAAGGTTCGCGCGGCCGCGTAGGGCCGCCAGTGTCTGGCAACCTCACGCCCGTTCTCGGTGAGCGCAATATCCGTGACACCGGTGTGCCGTCCGCTGAGACTCCATTCGGTCTCGCCATGCCGGATCAGAAAGACCTCCTCGGCTGCCATCGATCCGCTCCCCGCGGGCGATCCATAACACGTGTGCGCTAGCGCTTCGGCCCGATCGCCGCCGCCAGCGCCGAATTGACGAGCGCTCGTGCCTCCGACTGGATGCGTTGCAGGTGTTCCGCCCCAAGGAAGCTCTCCGCGTACAGCTTGTAGATATCTTCCGTCCCGGAGGGTCGGGCGGCGAACCAGCCATTCGCGGTGATGACTTTGAGGCCGCCGATGGCCGCTCCGTTGCCAGGTGCATTGACGAGCATGTGCTCGATGGGATCACCCGCGAGCTGCGTGGTGCGGATGTCGGCGGGAGACAGCTTCAGCAGCGCCGCTTTCTCCTCCTTCGTGGCAGGCGTATCGGTACGTTCGAAGGCCGGCGCGCCGAGCTCGTGCGTGAGCTCCTGGTACAGCTGTGAAGGATCGCGGCCGGTACGGGCCGTGATCTCCGCCGCGAGCAGGTTCAGGATGATGCCGTCCTTGTCCGTGGTCCACACCGCTGCATCTCGCCGCAGGAACGAAGCGCCCGCGCTCTCCTCTCCTCCAAAGCCCAATGAGCCATCGATGAGTCCCGGCACGAACCACTTGAATCCTACCGGGACCTCATACAGGCGCCGACCCATCCTTCCCGCCACCCGATCGATGATGGCGCTGCTCACGACCGTCTTGCCCACCGCGGCGTCGGCGCGCCAGATCGGCCGGTGGTCGAACAGGTACGCGATCGCGGCCGCGAGGTAATGGTTCGGCGGCATCAGGCCCGCCGTACGCGTGACGATGCCGTGCCGGTCGGCGTCGGTGTCGTTGGCGAAGGCGATGTCGAAGCGATCGCGCAGCCCGATGAGCCGCGCCATGGCGTATGGGGAGGAGCAGTCCATGCGGATCTTGCCGTCCCAGTCGAGCGGCATGAAGCGGAAGGTGGGGTCGACGGCCTCGTTTACCACCTGCAGCCGCAGTCCGTAGCGCTCGGCGATCGGCCGCCAGTAGGCCACCGCCGCGCCGCCGAGCGGATCGACGCCGATATTCAGCCGCGCGTCGCGGATCGCCTGCATATCTAGGACCGCATCGAGATCGGCGACATAGGAAGTCAGGTAATCATGGCGATGAAGCGTGCGGGCGCGCCGCGCCTCCTCATAGGGGATACGCACCACTCCCTGCAGTGAGGCGGCGAGCAGTGCATTCGCCCGCTCTTCGATCCAGCGTGTGACCGTGGTATCGGCCGGTCCGCCGTGCGGCGGGTTGTACTTAAAACCACCGTCCTCCGGGGGGTTGTGCGAGGGGGTGATGACGATGCCGTCCGCCTGCTGCGCAGGTCGCGCGCGGTTGTACGTCAGGATGGCGTGCGACAACACGGGGGTCGGGGTGTAGCCATCTTCGCGATCGATCATCGTCTGCACGCCGTTCGCTGCCAGCACCTCCAGGGCGGAGCGCAACGCGGGGCCGGAGAGCGCGTGGGTGTCCCGGGCGATGAAGATTGGCCCCGCGATCGACTCCTTCTTGCGGTACTCGCAAATCGCCTGCGTGATCGCAAGCACATGGAACTCGTTGAATGAGCCATGTAGCGCGGAGCCACGGTGACCGCTGGTCCCGAAGCTCACCCGCTGGGCGGGATCGCTGCTGTCGGGCCGACGGGCGTAGTACTCCTCGCAGAGCTTGTCGGGATCGATCAGCATGCTCGCGGGCGCCGGTTGCCCCGCGAGCGGATGAATGCCGCCGGCGCGACGCGCATCCCCGCGCTGGGCAGGCGCATCCACCGGCTTACCGCTCACCCCGTCCATACCCAGTTGGCGATCTCAGCTCGATCTGCCCCCTCGCGGCGAGCATAGGCGAGGCTGTCGATGATCGCGTTCTTCATTTCCTCCTTCAGGTGCGCGGCACGCTCCGCAAGTCCCGGCACCCGGTCGATGACGTCGATCACCAGATCGAACCGATCGACCTGGTTGAGGATGGCGAGCTCGAAGGGCGTGTTGATGTTGCCCTTCTCCTTGTAGCCGCGCACGTGCATGTTGTCGTGATTTACGAAGCGGTAGGAGAGCTTGTGGATCAGCCACGGATAACCGTGGAAGTTGAAGATGACCGGCTTGTCGCGCGTAAACAGGCTGTCGAACTCGCGCTCGCTCGAGCCGTGCGGATGCTCGGTCGCGGGCTGCAGCTTGAACAGGTCCACCACATTCACGAATCGCAGCTTCAGATCCGGCAGCCGCTCGCGCAGGATGGCGGTAGCGGCCAGTGCCTCCTGCGTCGCAACATCGCCGCAGGAAGCCATGACGACATCCGGCTCGCTGCCCTCGTCATTGCTCGCGGCGCGCCAGATGCCGATGCCCTTGGCACAATGGATTACCGCCTCATCCATGGTGGTGAACTGCAGATGCTTCTGCTTGTCCGCCACGATGACGTTGATGCAGTCAGTCGAGCGCAGACACTGGTCCGCGACCACCAGCAGCGTATTGGCATCGGGTGGCAGGTAGACCCGCGTGACGCTCGGACTCTTGTTGGTTGCGAGATCGATGAATCCCGGGTCCTGGTGCGAGAAGCCGTTATGATCCTGCCGCCACACGGTCGATGACAGCAGGATGTTTTCCGAGGCGACGTCGGCGCGCCAGCGCACGTGATTCTTGCAGATGTCGAGCCACTTGGCGTGCTGGTTGAACATCGAGTCGACGACGTGAGCGAAGGCTTCGTAGGTGTGGAAGAAACCGTGGCGCCCGGTGAGCAGGTAGCCTTCGAGCCAGCCCAGGAGCGTATGCTCGGACAGCAGCTCCATCACCCGGCCGTCGCGCGCCAGCTCGCCGCCGTCCGCATCCTCCGGGAGCATCTCCGCCATCCAGGTCTTCTTGCTGACCTCGTAGATCGCCTGCAGGCGATTGGAGGCCGTCTCATCCGGACCGAAGACGCGGAAGTTCGTCATGTTGTTGCGCATGATGTCACGGAGGAATTCACCCAGCGGCCGCGTGTTCTCGTGCAGCACGCCCCCCGCCCTGGGCACCTTGACCGCGTAGTCGCGAAAATCGGGGAGCTTCAGATCCTTGCGCAGCAGTCCGCCGTTAGCATGGGGACTCGCACTCATGCGACGCGCTCCTGCCGGCGCGAGCGCTCTGAGCTCCGCGCGCAGGCGACCATTGGAGTCGAATAACTCTTCGGGCTGGTAGCTGCGCATCCAGCTCTCGAGCAGCCGCAGACTCGCGGGATTGCTGCGTACATCGGGCATGGGAACTTGGTGTGCCCGCCATGAGCCCTCGATCTTGTGCCCGGCTATCTCCTTGGGACAGGTCCAGCCCTTTGGGGTGCGCAGCACGATCATCGGCCAGCGCGCCCGCTCGGCCTTGCCGCTATCGCGTGCCTTCTTCTGCAGCGAGCGGATGTCGGCAATCACGGTGTCGAGCGTCGCCGCCATCAACTGGTGCATCTTGCCCGGCTCCGAGCCCTCGACGAAGTACGGCTTGTAGCCATAGCCGAGGAAGAGCGACTCGAGCTCCTCGTGCGTGATGCGCGCCAGCACGGTCGGATTGGCGATCTTGTAGCCGTTGAGGTTGAGGATCGGCAGTACCGCTCCGTCGCGGATCGGGTTGAGAAACTTGTTCGAATGCCAGGCAGTCGCGAGCGGCCCCGTTTCGGCCTCGCCATCGCCCACCACGCAGGCGACGATGAGATCTGGATTGTCGAGCGCTGCGCCGTAGGCGTGCGCCAGGCTGTAGCCGAGCTCGCCCCCCTCGTGAATCGACCCCGGAGTTTCGGGCGTGCAGTGGGACCCAATGTGGCCGGGGAAAGAAAACTGCATCATGAATTTCTGCAGCCCCTCGACGTCCTCGCTCTTGTCCGGATAGACCTCGGAGTAGGTGCCCTCGAGATACGCGGGACCGAGCACGCCCGGTGCACCATGGCCCGGTCCGGCGACGAAGATCATGGCGAGATCGTCGCGCTTGATGACGCGGTTCAGATGTGTCCAGACGAACGAGAGCTCGGGACTCGTCCCCCAGTGGCCGAGCAGGCGGATTTTTATCTGCTCGGGCTTCAGCGGCTCACGCAGCAATGGATTGGCACGCAGATAGATCATGCCGATCGAGAGATAGTTACACGCACGCCACCAGCAATCCATCAGTCGCAACTCTTCGGTCGAGAGCGGGCTGCGCGCACTGGCGCTGGACGATTCTCGGCTGGCCATTTCCGGTTCCTCCGTTGCACCTTGGCTGGCGCAGTTCACTCCGCGTGCTGTAACAGATCCGTCATGAAATCCGCGCGATAAGCGCCGCGACCTTGCAGCGATCCTATACTCTTCGTGCGACATTTCAGAATGAGTATTAGGTCCCACACCTGAGCGTCAGCGCGGCCGTTGCCCTATCAAACAAGCCATGTCCGATGCTGCGAACTTTTCGATTCTCGAGCGGCTGCGCGACGGGCGGCAGATCGAGATCCGGGCGCTCAGGCCCGGTGATCGCAACGCGCTGCTGGCTGCCGCCGGGCGCACCAGCGATGAGTCGCTCTACCGCCGCTTCTTCGGTGTCCGGCGTGACTTCAGCGACGCAGAAGTGGAGTCGTTCGTCAAGGTCGACTTCATCGATCAGGTGGCCCTCGTCGCAGTCGAGCGCGAAGGTGAACGCGAAATCATCCTGGCGGGCGCGCGTTACATCGTCGTTCGTCGCGGCGCAGCCGAGCTTGCATTCACGGTCGTCGATGAATTCCAGGGGCAGGGAGTAGCCAGCGCCATGCTGCGCCATCTTACGAGTCTGGCGCGTGCGGCCGGGCTGCGCGAGTTCCTCGCCGATGTGCTGCCAGATAACACTGCGATGCTGCGAGTGCTGGAACACAGCGGTCTCCGACTGCAGAGCAAGCACGAGAGCGGCGTCATCCATCTCACCCTGCGGCTCGCCTGAGCTCGCTCGCTCGAACGCGCAGCCGAATTCATTACCACACCGCGAGCGCTGACTCATCACTACTGCGAGCGCTAGCACTACCGCGAGCGCTGACTCATCACTGCGGCTCGATGATATGGTGCTCGCGAAGCAGCGCAGCGGCTGCACCGTGAGGAAGTGAGCGCCGCCGCGGGCCGCCGAGAGCTCGGCGGCCCGCGGGTTCTCAGCTCAAGATCAAGGGGGGATCACGGTCGAGTCGTACTTCTGTCCGGTGTCCACCGGATTGAATCCCTGTCCCTGGTCGTGCGGCACATACGCCATCACCGTTCCGGT
>Ga0210384_10005746_pt1 | contig 13371 bp, 7 predicted proteins | sample IncBWH2MmetaG_FD_160574 | JGI IMG/M metagenome (GOLD analysis project Ga0210384, IMG submission 160574) | Forest soil microbial communities from Barre Woods Harvard Forest LTER site, Petersham, Massachusetts, United States - Inc-BW-H-2-M | ecosystem: Environmental > Terrestrial > Soil >...
CGCGGAAAGCATCCCGTTCGCCCGCCAGCGTGCGCTCCACGGCGAGGGCATCGTTCTCTCGGGCCGCGCTCTGGAGTGCTTCGCGGTCTTGGGTGCTGCCGGCGCTTTCGCTCATCCGAATCATTAGACAGGAAAAAGGGCTGGCGGTTAGGCGGGCTTGGGGGCACGACCGACGACGTGCCGAGACGGCATAGGCCAGAAGCCATCCGTAAGCCCTGCAGTATCATCGCACTCCGGAGTGCGTTGCCCGGAGTGCGCTTTCAAATAGTTTGTTTTTTTGGATTGCACGAGCGCGGTTTATCGCGAACTGGGCGCCGGCTCGTCACGTTGCCATGACGGATTCCTCCGCCCTTCTGTCTTTACTTGGCCATACTCATATGCGGGCTCTGCGAGCGCCAGAGTAAGTCGGCCTCTGTCGCAACGCGGCTGCACAAACGCTACGCCATCTCGAGCCCATTTTCATCCTTCGTTGTGGGCCCCTGGGGACCATGAGCTACTCATATCTCAGTGCGACCGTCGGATCTACCGACGACGCTCTTCGCGCGGGTATGAAGCACGACAATCCGGAAGTGGCGACTAGCAACAGGATCACACTCGCAAGGATCAGCGCATCGAGCGAACTGCCCTGAATCCAGCGCGCGAGCACGCGGTCGAGCGTAACCGTCAAGAATACTCCCGCTAGAACTCCGCCAGTCACGCTCACGACCGCCGAACGAAACACAATCAGAAGGACATGTTTGGGACTTGCTCCGAGGGCCATGCGTATGCCGAACTCGCCGGTGCGTTGACCAACCGCATAGGAGATGACGCTGTAGAGCCCAGTGGCGGCCAGCGCCAGGGCCAGGATGGCAAACCCCGCAAACAGGCTTGCTACCAGATGTCCCTGTTCCCACTCCGGTTGCGTAGTGATCCAGGCATCGAGATCGCGAACATTTCTAGCCGCCTGCTGGTCCGGATCAACGGAGTGAATCTGCTCGCGGACGGCGCGAAGTAACGTGAGTGGCGGAACCCTGGTTCGGACGAGGATCTGCGTGTATTGGGGCATGCTGATCGTGTACGGCAAAAACAGGGCGGGTTTGATGTGATCCTGCAGCCCGTCGTCGAGGGCGTCAGCGACGATGCCGATTATCTCGAACCAACTGTCGCTCCCAGCAACCGCCAGTTGAAACGGAGGCTCGTCCTTCAATTCCGGGACGCGCATCTGGCTGCCAAGGGCTTCACCATTCGGAAAATATTGGTGCGCCATGGTCTGATTGATCAGCGCGAGTTTGGCGCCGTGCATCATCTCGTTTTCGTCCCAGATTCGTCCCTCGAGCAACGGAATGCGGAGCACGGTGAAGTACTCCGGACTGATGAGGTTGATCCGCGCCAATTGTTGCGCCGCCATTGGTTTGCCGGAAATCTCGAAGCGCTGCTCCCATCCGTTGTTTGGCGGTGTGGCATTTGTCGAAATCCCAGCCGAAACAACGTCCGGCATCTCACCCGCCTTCTCGCGGAGCTGGTGGAAGTACGCTCTCCTGGCCTCCCACGTGGTGTAGGAGTTGTCGTGCACGGGGATGCCGACCGACATGGTGTTGTGCGGGTCGTAGCCGAGGTTCACGTGCATCATGCGCACAAAGGCTCGCATGGCGACGCCGGCTGCAGCCAGCAGCAGAAGCGTCAGGGCAATCTGGCCCGCGATCAGGACGCTGTGAGTGCGGCGGCCATGAACCCCTGTCGTAGTTTTGCGCGTATTCGCTTGCATCACCTGAGCTAGATCCGGCCGCGCGGATTGAAGAGCCGGGGATATGCCGAAGACGATGCCCGTGAGTAGCGCAAGACCTACGCTGAAGAGCAACACCGGCAGATTGATGTCTATGGCGGCTTCGTGCGGGAATGACAATTGTGGAAGCCAGTTCACAATGAGCTTCACCAGGCTGTTCGCCAGCGCCACGCCAACGACGGCCCCGGTGAACGACAGCATGAGCGCTTCCGTCAGCAACTGCCGCAGAATTCGAGAGCTCTCCGCGCCGATGGCCGACCGGACTGCCAACTCGTGATGGCGCGCCGTGCCTCGGGCCAACAGGAGAATCGAAACGTTTCCACAGCCGATCAACAGCAACAAAGCCACGGCAGCGAGCAGAAGGTATAGAGTTCCGGCGATATCGGCTACGAAATGGTCGTTTAATCCTTCGATCGCCACGCGGAAATGCTCAGGGAAATGGGTCGGAGTTTCATTCGCGAATTGCTCAACGAGTGACTGAAACTCCGCATTGGCTGCCGCGCGCGCAATTCCTGGCTTGAGCCGAATCATAGGGAAGTAGGTGCGCGCCGGATCGGCGGAGAGCTTGAGTGGAAGATACACTTCACCGTCGCCCCAGGTAAACCGCGGCCGGACGACTCCGACAATTTCGTAGCTCTCATGAACTAACTGGATCTTCTTGCCGACAATGTCCGGATCGCCGCCGTAGTGCCTCTGCCAGAATTGATAACCCAACACCGCCACATTCTCAGGATCCTGACCCTCGGGTGCATCCGACGGCAGCAGTCCACGCCCCAGCAGCGTCGGCACGCCAAAGTGGACGAAAGAGTTGGAAGTGAGATATACGGCCTGGACGTTTTCAGGAAGGTCGCCTTCGGTCGTGGTGAGTTGCCATGCTGTCATGGCAGCAGAGCTCTCGACGCAGCTCGCCTGGCGAAGCTGTTCGAATTGCGGCGCGGTGAGGTTGGGGAAACGGCGGTTGCCATTGGCGTCGCGACCCGTCAGGTGCACCATGCGGTCCGAATGGGCATACGGATAGGGATTCACCAGGACGCCGTAAATCACGCTGAACACCGCGGTTGTGGCGCCGATGCCGAGCGCGAGCGACAAAATGGCGACGATCGTAAAACCCGGATTCTTCAGAAGCATCCTCACGCCGAACCGCGCGTCATCGCACAAATCTTCCAGCCAGCGCCACCCCCAGGTGTCCCGCGTCACAGCTTTTACAAGGCCCACATTTCCGAAGTCGCGCCGCGCTTCGGCTTGCGCTTCGCCGAAGCTTGCACCCCGTTCCTTGCGCTCCGACGCCGCCATCTGTAGATGATGCTGGATTTCCTTCTCCAACTCTTTTTCCCGCTTTCTCCACAGCCACCAGAGTTTCATGGCTTACTCCTGTTCGCTTCGAAGACTTTTGCAAAAGAAGACCCGTATTTTTCCCAGAGAAAAGCGCAACTGCTCGAGGCCGCCTTCGTCCTTCCTTTAACCACTCCAAAAATCGATGATTTACTCACATCTGAGGGCCACAACCGGATCTACCCGCATGGCCCTCCGCGCCGGCAGTGCGCACGCTACCAGCGCGACCGTCGCCAAAAAGCCCGTTAGCGCAACATAGACTGCGGGATCGAACGCGCTCACGCCAAAGAGCAAGTCAGGGTTGGCCGGAAAAGTCAAAACCGCGCGCAACACACCTGAAATGGCGCTTGAGACGACCAAGCCACAAGCTGCGCCCGTGGTCACCGGTAACATTCCTTGGCGAACAATTAATCGGAGAACATCTTTGCTGGAAGCGCCGAGCGCCAAGCGGATTCCGACTTCTCTCGTGCGCTCGGTGACGACGTAAGCCATAACCCCGTAGACTCCGATGGCCGCCAGGGCCACAGCGAGGACCGCCAGAATTGCAATGAATACCGCGGCGGCTTGTGGGAGCACCTCTTGCGTGCGCATGAAACTGTCTAGGCTCTCGAATCCGAGCTTCGGCAGTAGAGCTCTATCGAAGGTTCCTAACGACGTACGCACGGCTGCCAGCGTATCTTGCGGGCTCCGTGCTGCACGAAAAAGCAATCGGTTCGGTTGCCCTGCGTTGGCGGGGAGATAGACATATACCGGGTCGACTCGCGAAAGGTTGAAAAACCGGACGTCTTTCGCAACGCCGACCACTTCAAATCCTTTCCAGTGGTGATCGAACTTTAGATCCAGCTTCAGGCTCTTTCCGATGGGGTCTTCCCCCGGCCAAGCGTGGCGGGCAGTGGATTCGCTGACCATCGCGACCGGAAGCCCCTTCAGAGCTTCCTCCGGAGTGAAGTTGCGTCCGCGAACGACCGGAATGCCGAGGGCTGGGAAAAAGCTCGGCGAAACGTAATTGATCAGCGTTTGCTCGGGTGCGCCCTTCGCGGACGCATGGCTCGCCTCTACAAGCAGGGGGCGCGACGAGGTGCCCGCGTACGGAAGACGATCCGCGAGCGCCACATCGGCAACCTCGGGAAGCGTTTGGAGACGCGCGATCACCTGCTGTTTAGCGACGGCCGCTTTGGCCGGGTCGCTCCCCAGATCGAGGCTCAAATGGAATACCGTCTTCGTTTCAAATCCGGGATTGCTGGTCTCCGATCTGACCAGCGCCCGCAACAACAAGCCCGCGCTGATCAACAGCACCATCGAAACGGCGACCTGCCCTCCCACCAGAAGACTGCGCAACCCGGATCGGCTGGAAGGCTGTCCACAAGTGCTTCCTTCGGACTTGAGCGTGTCCGTGATGGGAATTCTGGAAGACTGAAGGGCCGGCCAAAGGCCAAATAAAATCCCCGTGATGAGTGACAGCGCGAAGGTGTACAAAAAAACGCGAATATCTGGAGCCAGCGGAACGACCAGGATACCGTCTCCCAACAGGACGTGGATCAACCGCGTCAAGCCGAGCCACTCCAGTCTCGTTGCCCACAAAGAGAAAAAGAGGCCGGCCAATCCGCCTAGCATGGCGAGCAAAACGCTTTCCGTCAATAATTGGCGAACCAGCCGACCGCGACTCGCGCCGAGCGCAAGGCGTGTGCCCATTTCCTTCTGCCGACCGGCAGCTCGTGCGAGCAACATGTTTGCCAAGTTGACCGAAGCGACTAGCAATACCAGACCAACGACAGCCATCAGGCCGGCAGCGAACGCGCGGAACCAAAGCTCGTCGGTCATGCCGAAATACGTTGCTCGATGGAGCGTCAGCCGGATGGTGTCGCGGAGCTCATTGTGAGCCTCGGCGAACTGCTGGGCCAAGACTCCGGCCTCGGCTTGCGCTTGATCGAGGCTTGTTCCCGAAGCCAGCCTGCCGAGTATCTGCAGTGGACGATTCGAGGGTTCGCGGAGCCAGTCACTTTGCGGAACGAGTTGGCTTTGCATTTCGAGGGGCGCCCAGAAATCAGGGACCTGCGGCGGATTACCAGTGCCGATAAAACCGTGTTGGGCTACTCCGATGATGGTGAACGTCGTGCCGTTTATTTCCAGTATTTTGCCGGCGACTTCCCGATCCGAGTTGAGTTGACGCTCCCAGAATGGGTAGCTCAGAACAATTACGGGATTCGCGCCTGGAACCTGATGCGCGCCTTCGACAAAGGGTCGGCCGATGACCGTGTTGATTCCCGAGACGGAGAAGTAATTTGTTGAAACGAGCTGGCCTTCTAAAGTCAAAAGCTCTCTCGCTGCGCCCGAGTCGGCGAAAGGTTCGGCCGGTGGTGTCGCAAGAACCTGCGTCGGCCAACTCACAGCGATCAGCCCCGAGAAGCCGTGATTCTTATCGAGGTAGTACAGGTACTCCGGATATGAGAATGCGTACTGAATGTCGCCCGACGCGCCGCTCGAAAACCATCGTTCGAGTCTTACAACACTCGCTGGATCTTTCACCGGCAGTGGTTTCAACGCCAGAGAATCAAACGCCGTGAACACGGTGGTGTTTACGCCGACGCCCAGCGCAAGGGTCAGAACAGCCACGGCTGTGAATCCCGGATTCTTGCGCAGCATGCGCGAACCAAAACGCACGTCTTCGACCCGTTCCCGAAGCCAGCGCCACCCCCAGGCATCCCTCGTCACCTCTTTCACCAGGTCCACATTTCCAAATTCGCGCTTCGCTGCTGCTTGCGCCTCACCTCGAGACGCGCCCCGTTCGCTTCGCTCCGTTGCGGCCATCTGCAAATGGTGCTGGATCTCTCGCTCCAGTTCCCTTTCCCGCTTTCGCCACAACCACCAGAGCTTCATGATGCACTCTCTTTTTTCCCTGGGTTCAGGACGCCACCAATGGCATCTGAAATCTGCTCCCAGCGCGAGCGCTCCCTCATTAGTTGCTTTCTTCCCGCGGCTGTAAGCCGGTACACTTTCACTTCCTGTTTGTTCTCGGAAATTTTCCAGTCGGCGCAAATCCACTTTTGCTTTTCGAGCCGGTGCAGCGCTGGATACAGGGACCCGGCATCCACCTGCAGCAAGTCGCCGGAATTGGCGCGAATCGCCTGGCTGACGCCGTAGCCGTGCTGCGCGCCCCAAAGCAGGGTTTGCAAAATAAGGAGATCGAGCGTGCCCTGCAACAGCTCGATCCGGTTTCGATACCGTTCGTTCATGCTGCCTCCGGCGACTAGGCTATAGGCGCGCTATATCCTACCCTATAGACGTTCTACTACCCTCTTTGGTTTTGCACTTTTCTTGCGCCGCGGGCGTTCCAGCCAAGCCATTCCACGGCAAGCATTTGCTGCGATCCGCGGCGTCCCAGAGGACAGGAAGCCGGCCGTTTTTCTCCCACAGTCGCCACACTTGGCTGGTTCCGGCGGGGGCTGGTGCGCGCACTGCGGCGGCACCTCGCGGCCCGCCCGGCCCCCCCCTGCTTCCCCTTGCTTAATGACAGGAGTCCTTGCATAATTCCTGTCAGTAACTAAGGGGAAGCCCCGATGACCAAGCCCACCGACCTCGTCCAGGGCACTCTCGACCTTTTAATCCTCAAGACCATCGCCCTCGAGCCCATGCATGGCTGGGCCATTGCGCAGCGCATTCGCCGCGTCTCGAACAACGTTTTGCAGGTGAATCAAGGCGCACTCTATCCCGCCCTGCACCGCCTGGAACAGCAGGCCTGGATCCAATCCAAATGGGGCGAATCGGAAAATAATCGCCGCGCGAAATATTATTCTCTTACGAAAGCCGGGCAGAAATATCTCCAGGCAGAAGAATCGAATTGGGAACGCCTCTCGTCAGCGATCGGGCTGGTCTTGAAGACCGTCTGAGGAGGAATGCGCCATGCGCCGAGTCCGGAGTATTTCTAACTGGCTCCGCTCGTTGTTTCGAAGAAACACCGTGGATCAAGAGCTTGGCGCGGAGCTGGGCTTTCATATCGAACGCCAGATCGAAGAAAATCTCGCCGCGGGAATGACCGAGCGGGAAGCGCGCCGCGCGGCCCGGCGCGAATTTGGCGGCGTCGAGCAAGTCAAGGAAGAATGCCGCGACACCCGCCGGATACGTTTGATCGACACCTTGCTCGAAGATCTGCGCTATGGCGCGCGCATGCTGCGAAAAAATCCCGGTTTTACGGCGGTGGCCGTGCTCACGCTTGCGCTCGGTATCGGCGCCAACACAGCGGTTTTCAGCATGGTGAACGCCCTTCTTCTCCATCCCTACGACTTCCCCGGCCTGGATTCACTGGTCCGCGTTTGGGAAACCCGAGGCATGGAGGAGGGTTACGACGCGCGGTGGGCCGCACCTGCCGATGCCGCCGACTTTCTCTCCGGCACGGACGTCTTAGAAAGTCTAACGACCTACCGCGAGCAAAGCTTTAACTTAGCCGCCGAAGGCAGCGTCGAATCCGTCTTGGGCTCGAGAGTTTCTGCGAGTTTCTTCGATGTGCTCGGCAAAGGTCCCGCTCTCGGACGAGGTTTCGCCCACCATGAAGAGCAGCCCGGGTTCGAGCGTGTTGTGATTTTAGGTCATGGGCTCTGGCAAAAGCGCTTCGGCGGCGACCCGGGGCTGCTTGGAAGAACCATCCAGCTAAGCGGCCGCAGCTACACGGTGGTGGGAATCATGCCGGAGAAGTTCAGTTATCCCGTGCCCTCGGAATTGTGGGTGCCCCTCGCCCTGACTTCCGCGGAAAAGGCAGACCGCACCGAACTCACGACCATGGCGCTCGCGCGCTTGAAACCCGGTGTGACGCCCGATAAGGCGAATACTGCGCTAGCCTCTTATTCGCTCCGGCTGGCGCAGGAATACCCGAAAACCAATCGCGGCAGGTCGGCCACGGCCCTGCCGCTTCAGAAGGAGCTGTATCTTTACACTCTGCCTCTTTTTCTGTTGCTACAGGTCGCTGCGGTCTTCGTTCTGCTGCTCACCAGCGCCAATCTTCTGAACCTGATGTTCGCGCGCATGATCGGCCGGCAGAAAGAAGTCGCCATGCGCACCACGTTAGGCGCGGGCCCCAGGCGCTTGGCGCAACTCTTCCTCTCCGAAACGCTGTTGCTCGCGCTTCTGGCAGGGATTGCCGCAGTCAGCGTGTCGTTTTGGAGCGTGCGCCTTCTCCGCACCAGCATTTCCGTGGAGTGGACGAAATGGGTGCCGGGCTGGGATGGAATTCAAGTGAATACCACGGTGATGGCCACCACCATTCTGCTCGCTGTCGCAGTGGGATTCTTGTTCGGCCTGGCCACGATGCTGCATAGCGGCAAAGTAAACCTGGGCAAGACCTTGAAGGAATCAAGCCCTGGATCTCTCACGCGCAGCCGCGCAAGACTGCGCAGCGCGCTGGTTGTAGCGCAAGTGGTCTTCGCGCTGGTCTTGCTCGTCTCGGCTGGACTCGCGATCGAAGGATTTCTGCATCTCGTCGCGGTGTACGAAGGTTTCAAGCCCGCCGGCGTTTTGAAAGCGGAACTCAGTCTTCCGGAAGGCGCGTATTCCGACACAACGAAAATCACCGCTTTCTACCAGCAACTCCTTCACTCCGCGGCCGCCATGCCCGGCGTGAAGCAAGCCGCATTGGCCACCAATCTTCCTGCGAGCAATGTAGACAATGAAATGACTCTCTTCACGATCGAGGGCCGCCCGCCGGCTAAGCCAAATGAGACGCCGTCGGCCGATTTGCTGACCACCAGCCCGGATTATTTCGCTGCACTGCGCATCCCGCTGATGGCCGGACGTCTGTTCTCTGACGCGGACAACGGGTTGGTCGAACAAGTCGCGGTCATCAGCCGCAGCATGGCGGATCGTTTCTGGCCCGGCGGGGACGCTGTCGGTAGGCGAATCAAATTGGGTGGCCCGGATTCGAAGGATCCCTGGCTAAAAATTGTCGGGATCGTCGGCGACATTCGCCAGAACTGGTGGAATCCCCCGGCGCGGCCGTCCATCTATACAGCTTTCTCACAGTCGCCTCGCCATGCCATGACCATGGTCCTCCGCATTGATCGGAATCCGGCAAGCTATGCCGCTCCGTTGCGCGACGCGGTCCACCAGATGGACGCAGGGCTCGCACTGACGGGGATCAACACTCTCGAGACGGAGGTCGTGGATTCCGTTGGAATCATTCGCATCCTCGGTATCTTGATGGCGGTGTTCGGCCTGGTCGCCTTGCTGCTTTCCTCCATCGGTGTTTATGGCGTTCTGTCAGAGAGCGTTGCGCAGCGAACCCGCGAACTCGGCATCCGGCTCGCTCTCGGCGCGCATCCACGAGACTTGATGAAACTGGTTCTGGGTCACGCTCTGAAACTGACGGGCATTGGGCTCGCCATTGCGGTGCCCATTTCCTTTGCGGTGAGCCGCGTCCTGGCTAGCGTTATTTTCGGCGTGGTAAGCGCGGATTCGACCGTCATGGTGGGTTTCACGCTCTTGCTGATCGTCGTCGCGCTCGTCGCGGGATATTTCCCGGCGCGTCGCGCCTTGCGAATCGATCCCGTGATCGCACTTCGTTACGAATGAGGGTCGCTCACGACCGGAGGTTTTGCCATGCGTTTCGTCCAGAGCTTTTCTAACTGGCTCCGCTCCCTGTTCCGCAGAAATACGGCCGAGCAGGAACTTGGCTCCGAGCTGCGCTTTCACATCGAGCGTCAAGCGGAAGAGAATCTCGTCGCGGGCATGAGTCCCGAAGAGGCGCGCCGAGCAGCCCTCTCGGAATTCGGCGGCGTCGAGCAGGTCAAGGAAGAGTGCCGCGACACCTATCGCACGAATTACCTGGAAAACCTGGCGAAAGACATCCGCTACGGGCTTCGCATGCTTCAGAAGAGCCCCAGCTTTACCTTTTTCGCCATCGCCATTCTCGCCTTGGGCATCGCCGCAAACTCCTCGATCTTCAGCATTGCCGACAACATCCTCGTGCGCCCGCTGCCCTACCGTGATTCGGATCGCCTGGTAATGGTCTGGGAAGACGCCTCATCTTACGGATTCCCTAAGGACACGCCCGCGCCTGGTAATTTCGCCGATTGGAAATCCCGAAACCAGGTCTTCGAGGACATGGCCGCGATTTCGGGTGCTTCTCTCGATCTCACAGGGAGCGGCAACCCCGAGGATCTCCTGGGAAAATGGGCCACAGCGAATCTATTCTCGGTTCTTGGCGTGACTCCCGCTCTCGGCCGAGACTTTCGGCCAGAGGACGATATTCCCGGCGCGCCGCACGTTGTGATTCTCAGTCATGGCCTGTGGTTGCGCAGATTCGGCGGCGATCCACAAATCATCGGGAAGGAAATTTCGCTGAACTACGAGAACTACATGGTCATCGGCGTGATGAAACGCGGCCTGCAATTTCCGGATCGCGAAACGGAGCTGTGGGCTCCTTCGCGCTTTACCACCCAACAGTTGACCAATCACGGGAGTCATTTTCTCGAAGTGATCGCCCGGCTGAAACCAGGAGTCTCGGCGAAGACCGCGAATGCCAATCTGGCCACCGTTGCGGCGCAGCTAGAAAAAGAAAATCCCGATTCGAACACCAAAGTTGGCGCCTTCGCCGTCCCGCTTCGCGAAGAACTTGCCGGGGATATCCGCCCCGCCATTCTGATGCTCGTTGGAGCCGTCTGCTTTGTTCTGCTGATCGCATGCGCCAATGTCGCCAATCTTCTCCTGTCTCGTGCGGCTGGCCGTCGCCGCGAGTTGGCCATGCGGCTCGCTCTGGGCGCCACGCGCGGCCGCGTCATGCAGCAGATGTTGACGGAAAGCATCCTGCTCTCTTTGTTTGCTGGAGCGGCGGGCCTGCTTCTCTCCGTTTGGGGAACAAAGTTTCTTGCCACCCTGATTCCCGTGGGCCTCGGGCCCATGACCGGATCTGGAGTGGACTCCCGCGTTTTTTCCTTTACGCTTGCTGTTTCTCTCGCGACGGGGATTCTGTTTGGAATCATCCCCGCTTCGCGCGTCTCTCAGTTCCAGCTGACGTTCTCGCTGAAACAGGGCGGCGGCCAAAGCGGCGTCGGTTCGGGCGGCCATCGCCTCCGCAATGCCCTGGTTATCAGCGAGGTCGCTCTGGCTATTGTTTTGCTCACCGGTGCCGCGCTTTTGATCCGCAGCCTCCAGAATCTCTATCACCTTGATCCCGGTTTTCGCGCCGATCATGTTCTCGTGATGCGCACGCCTTTGCCGCGCCAAAAATACGCTTCCTTCGCGCCCAGAACTGCTTTTTACGATCAAGTCCTTCAAAAAGTGGAGAGTCTCCCCGGAGTTGTCGCTGCCGGCTACACCACTTGGATTCCCCTGACGAATCCCGGTGGCGCAACGGGCATCACCATCGAAGGAAAACCCGAGCCTGCGTCGGGCGACGTGCTCATTCCCAACACGCGGATTGTCAGCCGGGATTACCTGGCTGCGATGCGCATGAAGCTCATCGAAGGCCGCGCCATCGAGCCGCGTGACGGCGCCGGAACGCTTCCCGTCGCGCTCATCAACCAAACCATGGCCAAGAATTATTGGCCCGGTGAAAATCCTGTCGGCAAACAATTCAAAGTCGGCGGCTACAGCAAGAAATCCCCGTGGATCGCCGTTGTCGGCATTGTCGGAGACGTTCACCAGGCTGGCCTAGACATTCCGGCAAGAGCGGAGATGTATCTGCCGTATCAGCAGCAGGATTTTGGATACGAGCCGGAGTATCTCGCCGTTCGAACCACCGGAGATCCCATGGCACTTGCGGAGCTCGTGCGGCAACAAATCTGGACGGTGGACAAGGAGCAGCCTGTCGCTGGCGTGATGCCGCTGGAAGATCTGGTGGACGACAATCTTGCCTCGCGGAAGACGCAAGCTTCTCTGCTCAGCGGCTTTGCCGCGCTGGCTCTGCTGCTCGTTACGCTGGGAATTTACGCCGTGTTGTCCTTCGCGGTCACCCAACGCACACAGGAAATTGGCGTGCGCGTCGCTCTTGGCGCGCAGCCGCGCGACGTCCTGCGAATGATTTTTTCCCTGGGGTTCAAGTTGTTTCTCACCGGAGCCGCGATCGGATTGGCGGCTTCGCTGGCTCTTTCGCGCGCTCTCGTGCACTTGCTTTTCGGCGTCAGCGCATATGATCCCGCGTCCTTCGCCGCCGTGACGATTCTTTTGGCGGCGGTCGCGCTGCTGGCTTGCTATATTCCGGCGCGGCGCGCTATGCGCGTCGATCCGCTGACCGCCCTGCGCTATGAGTGAGCGCAAATCAGTTTTGGGACGAAACTAGGAACCAGCGGCTTCGGCGCCGACGGCCCCACGAAGGCCCAGAGCGTCGGCTTCCTCGCGCATTGCGGAAATGCAAAAGCCGATGTGCTCTTCGAGCGGCAGGCCCAGCTCTTCCGCGCCTTTGCGGACGTCCTCGCGGCTCACACCCTTAGCAAAAGCCTTGTCTTTCAGTCGCCGCTTCACGGAGTCGACCTCGAGATCGAGGATGCTCTTCGACGGTCGGACGTAAGAACACGCCGTGAGAAATCCGGCCAGCTCGTCGCAAGCAAAAAGCGTGTGCTCTAGCGGCGATTGGCGCGCGACTCCAGAATAATCAGCGTGGGAAAGGATCGCGCGGATGACTTCCTCCGAGTAGCCGCGCTCGCGCAGAATTTTCGCGCCTTCCGCCGGATGGCCCGCGCCGGCAGCGTGTTCGTTGTTGGGCCAACGCTCGTAATCGAAATCGTGAAGCAGCGCCGTGATGCCCCAGAGCTCTTCGTCGGCACCTTGCTTGCGCGCGTACGCGCGGACGCAGGCTTCGACAGCCAGCATGTGCTTGCGCAGACTCTCCGATTCGGTAAATTCGCACAGCAGCTTCCAGGCATCGTCACGTGTGGGCATGCGTTTCTCCAGGTTCAAGAGCCAGTAGTGTAACGCAGGAGGCGCGAGCCCGCCCAGGGAGTGGCGGAGGAATGCTGGCATAACGGAATGTTCCGGAGTTCGAAAGTAGCCCTGGCGGCGCAGCGGGCACGGCACTTTCTGATCCAGTTGGAGTCCAGGAATGAGGCAAGAAGAGTCGGCAGGCGCCGCTGGGGACGACCAGTCGACGGCTTGGGCGCGGACATCGCGAAAATCGAGGCAACGCGCGATAGCGGGCCTGGCATCGCAACCATGGACGTAGGGCAAATCAAAAAGACAACGGTATGGCGGGTTTCTCGGCGGGCCGATGCGCCAGAAAATCGTGGAGGGTGCTGGTGTGCTTTGGCCTCAAAACCTAGAGGAGCCTGCTGCGTGTCGGCCTGAAGGAGGGACTA
>Ga0210384_10005747_pt1 | contig 13369 bp, 11 predicted proteins | sample IncBWH2MmetaG_FD_160574 | JGI IMG/M metagenome (GOLD analysis project Ga0210384, IMG submission 160574) | Forest soil microbial communities from Barre Woods Harvard Forest LTER site, Petersham, Massachusetts, United States - Inc-BW-H-2-M | ecosystem: Environmental > Terrestrial > Soil >...
ATCGTGCCCAGGATGGCGAAGAAGCTTAGGATGTGGCGGTTGCGGGTGAAGGGTTGGAGAAGCATGAACACGACGCCGAACAGGCACCAGAACGTTTCTGGGAGGACGCGGATCAGGTCTTCGGAGCTGGGGATCATTTAGCGGGAGCCGGACCTTTCGCTAGAAGTAGTTGCCGCACTCGAAGCAGGCATAAGAGGATCGCTCGCCTTGCTCGGGAGGACCGTACGCAGCGGTTGTGGATTCTGTGCCGTGACGGACTTGATGGCGGCGGCGTTGACGCCTGCACAGGCAAACCTGCCTGTGCTACCGCCGCACGCTTCCTGGGGATTCGAGCGCTGCATCTGGTCCAGAACGTTTTGACTCGAGGCCGCGAACCGGTGGGTGAAGAATGTCGAGCCGATTCCCATCCAGAGGGTTAGGACTGCCATGGTTGCGAGGATGCCGATCTCGCGGTTTGAAGCGTCTGGTAACGCGCGATTGTTTTCTACGGTCAGTTCGCCAAAGAAGACGCGTTGGTAGGCCCAGAGGAGATAGCAGGCAGAGAGGATTACACCGATGGCGGCCCAGCTGGCCCAGTTGGCGTGGAGTTGGAAGGTGCCTAGCAGGATCAGGAATTCGCCTACGAAGCCGTTCAGCATGGGTAGTCCCATGGAGGACAGGGCTACGAATAGGAAGAAAGCCGCTAGTTTCGGCATGGGGGTGGCCAGTCCGCCATACTCTTTGATTTCGAAGGTGTGCCGGCGGTCATAGAGCATGCCTACCAAAAGGAACAATGCGCCGGTGGAGATGCCGTGGGCCAGCATCTGGTAGACGGCGCCTTGCATGGAAATATTGTGGAACGCGAAGATGCCCAGAACTACGAACCCTAAGTGGCTGACGCTGGAGTAGGCCACTAGTTTTTTCAGGTTCGGTTGGACCAGCGAGACTAGCGCGCCGTAAATGATGCCGATGATTGCTAACGCGGCAACCCACGGGGCGGCTCGGTGCGCGGCGTTCGGGAATAGCGGAAGGCAGAAGCGGATCATGCCGTAGGTGCCCATTTTCAGGAGCACGCCGGCCAGCATGACCGAACCTGCGGTGGGGGCTTCTACGTGGGCGTCGGGCAGCCAGGTGTGCAGAGGGAAGAGCGGGACCTTGATCGCGAACGCGCCGAAGAAGGCTAGGAAGAGGAGCATTTCCTGCTGCGAGGTTAGCGCGGCGAAACGCCCGTCTTGCAAGAGTTGCTGGATCTTGGGGAGGTCGAAGGTGCCGGTCAGGTTATAGAGCCATAGGATACCCACCAGCATTAGGATCGAGCCGGCCATGGTGTACAGGACGAATTTGATGGCGGCGTAGACGCGGCGCTCGTGTCCCCAGATGCCGATCAGGAAGGCCATGGGGATTAGCATTACTTCCCAGAACAAGAAGAAGAGGAAGAGGTCGAGAGAGACAAAGACGCCGACTACTCCTACTTCGAGCAGCAGGAGCATTACGAAGAATTCTTTTACGCGGAGATGGATGCTGCTCCAGGAGGCCAGAATGGAGATGGGCGTCAGGAACGTCGTGAGGATAACGAGGAACAAGCTGATGCCGTCTACGCCAAGGTGGTAGTGGATCGGCGGGTTGGCGATCCAGTTGTAGTATTCGACCAGACCGTAGCCCGCCACGCCGGGTTGCACGCCCGGGATCATCAAAAGAGAGAGCAGAAACTCGGCTACGGAAATCGTCAGCGCGAGACGGCGAATCCAGACGTGATCATCGCCGCGCAGGAGCAAGAGCGCGAGGGCGCCGATCGCCGGGAAGAAAATCAGGACCGAGAGCAGGTGGCTTCCGGGGAGCATTAGCGCACCATCCCTACGGCTGCCGGTTTCCAGTACGGCCAGAAAATGATGGCGATGACCACGATCGCGCCGATGATCACCCAGACGGCGTAGCTGCGCGTGTTGCCGGATTGGGCTTGTCGCACGTTGTCGCCGACATCGAGGGCGCCGTGGGCTACGCCGTTGACGGCGCCATCGATGATTTGCACGTCGACGGTTTGCCACAAGACTTTCGTGGAAAGCCAGAGCAGCGGCTTGACGACCACGGCTGCGTAAAGTTCATCCACGTAGTATTTGTTGAGGAGCGTGGTGTAGACGCCCTTCATGGACTTCGCGAGTTCACCGGGTTTCTGCGGCTTGCTGATGTAGAGCCAGTAAGCGATGCCGAAGCCAATCAGTGCGGTGATGACGGCGACGATGGCCAGCGGAGTTTCGAGGGCGTGGGCCGCGGCTTCGGCGGCGCCGGACTCGGCTGCGCTGCCTTGGGCGAAGACCGGCTCCAGGAACTTGGCGAAGTAATCGGGCCCGCCCCAGAACGCGGGAGCTGCAAGCCAGCCGCCTACGATCGAGAGGACGGCCAGGATCATGAGTGGGACGAGCATGCTTTTGGGCGACTCGTGTACGTGGACGTGATGCTCGTCGTAGCGTTGTTTACCAAAAAAGGTGAGAAAGATCAGCCGGAACATGTAGAACGAAGTGAGCAAAGCGGTAAGCAAGCCTATGGCGTACAGCACGCGTCCGCCGTTTTCACTTTGGAAGGCGGTCAGCAGGATGGAGTCTTTGCTGAAGAAGCCTGCTAGGGGCGGGAATCCGGCGATGGCCAGCGTAGCCGTGAGCATGGTGATGTAGGTCCACTTTATCTTTTTGCTGAGGCCACCCATCTTGAGCATGTCCTGCTCGCCGCCCACGGCGTGGATAACACTGCCTGCGGCCAGGAACAGCAGGGCTTTGAAGAAGGCATGGGTCATCAGGTGGAAGATGCCCGCCGAAAATGCGCCGACTCCGCAAGCCAGGAACATGTAGCCAAGCTGGCTCACCGTGGAGTAGGCGAGAACTTTTTTGATGTCGGTTTGGACCAGGCCGATGGTGGCGGCGAAGATCGCGGTCGCGCAGCCGATGATGGCGACGATGAGCATGGCGCTCGGGGAGTGCAGGAAAAGAACGTGGGAACGGGCGACGACGTAGACGCCAGCGGTCACCATGGTGGCTGCGTGGATCAACGCGCTTACAGGCGTGGGGCCTTCCATGGCATCGGGGAGCCAGACATACAAGGGAAGCTGGGCGGACTTGCCGGTGGCGCCAACGAAGAGCAGCAGGCAGGCGACGGTAAGCGTGCCGTACTGGCCCATGGCGTCGGCCGGCATCGGAGCTGCTTTCGCGAACATCGGGACAAAGTCGAGCGTGCCGAACGTCTTGAAGAGCAGGAACATTCCTAGCATGAAACCGAAATCGCCGATGCGGTTGACGATGAAAGCTTTTTTACCGGCGTCGGAGGCGGACTTTTTCAGGAAATAGAAACCGATCAGCAGGTAGCTGCAGAGGCCTACGCCTTCCCAGCCGACGAACAGGAGAACGTAGTTTGCGGCGAGGACCAGGATGAGCATGAAGAACATGAAGAGGTTGAGGTAAGAGAAGAAGCGAAAGTAGCCGCCCTCGTGGGCCATGTAGCCGGTGGAATAGATGTGGATCAGCCAGCCGACGCCGGTGACTACCAGGAGCATCACTACGGTCAGCTGATCGACCTGCAGGTCGAAGCCGGCGCGGAAGGTACCCGCGGCGATCCAGGTAAAGAATTGCTTCACGAAGGGAATTTGCTGCGGCGAGAGTTGAGAGAATTCGCGGACCGCTTCTAGGGCACAAGCGAACGAGAGACCTGTCGAGCCGATGGCAACGTAGTTGACGATCTTGTTCGGCCACTTGCCGCCGAAGAGGCCGTTGATGGCCGAGCCGAGCAAGGGCAGCAGCGGGATGATCCAGAGATTGTCGAGTATCGGCATTAGAGTTTGAGCAAGTCCACGCGCTCGACGTTGAGCGATTGCCGGTTGCGCTGAATGAGAATGATGATACCGAGGCCCACCGCGGCTTCCGCTGCCGCTACTACGATCACGAAAAGAACGAATACCTGGCCGTCGAGGCGATTCCAGGCCTGGCTGAAGGCGACAAAGGCGAGGTTGACGGCGTTGAGCATCAACTCGATGGACATGAAGATGGTAATGATGTTGCGCCGGAAGATGAAGGCGACGACGCCAAGGCCGAATAAGATAGCACTTAGGATCAGGTAATAGTGCGTCGGGACCATTGTTAGATCTTCTCCCGCTGCGCCAGGACGATTGCGCCCAGAATGGCGACGAGGATAAGGAACGAGGTTAGTTCAAAGGGGTAGACGAATTCCTGGAAGAGTAGAACGGAGAGGGCTTTGGTCGGCGCGGTCGCGCCGGCTTGCGTAACCGCTTGTACGCGGTCCGTTGAGCGGGCGACCGCGGCGGCCAGCACGCCCATCAGGGCTACGGCCAGCGGAAGGCCGGCCCAGCCAGCGAGCTTAGAGAAGTTGGTGCGCTCCTCGACGCCGGCGTTCAGCAGCATGATGACGAACACGAACAAGACCATGATGGCCCCGCCGTACACGATGATTTGCACGGCGGCTACGAATTCGGCGCCCATTAGAAGGTAGAGACCAGCTAGCGCGACCATGACGACGATCAAAGAAAGCGCGCTGTGAATCGGATGGCGCTGGAGAATCAGGCTAAGGGCGCCTAGGATCGCTGTGAAAGCGAGAACGAAGAAAATGATCAGAGGAGTGTTCATTAGTGGCTCCTCAAGAGTATGACGGCGGCGGTGATCACGACATTCGCGAGCGACACCGGAAGAAGGAGTTTCCAACCGAAAGACATGAGCTGGTCATAACGGAAACGGGGCAGCGTGCCGCGCATCCAGACATAGACGAATAGGAAGAAGAAAATCTTGCCCAGGAGCCAGAACGGCCCTTGGATAAATTCATTGAGGAAGGGGAAGGCGATCAGGACTGCGCCGATTACCGTGATGACTGTGCCGACTCCGGGCAGGATGATGCGGCCGAAGATCGTTTCGTAGCGGATGCCGTCCCAGATAACCCAGAGGCCGAAGGGAATGAGGATCGCGGATGGTAGGTAGTGCGTGAACGTCCAAGATGCCGGGAACGGAGAGAGCCAGCCGCCAAAGAACATGATCGCGCAGAGGGAAGAGACGGTGATCATGCTGGTGTATTCGGCGATGAAGAACATCGCAAACTTGAAGCTGGCGTACTCGGTGTGGAAACCAGCGACGAGTTCGGATTCGGCTTCGGGAAGATCGAAGGGGACGCGATTGGTCTCCGCGATGGCAGCGATGAAGAAACAGAGGAAGCCGAGAATCTGCGGGAAAATGTTCCAGCCGATGATGCCGCGCTCCGGATGAATTGCTTGGGCGTTGATGATGTCGCGGAGGCTGAAGCTGCCGGCCATTAAGAGGACGCCCACCACCGACATGGTCAGCGCCAATTCGTAGCTGACCATCTGCGCGGAGCTGCGCAGTCCACCAAGCAGAGGGTATTTGCTGTTGGAGGACCAGCCTGCCAGCGCCACGCCGTAGACGCTGAGCGCGGTAATGGCGAAGAGCGCGAGGATGCCGATGTTGAGATCCACGATGCCAAGATAAATTTTGCGGTCGAAGACGCGGATGGGATCGGGGCCGAAGGGAATGATGGCGATCGACGTCAACGCGAGCGCCAGCGCCATCAGCGGCGCCAGGAAATAGGTAAATTTATCGACGCCCGCGGGAGTCGGATCTTCTTTCAAAAGAAATTTTGCGCCGTCAGCGAGCGGCTGAAGGAGTCCGTGCGGACCGACGCGGTGCGGTCCCCAGCGCGATTGCATGTGCGCGACGACTTTGCGCTCAAACCAGGTGAGGTAGGCATTGACGGTCAGCACGATGAACAGCAGCAACGCAATTTTGACGAGCGTGATGAGGACATCGGCGTGCTGGGCTAGGAAGTCGGTCACGGCTTGGCGTCGGCCTCCGGTAGAGAATCCATCATGGTGCAGAAGCGGCCCAGGGTACCGCTGGTGAATAGCGTATCGTGCGCCGGGCGAATCAAGCCGGCGGGAACGTCGTAGGGGGCGTGGCCGTTCCTGGCGACGTGCGCGTGCGTGAGTTCGGCTCCGCCGGTGAGCAAGCCTGCGGGCGCCACGTCGTAACCTTGCACGGCTTTGCGAATTTCGTCGAAAACAGCGCTGGCCGATTTGTAATGGAAGGCTTTGCCCAATCCGATCTTAGCGAGTTGGTGAGAGAGGATGCGCAGCAGATCGAAGTCGCTGCGCGCGCCCATCACTTCTGCGGCTTTGCGCAGGAGTTGGATTTCACCGGAAGTGTTGGTGACGGTGCCGTCTTTTTCGTAAGCGGAGGCTGCCGGGAAAACGATGTCGGCGGGGCGCGATGTGTCGGTCGGGAACAATTCGTGAACGATCAGCAAAGTAAGATTGCCGCGACCGAAGCCCAGGGTGCCATAGTGCGAGAGCGGGTTTGCGCCAACGACGTATAGCGCTTTGAGCTTGCCGGATTGCGCCGCTTCCACCATTTGCGGCGTGGTGAGCCCGGGTTTTGAGGGAATTACGCCGCCCCAGAGTCTCTCGAAGGCTTCGCGGGCTCCGGCATTGTCCACATACGTGTAGCCGGGCAAACGGTCGGGAAGAACGCCCATGTCGGCCGCGCCGCGGGAATTCGCGTAGTCGCCGAGAGCCATGTAGCGAGCGGCTCCGGGAAGGTTTGAACCGAAAGCGATCAGTTCGGCGATGCCGGCGCCGGAAATCTCCGCGCCGAAAACGATGGCGACTTCGGGCTCCGCTTCCAGTGCGGCCTTTAGTTGAACGAGCTTTTCGACAAGTTCTGGACCTAGACGGCCCTCTTCACGCGCCATCCAGCGAATGGCGGCGACTTCTTCACCTTCGGAGACTTTCACAAACTGCGCGGCTTGGCGGTGCAGCTTGATTTCCCGCGCGTTTAGGATAAACAGCTTGGACTGATGGTGGCGAATGCCGGTGCGAATCTGCCACGCAGCCAACGGATTCTGGTTCGTGGGGTCGTTGCCGATCAGCAGCACCGCTTTGGATTTGTAGAGCTGCTCCATCGTCAGCATCGAATCAGCGGCGCGCTCGCCGAGAGCGGTGACCAGACCGGAATAATCCACGGTGCGATGATGATCGATGTTGTTGGTACCAAAGGTCGCGCGAGCGAGGCGCTGGAGGAGATAATTTTCTTCGTTGGAAGTGCGGTTCGAACCTATGAAGCCGATCGCATCAGGCCCGTTGGCGTCGAGAATCTGCTTCAGTTTTGCCGCGGCGGTTTCGGAAGCCTCTTCCCACGAAACGGGATAGAGTTTGTCGCCCTTGCGAACCAGCGGCTGCTTGATGCGTTCGGGATGTTTGGTGAAATCGAAGCCAAAGCGGCCTTTTACGCAAAGGAAATCGCCGTTAATGCCGGAGAGGTCGCGATTATTGGAACGCAGGATCTCGTGATTGCGCACGCTCAGCGTGGTCTTGCAGCCGTTGGAGCAGTGTGTGCAGATGGTGGAGACGTAGGCCATTTCCCAGGGTCGCGTCTTGTAGCGATAGGTGCCGCTGGTGAGCGCTCCGACGGGGCAGATGTCGATGCACATGCCGCATTCTTCGCACTCGAGATGATCTTCGCGATTGGGAATGATCACGCTGTTGGCACCGCGCATCCCGACGCCGAGCGCTTTCACGTCCATACCTTCGTCGCAGACACGTACGCAGCGGAAACAAAGAATGCATCGCGGAGCGTCGTAATAGACGAGCTCCGACCACTTTTCTTCGGGGCGATGAATTTTTTCTTCAACGAAGCGGCTGGTGTCGGCGCCGTAGCGGAAGACCATGTCTTGCAGCTCGCACTCGCCGCCCTTGTCGCAGACCGGGCAGTCGAGCGGGTGATTGGTGAGCAGAAATTCGAGCATGTACTTGCGCGCCTGGCGAACTTGATCGCTCTCGGTCTTTACGACCATGCCTTCGGTCGCGACCAGCGTGCAAGCGGTCTGCAACTTGGGCATTTTTTCAACTTCCACCAGGCACATGCGGCAGGCCGCCTGCAAAGAAAGTCCCGGGTAGTAGCAGAAAGACGGAACTTCCGTGCCGATGCGGCGTGTGGCTTCGATTACGAGCGTTCCCGGCGGAACTTGCACGTCGCGGTCGTTGATCTTCAGGGTAACCAGCTTTTGGTCTGTCATCGTTGTTCGTCTATTCGGGCCTTCGCCTAAGCGGCTTGGGGCCTACCGCGAACCGACAAGCGCTTCGGCGGATTTAAAAGGGCAGCGTCCACTCAAATGATCTTCAAATTCTTTGCGCCACTTGGCCACGATGCTGATGGTGGGCAGCGCGGCGGCGTCTCCTAGGGGGCAGAAAGTGCGGCCTAACATGTTTTTGGCCAGATCGCCGACGAGGTCGATGTCTTCGGGCCGGCCGTAGCCGGCATGGAAGCGGTCGAGCATCTTGCGGAGCCAGCTTGTGCCCTCACGGCAGGGTATACACCAGCCGCAGGATTCGTGCGCGTAGAAATGCATGATGCGGCGCGCCATATCCACCATGCAGGTATCTTCATCCATGACGACCATGCCACCGGAGCCCAGCATCGATCCGGCTTTGGCTACCGAGTCGTAGTCCATGGGTATGTCAATTTCGTCGGCCTTCAGCAGCGGGCAGGAACTTCCGCCCGGTATTACGGCTTTTAATTTTTTGCCGCCGGGGATGCCGCCAGCAACCTCATAGATGAACTTTTTCATGTTCATCCCGAGAGGGACTTCGTAGATGCCCGGCTTGTTCACGTGACCTGCGACGCAGAGCATGCGCGTGCCGCCATTTCTCGGCGTGCCGCGGTTGGCGTAGGTTTCGCCGCCTTCCAGCAGGATCGCGGGAACCGTGCTCAGCGTCTCCACGTTGTTAATGATCGTCGGGCAGCCATACAAACCGACCACCGCCGGGAAGGGAGGTTTGATGCGCGGATAGCCACGCTTGCCTTCGAGAGATTCCATGAGCGCAGATTCCTCGCCGCACTCGTAGGCGCCCGCACCGGTATGGACGACAAGGTCAAAGTCAAATCCGGAGCCCAAAATACTTTTGCCGAGATAGTTATGGGAATAGGCCTCGTCCAGGGCTGTCTGCACGATATCGAGAACGTAGCGATACTCGCCGCGAATATAGATGAAGCCCATGTGGGCTCCGATTGCGCGCCCGGCGATGGTGATGCCCTCGATCATCTGGTGCGGGTCCATTTCCATCAGCGGGCGGTCTTTACAGGTGCCGGGCTCGGACTCGTCGGCGTTGCAGATCACGTACTTGGGCTTCGGCGAATCTTTGGGAACGAACGACCACTTCAAGCCCGTGGGAAAACCCGCGCCGCCGCGGCCGCGGAGATTCGACTTTTTAACTTCCTCGATAATGGTTTCGGGCGTCATCTCGCGCAGGGCTTTTTCGAGAGCTTTATAGCCGTCGTATTGCAGATAGACATCGATCTTGTGCGAATCCTTGATGCCCCAGCGGCGGCTGATTACGGGAGTTTCGGTTTTGTCGCGCGGATGGAGGGCGCCTGCGGTAACCGGTTCGGGCGTGGTCTTGCGGCCGGCGTCGAGATCCTCGATCAGGCGATCGAACTTGAGCGGGGTGACATTTTCAAAGAAATCGTAATTCACTTGCAGCGCCGGGGCGCCGGTGCACGCTCCGATGCACTCAACTTCTTCGAGGGAGAAGACGCCGTCGGCGGTGGTTTCTTTATGGCCGATTTCCAGGCGCTTTTTCGCCGCTTCCAGGAGTTCGGTGCCGCCGCGCAGCATGCACGCGACGTTGGTGCAAATCTGCACATGGTGCTTGCCCATGGGCTGGCGTCGCAGCATGGAGTAGTACGCCAGGGTTTCTTCCACTTGAACCGTGCGCAGGTCCAGGCGGCGCGCAATTTCGGCAATCATCTCGTCGCTGAGGTAACCGTACTCATCCTGCGCGTACATCATCATGGGTATGAGCGCGCTACGCTTCACCGGATAGCGGTTTTGCAGCGTCTCGAAGCGTGCTGTGAGTTGTTGCGAAAGGTCCATAGTCCTCGGGAGTCCCGTGCTGCCCACTCTGTTTATCCTGAGCCTGTCCGACGAGGCGAAGGTTCCTACCGTCAACTATTGTTCCTGAAATGGACCGGTTGAGATCCTTCGCTCCGCCGAGAATGACCACGACATCAAAATTCGTTCACCGGTCGACATCTCCCAGCACGATATCGATGGTTCCAATGCAGGCGATCACGTCGGAAATCAGTTGCCCCACCACTAGTTTCGGCAGAGCCTGCAAATTAATGAACGAGGGAGAGCGGAAGTGGCAGCGCAACGGCTTCGGAGAACCGTCGCTCGCCACAAAGCAGCCGAGTTCGCCACGCGGGGATTCCACGGTCGCGAATGCTTCGCCCGCCGGCGGTGAGAATCCCTCGGTGAAAATCTTGAAATGGTAGATGAGCGCTTCCATTTCCGTCTTCATTTTCTCGCGGCCCGGCGGAACGATTCCCGGCGCTTCGGTACGAATCGGGCCTTCGGCAGGCATTTTGTCGATGGCCTGGCGAATGATCTTGAGGCTTTCGCGCATTTCTGCAACGCGAATGATGTAGCGCGCGAAACAATCCGACTCGGTGCGAGTGGGCACATCGAAATCGAACTCTTCGTAACTGCAATACGGAAATGTCTTGCGATTGTCGTAAGCGAGCCCTGCGGCACGCAGCGTGGGACCCGTCATGCTGTACGCGACAGCGTCTTCGGCCGAAATGTAGCCGACGCCTTTGAGGCGACCGAGCCAGATGCGGTTTCCGGTCAACAGAGATTCATATTCATCGATGCGACTGGGCATCATCTTCAGGAATTTCTCTACGCGCTCTACCCAGCCTGTCGGTGGCTCTAGCGCCAATCCGCCGATTCGGATATAGCTGGTCATCATGCGTTGCCCGGCGACAAACTCAAAAATCTTCAGGATTTCTTCGCGCTCGCGGAAGCAATAGAGAAAGACCGACATCGCGCCCATGTCAATCGCATGCGTTCCGAGCCACACCAGGTGCGACGAAATCCGCTGGAGTTCCACCATCAGAACGCGGAAATATTGAGCGCGCTTGGGAATTTGCAGGCCGAGGAGTTTTTCGACTGCCAAGCAGTACACCAGGTTGTTGCCGAGCGGATTCAGGTAATCCATCCGGTCGGTCAGCGTGATGGCCTGGGAATAGGTTTTGTCTTCGCAGGATTTCTCGATGCCGGTGTGGAGATAGCCGAGGTCGGGGACGGCCTTCAGAACGGTCTCGCCATCGAGTTCGAGCACAATGCGCAAAACCCCGTGTGTCGAGGGGTGTTGCGGCCCCATGTTCAGGACCATGGTCTTGGCTGGGCCGGTGGCGGTTTCGACAGTGGTCATGGGCGACTCCTGGTGTAGCGGGTCGCGATGGCTGGAATGTCGCGGTAGCCTTCGACGGGAAAATCCTTGCGCAGCGGGTAACCTTCCCAATCATCGGGAAGCAGGATGCGGCGGAGGTCGGGATGTCCGGTGAACTGAATACCGAACAGGTCAAAAATTTCTCGCTCGAGCCAATTGGCGCCTGGCCAGACGGGAACAAGCGAATCCACGATGGGGTCGTTGCCGAACAGAGGAACTCGGATGCGGACTTTCTGGCGCAGCGGGATCGAAACCAGGTGATATTGCAACTCGAACCGGGGTTCCATCGGGAAGCGGTCGACGCAGGTGGCGTCGCTTAGGAGATTGAACTGCAGGGCGCGGTCGTCGCGACAGCGCTCGGCGATGGCGCGCAGGTTCTTTCGAGCGACAACGACCGTCGTCTCGCCGCGGAATTCAATGACTTCCTCGATCGCGTTGGCGCTCCAGGCGCGCAGCCCGGCGACTACAACATTAGTATTCTGGCTTTCGCTTTCCGTCACAGCCTCCGAAACCCCGCTTTTTGTCGACTAGTGGTGCCAGTCGAACGCGCCTTTTTTCCACAGATAGATGTATCCGACCAGGAGGATGGCGATGTATATGAGCATCTCCACGAAGCCGTAGACTCCAAAGCTGTGTGAAATCTTGAACATGTCGCGGTAAATGTAGGCCCAAGGGTACAAGAAGATCGCTTCCACATCGAACAAAATAAAAACCATGGCTACGAGATAAAATTTTACAGAGAAAGGTTCGCGGGCGTCGCCGATGGGCTCCACGCCGCATTCATAAGCGGTTTGCTTGGCACGATTCGGGCGTTTCCATCCCACCAGAATGGAAGCGGCTGTCAACGCGCTGGCGAGCACCACCGCGATGACGAGGTGTATCAGAAGTGGAGCGTAAGCATGTAGACCTGATTCACTCATGGGCGAAGGGCTATAATAACGAGTGAACCGCCGCTGGGTCAAATGCGGCGGAGAAAAATTCTGCGGGAGACTATTCCTGCGGCCCCGGTTGAGGTGTGCGAGCGCATGGTGTTTGGTCACAACACGAACGTTACGCTGGAGGGAACAATATTCCACGTGCAGACCGAAGATCGCGGGATTACGACCGCTATCATCGACACCACGGTCCATTGCCGGGGTCGCGTGCTGCATAGGCGCACCAGCAAATACCTGGACTTACTGCCGCTCGATGCGGATCGCGAGCACGCACTGAAGATCCGGTTGGACGATCAGCACCAAACGGTACTGGATGAATTGCGTAGCGGAGCATTGAAAATCGAGGCGCCTCCGATGCCTCCGCCACGGTCGGGCGGAGGCGTTAGCTCGTTTCGGTCCGCGCCGAGCGCGGCAGCTCCCGCAAGTCCCGTTCCGACGGTGCCGGTGGCCGAGCCGCCTCCAATGAAGATCATCGCCGTCGAGATGTTAAATCCGCGTACCTGGCTCGCTGGGAAGCACGCGACTCTATATATTGTCGCGCGTCACAAGGACGACGGAAGTCCGGCAGGCGGCGCACAGGTTACTGCGCGGGTTGCCGGGGCTGCCGAACCGACAGAGATCAGCACGGTGACGGGCGCCGACGGTCACGCGCATGTGGAATTCGATATGCCGCGCCTGGCGCAGGAGGATGCCTCGTTGGTGATCGAGGCGGTTTTCGGCGAAGCTCGCGGGCAGTTGCGATTTCAGCTTCGCGCGAAACCAAAAGCGCCGGCGGCGGGATAAGCACTGTGGAATCGACTATATCTGTGAATGGCGAGACGCGCGCTGCGACGCCCGGCGCGACAGTGATCGATCTGTTGCGCGATCTTGGTTTGGATGGCGGGCGCGTGGCCATCGAACGCAATCTCGAAATTCTGCCGCGCCAAAAATGGTCTGAAACGAAAGTGGAATCGGGTGACCGCTACGAAATCGTACAGTTCGTCGGCGGGGGGTAGTTTTTCGACCGGGATGCGTTGGGATTACTTCTCTTGGTCTTCGCTGCCAGATATTTCTTCCACGGCTCCTGACAGGTACGTCCTCCGGAAGAGCTACGCGAAGCGACGCTATGGTCGCTCAAACACCGTCGAGGATGTGGCCCATCTTCTTTTTCTTGGTTTGCAGATAC
>Ga0210384_10005748_pt1 | contig 13369 bp, 10 predicted proteins | sample IncBWH2MmetaG_FD_160574 | JGI IMG/M metagenome (GOLD analysis project Ga0210384, IMG submission 160574) | Forest soil microbial communities from Barre Woods Harvard Forest LTER site, Petersham, Massachusetts, United States - Inc-BW-H-2-M | ecosystem: Environmental > Terrestrial > Soil >...
AATGCCTACGGGCTGCTCTACGAGGAAATCACCGCCTCGAGCCTGCTCAAGATCGACCATCAGGGCAACATCCTCGCCAAGCCGGATTTCGGCAGCCTCGACTACGGCGTCAACCGCGCCGGCTTCGTGATCCATAGCGCCATCCATATGGCCAAGCCGGACGTGGCCTGCGTCATGCACACCCACACTTGGGCGGGCATGGCGGTGTCGACCATGGAATGCGGCCTGCTGCCCAACACCCAGACTTCGATGCGTTTCGCCAAGATCAGCTATCACGACTATGACGGCGTCGTGATCGACACCGATTCGCGGGCGGCGCTGGTCAAGAGCCTGGGCGACAACAACGCCATGATCCTGCGCAACCACGGCCTGCTCACGACCGGAGCCACGATTCCCGAGACCTTCAACGCCATGCATCGCCTCGAGCTCTCCTGCAAGACGCAGATCGCGGCGATGTCGTGCAACACCAAGCTGGTCGACGTGCCGACCCAGGTGGTCGAAGCGACCTATCAGAATTACCAGCCGCATGTCCGCCGCCCGTTCGGCGTGCTCGACTGGCCGGCGCTCCTGCGGAAGCTCGACCGGATCGATCCGGGCTTCCGCGACTGATTGGATACGCCGCACAGCTCCGTACGGGCCTTCGCCGTCGTCGCCTGCGGTTATTGGACCGCGCCGGGATATCGTTTCGTCGCCTGGCTGCTGACGGCCGGCATGGTGGTGCTGGGCGTCGCCAATGTCGGGATCGCGCTGTGGCTCAACATCTGGAATCGCGACTTCTTCAATGCCCTGGAGAAGCGCGATCTGGCGCGGCTCTTCGAGTTGCTGTGGATTCTCGCCGTCATCGTGGTGTCGGCGGGCGTTGCCGTCGCCACCCAGCTCCACGTCAAGCGCCGGCTGCAGATCAATTGGCGGAGCTGGCTCTCCGGCATCACCGTCCAGCGCTGGCTGCATTCGGGCCGCCAATACCAGCTCGGCATGCTGGCCGAGGAAGTCGACAATCCGGACGGCCGCATCGCCGAGGACATCCGCGTGGCGACCGAATTCGCCGTCGAATTCGCCCAGAGCCTCCTGCAGTGTGTCCTGCAGCTCTTCACCTTCCTGAGCGTGCTGTGGGTCCTGTCGGGAACACTGCCGATCAAGTTTGCCGGCGTCGAATTCCAGCTCCCGGGCTACATGGTATGGGCCGCCGTGGCCTATGCCCTGGTCGGTTCGCTGCTCACCTATGCCCTCGGTCGCGGGCTGATCCATGCCGGCAATGTCCGCCAGGGCCGCGAGGCCGATTTCCGGTCGGGCCTGACCCGGGCGCGCGAGCATGCCGAAGGCATCGCCCTGATGCGCGGCGAGGACGACGAGCGCGAGCGGCTGCGCGGATCGCTGTTCGATCTGCGCACGGCCTGGCATGTCCAGACGCGCGGTCAGGGCAACCTCTCGCTGCTCACCAGCTCGCTCGCCTATCTGGCGCCCATCGTGCCGCTGATCGTGGCGCTGCCGCGCTACCTCGCCGGTGAGATTCAGCTCGGCGGCTTGATGCAGACTGCGCAGGCCTTCTCCAGCGTGCAATGGGCGCTGTCGTGGCTCATCGACAATTTCCCGAAGGTCGCCGACTGGCGCGCCTCGACCGATCGCGTCGTGCACCTGCACATGGCGCTGCTCGACCTGGAGGAAAGCGTCGAAGGCGATGGCGAGCGCATCACCCTGCATGAGCCCACCGAATCGGATTCGCTCATCATGCGCAAGCTCGGTCTCGCGCGCCCCGACGGCGAGATGCTGGTGGCGGAGGCGGAGATCGAGATCCGGCGCCCCGAACGTGTGCTGATCCGCGGCCAGTCCGGTAGCGGCAAGAGCACGATCATGCGGGCGGTCGCCGGCGTATGGCCGTGGGGCAGGGGCGCCATTCACCTGCCGAAGGGCGCCATCACCTTCATGCCGCAGAAGCCCTATTTCCCGGTCGGCACGCTGCGCGACGCCATGCTTTATCCCAAGGTTCCGGAGGGCATCACCGACGAGGTGCTGAAGGACATGCTGCACAAGGTCGGCCTCGATCATCTGCGCGACCGGCTCGACGAGACCGAGCGCTGGGACCACATCCTGTCGGGCGGCGAGCAGCAGCGCGTGGCCTTTGCGCGCGTGCTGGTCCACAAGCCGGAGTGGATCTTCATGGACGAGGCGACGTCGGCGCTCGACGAAACCGGTCAGGAGAACGTCATGAAGCTCCTGATCGAGGAGCTGCCCGAGACGTCGATCGTGAGCATCGGTCACCGGCCGGGTCTCGAAGTCTTTCATACCCGCGAGCTGACCCTGGTGCCGGGCGAGAAAGGCGCCAGGTTGAAGCCTGAGGTCGAGGCCAGCAGGCGCGCCTTGAAGGACGTCTACCGCGTCATGTCGGAAGCCAGCCGCAGGCACCCGCGCGAGCCCGGCTTCTGGTCGAGCTTCCGCACGAACCTCCGATCCAACCTGCTTGGGCGCTAGAGTGGACTCATCATTCCTCCCCTTCGCGGATTCCGCGAAGGGGAGGTGGCCCGAAGGGCCGAAGGGGTCATGAGCACAACGGCTAGTATCCATGACCCCCTCAGTCGCCGTATGAGGGCGCCACCTCCCCAGCTTCGCTGCTACGGAGTCGACACAACTCGGAAGTCATACCTCCCCCGTCTTACGGGGGAGGTGCCCCCGAAAGGGGGGGGGGGGGGAAAGGCCCCACAGACGGTCCTCCTAAATTCCAGATCTGAAATTTGCAGATACTCGACTGGAGCTTTCCCCCTCCGGCCCTGCGGGCCATCTCCCCCGTATGACGGGGGAGGCAAATGAAATGACGATGTGTCCACCCCGTAGCAGCTTCGCTGGGGAGGAAATGACTCGTTAGTGGCCGACCCCATGCGCAGCGGGGTTGACCTGATGGGCCGCATCGGCTTCCGTCCACAATAGTTGCTCTATCCGAAGAGGCTTCGACCCATGTCCGAAGGCACGCGCAGCGAGGGAGAGACATACGCCCAACGGCCGGCGCTGCGCGGCACGCGCCACATGGTGGCGGCCGGCCATTACGGCGCGGCCCATGCCGCCTTCGCGATCCTCGAGGCGGGCGGCAACGCCGTCGACGCCGCGGTCGCCGGCGGCATCGCGCTGGGCGTCCTGCAACCGGATATCGTGAACGTGGCCGGCGTGGCGCCGATCATGCTGCGCATGGCCGACGGCGTGGTCCAGACCATCGCCGGTCTCGGCTACTGGCCCGCCGCCACCGATCCCGACCGGCTCACCCGCGAGAATGGCGGCCACATTCCGGAAAACATCCTGCGCACGGTCATTCCGGCCGCGCCGGACGCCTGGATCACGGCGCTGAGCCGCTTCGGAACGATGAAGTTCGGCGAGGTTGCCCAGGCCGCCATCCGTTTCGCCGACGAGGGCTTCCCGGTCTATCCGCTGCTGGCCGACATGATCGCGGTGCGCAAGGCCAAGTATGCAAGGTTTCCCTCCAGCACGGCGATCTTCCTGCCCGGCGGTGAGCCGCCCAAGGTGGGCACGCTGTTCGTGCAGAAGGACCTGGCGCGCACGCTGCGTTACATGGTGGACGAAGAAGCCGCCAGCCTCGCCCGCCATGGCGACCGCGCGGTCGGACTCGAAGCGGCCCGTGCCGCGTTCTATCGCGGCGATATCGCCCAGGCGATCGTGGCTTTCCACAAGCAGGAGGGCGGATGGCTGACGGCGCAGGATCTCGCCGACTACCATTCGCCGATCGAACGCGCGCCATCGGTTCGCTTTGCCGGAACCGACGTCTACACCTGCGGCGCCTGGTGCCAGGGGCCGGTGCTCGGCCAGGCGCTCAACATCCTCGATGCGCCAGCCCTCAAGGCGGCCGGCCACAACAGTGCCGACTACCTTCACACGGTGGCGGAGGCGCTGAAGCTGGCTTTTGCCGATCGCGAGGCCTTCTACGGCGACCCGCGGCACGTTGATGTGCCGCTGGAGGCCCTGCTCGAGCGCGACTACGGCGCGGCCCGGCGGGCGTTGATCGATCCGGCCCGGGCATCGCCGGAGATGCCGCCGCACGGCGACCCTGGCGGCGTCAGGCGACGCGAGCGGGGCGGCGGCGCGGCACCGCGGCGTGAAGGCGTCCCGGCCAGTCCGCCGCGCGACACGTCCTACATCTGCGTGGTCGATCGCTGGGGCAATACCGTGTCGGCAACGCCCAGCGACGGCTCATCCGAGTCTCCCGTGGTGCCGGGGACCGGCCTGGTCCCGTCGTCGCGCGGCTCGCAGTCCTGGACGTCCGAGGGCCATCCCAGCCGGCTGGCGCCGGGCAAGCGGCCGCGGCTCACGCCCAGCCCCGCCATGGCCGTGGCACCCGGACGGTTCGTGCTGCCGCTCGGCACGCCGGGCGGTGATGTGCAGGCCCAGGCCATGCTGCAGGCTCTGCTCAACATGGTTCTGTTCGGCATGGATCCGCAGGATGCGGTGGAACATCCGCGCATCGCCACCTACAGCTTCCCCGATAGTTTCGAGCCGCACGACTATTTCCCCGGCCGGCTCTGCATTGAATCGCGCATCGCGCGCGAAACCGGCGACGCGCTGGCGGCGCGCGGCCACCGCGTGGCCTGGTGGCCGGAGCGCATCTGGCGTGCCGGCGCAGTCTGCACCATCCACGCCGATCTTCAGTCGGGCATCATGACGGCCGGCGCCGACCCGCGGCGGGCGAGCTACGCGCTCGGCTGGTGACCGGGACGCTGCACCACGAAGAGCACGGCTCAGGTCGTCCGATCGTCTTCCTCCATGGCTGGACCATGGACCACCGGGTCGAGATGGCCGACTACGAGATGATCTTTGCCGCCCGTCCGGGCTGGCGGCGCATCTATCCCGACCTGCCGGGCATGGGCCGTTCGGTGGCGGGCGACGGGATCAGGACGCAGGACGACGTGCTGCAGGCCGTCCTCGCCTTCATCGATCGCGTGGTGCCGCAGGAGCGCTTCGTGCTGGCGGGAACGTCGGGCGGCGCCTATGTGGCGCGCGCCGTGGTTGCCCGCCGCCGGTCAAGGGTGGCGGGCCTCTTGCTTCGCGTGCCGTGCATCGTGGCCGACACCGCGCAGCGCACCCTGCCATCCTTCCGTCCGCTGGTCCGCAACGACGGGCTCGTGGCGTCCCTGGCCAGTGAGGAACGGATGAGCCTGGGCGAAATCCTGGTGCAGACGCCAGCGTACCTCGAAATGTTGCGGGTGAAGGTCGCTGCGGTGATCGAGCCGGCCATCGAGGCGACCCAGCCGATCGCCCAACGAGATCCGCGCCGATCCTCGCCGCTATGGGCTTTTCGTTCGATCTGGCCGAAGAGGAGAAATCGTTCGAGGCGCCGACGCTCATCATCGCCGCGCGGCAGGACCTCACCGTGGGCTATCGCGATGCCTGGGACATCCTTGAGAGCTATCCGCGCGCGACCTTCGCTGTGCTCGACCGGGCAGACCATGTCTGGCCAATCGAAACGCCCAATCTCCTCGCGGCACTCGTTGAGGACTGGTTGGCCCGCATCGCCCTCGCCGAGCGTGCGGCCTGATCGGACTTCCAGGACTTCGCGCGCAGGCCTCGGCGGTCTGGTTCAGCGCACCGAGTAGACGAATGAACCGCCCGTCGACTTCGCGCTGCCGGCGCCGCCCGATACGCTCATGGCTTCATAGACGAAGAGCACGAAATCGCTAAAGGCCTTGCGGCCGTCAAAGGCATCCTGACTAACCACACGGGAACAGTTCGCGGCGGCTGAGGCGCAAACGTAGAAATCCGTCATGCCGTAGGAGCCGACCTTGATCATGTCCTCGGTCTTGCCGGGCGTCGTGCGCAGAAAGTGGTACTTCAGATTGGGATTGACGTACGGATGGAGCAACTTTGCGTTGAGGTCGTCGATGCACACGACGCAGTTCGGTCCTTGGGTAAAAGTCGGATCGGCGTGAATCACGCGCGAATGCGGCGCCCTGGGATTGTTGTCCTGGCAGCCGTCCAGCCTGTAGATGACGTTTCCGGCGGGCGATGCCGAGACCGCCATGGCCTGCATGGAGTATTCGCACAGGAACTGCCTCTCCGCTTCTTCCTTGCTGAGGTCGCGGGTCATGTCTGGGCGCGGCATGGTTCCCGTGACATACTGGTAGAGGGTTCGCAGCCGCCGGATCTGGTTCGAGGAATTGGCCGGCACCATCGTCCAGCTTTGATTCCAGGCATCGGTGACCTGGACGCCGAGGGCCGGGACGGCGTTGGCGATCTGGGTCGAGAACTGGGCGCTGGGACTGGCCGCACTCGTGAACCGCGCGGTCGTGGCGACAGGTGATCCCAGCGGCAGGCTGATCGACGGCGTCACGGCATTGGCGGTCTGGGCCGTGCCGATGGAAATCGTCACTTGAGACGGCACGAATTCCGGGTCGTTGAGCGCCTGGGCGAGATTGAAAAAGATCTGCCGTTTCTCCAGTGAATTCAGCGAGGACGCCAGGTCCGCCGCGTTGTAGTTCAATTGGCTGCTGGCGCACCCCGAGCCGAGAAAACAGACGGCGATGCAGACCAGGCGTCGAAACGTCCCCATGCCCCCCAACACGTATCCCCCAATAGCTTGCTGCCGCTCAATCTACGCAAAAGGCGCAGCACTTCCTACAACACTTGATGAAAACCGTTGCTCGGCGGGCTTCCTGTCAGGGCGGAGGACGTTGGTCGGTGCGTTGCACCACCCCCACCAGCAGCGCGGTCGACCAGCCGAACATCAGCATGCCGGCCGCCGCTTCCAGCGCGCCGATCATGCGGTGGTTGGGCGGCAGCGCGAGGTCGTTGGCGCCCAGGGTGGTGAAGCTCGCCAGCGAGAAGTAGAGAGCGCTGTTGAAGTCGACGAATTCGTCCCAATGAAAGTGATAGACCACCGCCCACATCGTCACCTGGAGGATGTGCCCGATCATCAGGATCACGACGGCCGTAACGCTGTGCGTCAGCATGTAGTAGCGCGGATGGCGCGACAGCGAAGGCGACGGCAGGATATCCATCATGTGGCTGAGGACCAGCTGCGCCACGACCTGGATCACGCCGGTCGCGACGATCATCAGCATGCCGATGCGGAGCAGCCATGCGTCGGGAAGCATCTCACGCCGCCTTCGGCTTGCCGAGCAGGTGATCGGAGATGATGCGCTGCTGGATCTCCGATGTGCCTTCGAAGATCTTGGTCAGCCGCGCATCGCGCCAATAGCGCTCGACGGCGTGCAGGGTCGTATAGCCCGCGCCGCCCAGCACTTGCAGCGCCTCGGAGGTCACCCGCTCGGCCATCTCGGACGCGAAGAGCTTCACCATCGCCGCCTCCTTGTCGCAGCGCCGCTTCTGGTCGATCTCGTCGCAGACGAAATACATCAGCTGACGCGCCGCCTCGATCTCGGTCGCCATGCGGGCGAGGCGAAAGCGCGTGTTCTGGAAGTCGCCGATCGCCTGGCCGAACTGCCGGCGCTCCTGGGCATAGGCGGTGGCGTCCTCGAGCGCGCCGCGCGCCAGCCCGATGGCGCGCGCCGCCGTGTGCGCGCGGGCGCGCTCCAGCCCGGCCGAGATGTAGTAGAAAGCGCGGCCTTCCTCGCCGATCAGCGCCGAGCCGGGCAGGCGGCAATCGTCGAAAGCGAGTTCCCAGGTCTTCCAGCCGAAATAGCCGATCTTGGGAATCGGTGCGCCCCTCACGCCGGGGGGCAGCGTGCCGCGCGGCTTCTCGATCAGGAAGGACGAGAGGCCGACATGCTTGCGCTTGGGGTCGGGCGGATCGGAGGTGCGCGCCACCAGCATGATGTAATCGGCGCCGTCGGCGAAGGTGCACCAGTATTTGTTGCCGTTGATCACCCAGCCGTCGCCGTCCTTGCGGGCGCGGCAGGCGATGCTGCCGAGGTCCGAGCCGACATCGGGCTCAGACATCGCCGCCGCGCCCAGGAACTCGCCGCGGGCGGCACGCGGCAGGAACACCGCGCGCTGCGCCTCGGTCATGCCGCGGCCGGCGCTGAGGCCGTTGCCGCGGGCGATGACGGAAGCCACGCTCATCCAGGCGCGCGCCAGCTCCTCGGTGATCAGGCAATACTCGAAGACGCCCAGCCCCAGGCCGCCATACTGCTCGGGGATGACGATGCCGAAATAACCCATGTCGGCGAGCTTTTGGATCAGCTCGCGCGGCATGTCGCCTTTCTCCGGATCGAGCTTGTTGGCGAGCGGCAGCACCTCCTTCATGGCGAAGGCGCGGGCCGTCTCCTGGATCAGCCGGCGCTCGTCCGTCATGTAGCCCATGGCGTTTCTCCCTGCATTGCCCCAGCATAGCAGCCAAGGCCCTGCCCGGCTCAAGGCCACGATGATGAAGCGCGACCGCGCTAGGCGGGCCGAGGTGGTGAAGGCGGTTGGCGCCAAGGTGGACTGACATGAAGCACAGCGACGAGCGCATCCTCACGACGCATGTCGGCAGCTTGCCGCGCAACGCGGTGCTGACCGACCTCCTGATCCGCGACGAGGCGGGGGAGGTTGTCGACAAGGCCGAGCTCGCGCGCCAGAGCGAGGCCGCCGTGCGCCATGTGGTAGCGCAGCAGGCCGCCGCCGGCGTCGACATCGTGAACGACGGCGAGCAGCCACGGGTCGGCTTCCAGACCTACGTGGCGCAGCGCATGAAAGGCTTCGGCGGCGAATCGAAGCGGCCGCGCTCGCTCGATTACACCCGGTTCCCGGTGTGGGCCGAGCAGCTCGCACGGCGCTTTCCCCGGCGAGCCAAGATCACCAACGCGCCGCAGGCCGTGGCCGGCGTAGCCTATGAAGACCTGACGGCAGCGCAGGAGGAATGCCGCATGTTCCGCGCCGCGCTCGATGGCCTCGGCAAGCCGCCGGTCGAGGCCTTCATGACCGCGGCATCGCCCGGCATCATCGCCACCACGCTCCTGAATGCGCATTACGACAGCCACGAGGCATATGTCTTTGCGCTCGCCCGCCAGATGCGCAAGGAGTACGAGCTGATCGCGCGCGATTTCCTGCTGCAGATCGACGCGCCGGATCTCGCCATGGAACGCGGCGTGTTGTTCCAGGGCAAGAGCAATGCGGAGTTCGTGAGGATCGCCGAGATGCACGTCGCCGCCCTCAACGAGGCGCTGGCCGACATCCCGCGCGAGCGCGTGCGGCTCCACTGCTGCTGGGGCAACTACGAGGGCCCGCACCTGCACGACATCCCGATGCGGGAGATATTGCCGGTACTCTACCAGGCCAGGGTGGGCGGGCTCAGCATCGAGTTCGCCAATCCGCGGCACCAGCACGAGTACACCGCGCTCAAGCAGGCCAGGCCGCCGGCTGAGTTCGTGCTGCTGCCGGGCGTGATCGACTCGCTCACCAACTTCGTCGAGCATCCCGAGGTGGTGGCGAACCGCATTTGCGAGGCGGTCGACGCCGTGGGCGACCGCAGCCGCGTCATCGCCTCCGTCGATTGCGGCTTCGGTACCTTTGCCGGCAGTGAATACGTCGCCGAGGACGTGGTGTGGCAGAAGCTGAAAGCCTGTCGCGAAGGCGCCGATATCGCGACGAAACGCCTATGGGGTTAGCGCGTTATCCTCTTCTGGAACCGGCTTGATTAGGCCGCCGCGTCCTCGCGGATCATCGCCGCGCCCTTCTCGGCGATCATGATCGTGGGGGCGTTGGTGTTGCCGGTGGTGAGAGTCGGCATCACCGAGGCGTCGATCACCCTCAGGCCCTGGAGTCCGCGTACCCGGAGCCGCGAATCGACCACGGCGCGCGGATCCTCGCCCATCTTGCAGGTGCCGACCGGATGATAGAGCGTGTTGCCGGCGCGGCGGGCATAGGCCAGCAGGTCGGCGTCGCTCACAAGGTCGGGGCCGGGCTGGATCTCGCCCGCGCTGTGCTGCTTGAGCGCCGGCGCCGCAAAGATGCGACGCACATGGCGCGTGCCCCCGAGCAGAGCCAATTCGTCGGTGTGCGTGGTGAGGTAGTTTGGCTTGATTGCCGGCCGTGCGAAGGGATCGGGCGAGGCCGCCATGATGGTGCCGCGGCTGTCGGGCTTCACCACGCAGACCACGCAGCTCATGCCGGGCTTGTCATCGAGCTGGCCGAACTTCAGGGGATGCGTGCTGCCCGGCGTGAACAGCAGCTGCAGGTCGGGCGAGGCGAGGCCCTCGCGGCTGTCGCAGAAAAGCTGCGCCGTGGTGACGCCGAAGGTGAGGGCGCCCTTGCCGGTGAGCGCAAAACGCACGATCTCCGGCAGCACGCGCGGGAAGCGGGCGACCTCGTTCACCGTCGGCGTGCCGTGCACGCGATGCACGACGCGGATCACGTAGTGGTCGATCAGGTTCGACCCCACGCCCGCGAGGTCGTGCACCACGGGAATGCCGAGCGACTGCAGGTGCGCTGCCGGTCCGACGCCGGAGACATGCAGGATATGCGGGGAATTGATCGTTCCGCCCGAGACGATGACCTCGCGGTTGGCGCGCACCTCGGTGAGGTTGCCGCCGCGCCGGAAGGAGACGCCGACGCAGCGCTTGCCCTCGAACAGGAGCCTGCCGCCCTGCGCATCGGTTTCGACCCGGAGGTTGGGACGCCGCCGCGCCTCGCGCAAGAAAGTCTGCGCCGTCGAGCCGCGGAAGCGGCCGCGCCGTGTCATCTGCGAATAGCCGACGCCCGAGCGCTGCTTGCCGTTGAGATCGGGATTGAACGGGAAGCCGGCCTGCTGGGCGGCTTCGACGAAGCGGTGGGTGAGGGCCAAGATGGTGCGGTAGTCCTCGACCTTGAGCGGGCCGCCTTGGCCGCGCACCTCGGAGTCGCCGCCCTGCACGTAATGCTCGGACTTCTTGAAGTAGGGCAGCACGTCGTCGTAGCTCCAGCCGCGATTGCCCATCTGCGCCCAGCCGTCGAAGTCGGCCGGCGCGCCGCGCACATAGAGCATGCCGTTGATCGAGCTCGAGCCGCCCATCACCCGGCCGCGCGGCCATTCCATGCGGCGCTCGCCCGTGCCCTTTTCGGGCTCGGTCGTGTAGTTCCAGTTGACCAGCGGATTGCGGATCAGCGAGCGCATGCCGGCCGGGATATGGATCATCGGATGCCAGTCGCTGGGGCCGGCCTCGAGCAGGACCACCGAGGCGCCCGTTTCCGACAGACGAGACGCGACCACGCAGCCGGCCGAGCCGGCGCCCACCACCACATAATCCGCCCTCATGGCGTCGCTCTCATGGCGTTCTCTCCCGATATCGCTCGACAACCTCCATCGCTTTCCCATACCAAGCAAGAACATTGAAAGGACGGAGCAATGCGCGGTCGGCAGGTGTTCTTGGAGACGCTTCTAGCCCACGGCGTCGATCGCATCTTCGGCAATCCCGGCACGACCGAGAGTCCGCTGCTCGATTCTCTGCTCGACTATCCGCAGCTGCAGTACATCGTGCATCTGCACGAGGGCGTGGCGGTCGGCGCCGCGAACTTCTACGGCCAGGCGAGCGGCAGGACGGCGTTCGTCAACCTGCACGTGGCGCCGGGGCTGGGCAACGCCATCGGCATGATCTACGGCGCCCTCAAGAACAACACGCCGATGGTGGTGACGGCGGGCCAGCAGGACACACGCCTCAGGCTGCGCGATCCTGTGCTGGGCCACGACCTCGCGGCGATCGCGGCCCCCGTCACCAAATGGAGCGTGCAGGTCGAGCGGGCCGACGAGATGGGACCGATCCTGCAACGCGCCTTCAAGATCGCCAACGAGGCGCCGGCCGGCCCGGTGTTCGTGGCGCTCCCCATCAATGTCATGGAGCAGGAGACCAACGTGCCGGCGGGCAAGCCCGCGCATTTGTTCTCCGCAAGTCGTCCCGATCCGGCCGGCATCGAGGCCATGGCGAGGCTGCTGATTGCTGCCAAGAATCCCACCATCGTGGCGGGCGATGAGGTCGCGCGCGCCGGCGCCGATAAGACCCTGGAGAAGCTGGTCGAGCGTATCGGCGCCTCGGTGTGGTTCGAGGGCCTGCGCGGCCGCAATTCATTTCCGACCGATCATCCCGCCTGGCGCGGCACGCTCGCCTTCGATGCCGCAGGCATCGCCGAGCAGTTTGCCGACAACGATCTGGTGCTGATGGTGAGTGGGCCGTTCTTCGAGGAAGTCTGGTACGCGCCCGGCTCGCCATTCCCGCCAGGTTGCAAGGTTCTGCAGATCGAAGCCGCACCGTCGCGGCTTGCCTACAACTTTGCGATCGATGCCGGTGTCATCGCCAATGTCGATGCCGCGCTCGAGGCGCTTTGGCTGACGACGACTGGCGTGAATGGTGCCGCCGCCCGGGCGCGCCAGGAGGCGTTCCGGGCGCAGAAGGTGTCTGACGATGCGGCGCAGAAGGCGCGCGTGCAAAAAGCCTGGTCGCGCACGCCGACCTCGATGGCGCGCGCCATGGCTGAGATCAGAAACGGCACGCCCGCCAACGTCGTCGTCGTCGACGAGACCATCACGGCCAATCTCGACCTGTTCAAGACCTTCACCTTTTCAGGGCCGGGCGACTATTACAGCGGTCGCGGTGGCGGCATCGGCCAGGGCGTGGCGGGCGCCATCGGGGTGGCGGTGGCTGACACCAGGCGGCCGATCCTCTGCCTGTCGGGCGACGGCTCATCGATGTATTCCATCCAGGCGCTGTGGACGGCGGCGCATCACGATCTGCCGATCGTCTTCGTCATCCTGGCCAACCGCGAATACCGCGTGCTCAAGCACAATATCGACGCCTACCGGCAACGCTTCGATGTGAAGTCCAACAAGCCCTACATGCACATGGACCTGACGGGTCCCGTGCTGGGCTTCGTCGATCTGGCCAAGGGCATGGGTGTCGCCGGCACGCTCGTCACGAAGGCCGAAGACATCCAGGGCGCCGTGGCGGCCGCCTTCAAGTCGGGCAAGCCGCACTTGATCGAGATCGAGATCGAAGGGAAAAGGTGAGTCGCGTCAGGAGGGACCTGCCATGAAGGCCTACGTGATTGCTGCCGAGACGATCAAGGATCAGGCGATGTTCGATGAATATCGCAAGGTCGTGCCGGAAACAGTGGCACCGTTCGGCGGCCGCTTCGTGGCGCGCGGTGGCAACCTCACCGTTCTCGAGGGCGAGTGGCCGCATTCGCGGCTGGTGATCATCGAGTTCCCGTCGCGAGCCGACGCCGAGGGTTGGTACAAGTCGCCGGCGTATCAGAAGATCATCTCGCTGAGGCACAAGAGTTCTGTCGGCACTCTGGTCATCGTCGACGGAGCGCCCTGAGATTATTTATTCATCCCGAGCGAAGCCGCCCAAAGGGCGGCGCAGTCGAGGGACCTCGTCTTGCGCCCGGCAGGGCTATTTCTTCTTCGGCTTCGCCCGCACCTTCTGGAACGCCCGTACCTTCGCCTGGTGCGTGCGGGCCGCAT
>Ga0210384_10005749_pt1 | contig 13367 bp, 13 predicted proteins | sample IncBWH2MmetaG_FD_160574 | JGI IMG/M metagenome (GOLD analysis project Ga0210384, IMG submission 160574) | Forest soil microbial communities from Barre Woods Harvard Forest LTER site, Petersham, Massachusetts, United States - Inc-BW-H-2-M | ecosystem: Environmental > Terrestrial > Soil >...
TGCGCTGCTGATCCTGGGCGGACTGATCCTCCTCGCGATGGGCCTCGGGCCCTCGGTCGAGGCGGAGCCCTCGGCCGCCCGCGACAAGCTCGCGCGCCTGGCCCGCGTGGGGCTGGTCGCGCTGCTAGCGCAGCTGGCCCTCGGCGGGTACGTCCGCCACTCCGGGGCCGGGCTCGCCTGCCCGGACTTCCCGCTGTGCAGCGGCGATGTCTTTCCCGGCCAGTGGCTCGCCGCGGTGCACTGGGTGCACCGCTGGCTCGGCGTGCTCCTGCTGGGGCTGTTCGTGCACCTGGCGGTGGTCGGGGCCCGGGCCGCGCGGGCGGCGCCCGGCCTCTCCGTCGCGACCCGCCTGCTCGCCGCGCTCGCGGTGATCCAGGTCTCGCTCGGCATCGCGACCGTGCTGCTGCAGCTCGCTCCGGTGGCTCGGGGAGCCCACGCTGCCGTCGGGTACGCGCTCTGGGCCACCCTGGTCTGGGTCAGCGTGCGGGCCGGCTGCTGGCGGGCGACGCTGGCCCCGGTCTCCCGTCCGAACACGGCGCGCGAGGCCATCCATGCCCCCTAGGGTCGCCGCCGCGTCGGCGCGCAGCATCGGGGCGCTCCGCATCACCGAACGGCTCGGCGCCTACGCCGAGCTCTCCAAGTTCGGGATCGTGCTCCTCGTGCTGGTTTCCGCCGGGGCCGGCTTCATGCTCCGGGCCCCCCTCGGCCCGGAGTTCCCCTGGGCCCAGGGCCTGGTGGTCCTGGTCGGCGTCATGCTCCTGTCCTGTGGGGCCTCCGCGCTCAACCAGGTGCAGGAGCGTTCCCGGGACGCCCTGATGGCCCGCACCGCGGGCCGACCGCTACCTTCCGGCCGGCTTTCGTACCTGCAGGGCCTGGCCTTTGCCCTGGCCGCCATCGCGACGGGTGCGGTCGCGCTCTGGCTCGGCATCGGGTGGACGGCGGGCATCCTGGGCCTCATCGCTAGCGCCTTCTACAACGGCGTCTACACGCCGTGGCTCAAGCCGAACTCGCCCTTCGCCGCGGTGCCGGGGGCGATCCCCGGGGCGATTCCCCCCGTAATCGGCTGGGTGGCCGGAGGGGGAAGCCTCACCGACACGGGCGCGATCATCCTCTTCGGCATCCTCTTCCTCTGGCAGATGCCCCACTTCTGGGCCCTGGCGCTCCGCTACCGTGCCGACTACGCGGCGGGGGGATTCCCGATGGTCAGCGAGCGGGTGGGGGTGGAGGGTACGGCGCGGCTCATCCTCCTCTACGCGCTGGCCCTCACCGCCTGGTCCCTGGCCGCGCCGACCTTCGGCCTGGGCGGCCCCGCGGCCCTGGTAGCGGCCGGGGCCCTTGGCGGGCGGCTCATCTGGCTGGCCGCCAAGTTCGCCCGCCGGCCGGACGACCCGCGGGGCTGGCTCTCGCTCTTCCTGTTCTCCAACTTCTACCTGCTGCTGCTGTTCCTGGTCCTGGTGGCCGAGCGGCTGATCCGTCATACCCTCTCCTAGGCCGAGGGATCAGCCCCGGGCGGGCGGTTGGCGTGCCGGGTGGGTTGTCTGGTAATCTGAGGCCCCGTCTGGAGGCCGGACCGAATGAACATCTGCGTGGTGGGAACCGGTTACGTGGGGCTGGTGACCGGCGCGGTCTTCGCCGATCTCGGCAACGACGTGGTCTGCGTGGACAACGATCACGCCAAGATCGAGGCGCTCCGGGGGGGGCGGATGCCCATCTACGAGCCCGGGCTCGAAGAAATGGTGGTCCGGAACCGTGACGACGGACGGCTCACCTTCTCCACCGACCTGCCCGGCTCGGTCCAGCACGCGGACGTCATCTTCATCGCGGTGGGCACCCCGCCCAAGGAGACCGGCGAGACGGATCTCTCCCACGTGGAGGCGGTGGCCGCGCAGATCGGCCACGCCATGGACCGCTACAAGGTGGTCGTGAACAAGTCCACCGTCCCGGTGGGCACCGGCGAGCTCGTCCGGGAGGTGATCACCAGGCACCAGCCCCGTCCGATCGACTTCGACGTCGTCTCCAACCCCGAGTTCCTCCGCGAGGGCTCCGCCATCGAGGACACCCTGCGGCCGGACCGCATCGTGATCGGGGCCCCGAACCAGCAGGTGGCGATGACGCTGGTGGAGCTGTACGCGCCGCTCGAGCGGCCCATGATCATCACCGACCTGCCGTCGGCGGAAGTCATCAAGTACGCCTCGAATGCGTTCCTGGCCGCCAAGATCTCCTTCATCAACGCGATCGCCAACATCTGCGAGACCGCGGGGGCGGACGTGAGCCAGGTGATGAAGGGCATGGGCCTCGACTCGCGGATCGGCATGCAGTTCCTCCAGGCCGGGCTCGGCTACGGCGGCTCCTGCTTCCCCAAGGACGTCGACTCGCTCATCCACACCGCGGCCCAGCTCGGCTACGACTTCAAGCTGCTGCGGTCGGTGGTGGAGATCAACCGGGAGCGCGCCGCCCACCTGGTGGAGATGATGCGCAAGGCGCTGGGCGGGCTCGAGGACCGGACGATCGCGGTGCTGGGCCTGGCCTTCAAGCCCAACACCGACGACATGCGCGAGGCCAAGAGCCTCGAGGTGGTGCGCCTGCTCCACGGAGCGGGCGTCCAGCTCCGCGCCTACGATCCGGTCGCGATGGACAACGCCCGCGCGCTGATGCCCGCGGGCGTCGCCTTCTGCGAGTCGGCCTACGAGGCGGCGGCCGGATCGGACGCGGTCGCGCTGCTCACCGAGTGGAACGAGTTCAAGTACCTGAACCTGGATCGGCTGGGGGGGCTGCTGCGGCGCCGGGTCATCTTCGACGCCCGCAACCTCTACGAGCCGGAGCGCATGCGGCGGCTCGGGTTCGAGTACTACTCGATCGGGCGCAAGCCCGTGCTGGCCGGCTAGAGGCGCGCGCTCGTGCGGGTGCTCGTGACGGGCGGGGCCGGGTTCATCGGCTCCCACCTGTGCGACTTCCTCCTCGCCCGCGGCTGCGAGGTGGTCTGCATGGACAACCTCCTCACCGGGTCGACCGACAACATCGCGCACATCAGCGATCCGCGCTTTCTCTTCGTCAAGCACGACGTCACCAACTACATCGTGGTGGGCGGCCCCCTCGACTACGTGCTGCACTTCGCGAGCCCGGCCTCGCCGATCGACTACCTGGAGCTGCCGATCCAGACCCTCAAGGTCGGCGCCCTCGGCACCCACAAGGCGCTCGGGCTGGCCAAGGAGAAGCGGGCCAGGTTCCTGCTCGCCTCGACCTCGGAGGTCTACGGCGATCCGCTGGTTCACCCGCAGCGCGAGGACTACTGGGGCAACGTGAACCCGGTCGGCCCGCGTGGCGTCTACGACGAGGCCAAGCGCTTCGCCGAAGCCATGGTCATGGCCTACCATCGCGTGCACGGGCTCGACGCGCGGATCGTCCGCATCTTCAACACCTACGGCCCGCGCATGCGGCTGACCGACGGCCGGGCGATCCCCACCTTCGTGCGCCAGGCCCTGCGCCACGAACCGCTGACCGTGTTCGGCGACGGCTCGCAGACGCGCTCGTTCACCTACATCTCGGACCTGGTCGAGGGAATCTGGGCCCTGATGCAGGCGGAGGTCAACGAGCCGGTGAACCTCGGCAATCCCCGCGAGATGACCCTGCTCCAGCTCGCCCGGCAGATCTCCAGCCTGAGCGGCTCGCGCAGCGAGATCGTCTTCCGTCCACTACCCACCGACGATCCCAAGGTGCGGCAGCCCGACATCGGGAAGGCCCGCCGCCTGCTCAGGTGGGAACCGAAGGTCGAGGTGGAGGAAGGCCTCGCCCGCACCATCGAGTGGTGCCGGAAGCTGGTGGCCCAGCCGTGAGGATCCTGGTCTCGGGCGGCGCGGGCTTCATCGGCTCCCACGTGGTGGACACCTTCATCGCGGCGGGCCACGAGGTGGCGGTGGTGGACAACCTCACCACCGGCGACGCGCGCTGGGTCAATCCCCGCGCCCGGCTGCACGTCATCGATCTGCGGAGCGCGCGCCTGGCCCAGGTGTTCGAGACCGAGCGGCCGGAGGTGGTGGCCCACCTGGCCGCGCAGGCCTCGGTGGGGCGCTCGGTGACCGATCCGGTGTTCGACGCGAGCGTCAACGTGCTGGGAGGGCTCGGCCTGCTCGACTGCTGCCGTCGCTTCGGGGTGCGACGCATCATCTACTCGTCGAGCGGCGGCGCGGGCTACGGCGACACCGACGTGATCCCCACTCCGGAGAGCCACCCGACTCTGCCGATCTCGCCCTACGGCATCACCAAGGTCGCCATCGAGTACTACGTCAACGCGTGGAGCGGCATCTTCGGCATCAGCGGGATCTCGCTCCGCTACGCCAACATCTACGGACCGCGCCAGAACCCGCAGGGCGAGGCCGGAGTGATCGCCATCTTCTGCCACCGGCTGCTCACCGGCCAGACCCCGATCATCAACGGAGACGGCGAGCAGACCCGCGACTACACCTACGTGGAGGACGTGGCCGCCGCAAATTTGAAGGCGCTCGATCATCCGGAGGTCACCGGGCCGGTCAACATCTGCACCGGGGTGGAGACGTCGGTGAACGGGTTGTACGCGGGCCTGGTCGGAGCCGCCGGCTCGACGGTGGCGGCCCAGCACGGGCCGGCGCGACCGGGCGAGCAGCGCCGGAGCTGCCTCAGCCCGGCGCTGGCCGCGCGCGCGCTCGGCTGGCGGCCCACCGTATCGCTCGCGGAAGGGCTCGGCCGAACGTACCGGTTCTTCCAGAAGGAGGTCGCACCATGATCGACGAGGAGCTGCGGGCCATCCTGGCCTGCCCGGCGTGCAAGGGTGAGCTTCAGTTCGAAGAGACCCGCATCATCTGCCCGGCCTGTCGCAAGGCCTATCCGATCCGCGACGGCATCCCGGTGATGCTGATCAGCGAGGCGGAGCCCTGGACCCCGACGAAATAACCGCGGTCGTCCTCGCGGGGGGCCAGGGCACGCGGCTGCGGCCGCTCACCCTCGCGACCCCGAAGCCCATCGTCCCGCTCCTCAACGTCCCGTTCCTCGCCTATCAGCTCGCGCTCCTCCGCCACCACCGCATCACCGACGTGGTGCTCTCCTGCTCGTACCTGGTCGACGAGGTGCGCCGCACCATGGGCGACGGCGCCGCCCACGGGGTGAAGCTGCGCTACGCGGTCGAGACCGAGCCGCTCGGCACCGCCGGCGGCGTGCGCAACGCGGTGGATCTGGTGCGGGGCCTCGTGGTGGTGCTCAACGGCGACATCCTCGCCGATCCGGATCTCACCGCGATGCTCCGCTTCCACGCCGAGCGCGGCTCGCGCGCGACGCTCTACCTCACCCGGGTGCCCGATCCGACGCAGTACGGCCTCGTGGAGCTGGCCGCCGACGGGCGCATCCAAAGCTTCGTGGAGAAGCCGGAGCCGGGTCGAGTCACCACCGATACCGTGAACGCGGGCGCCTACGTGCTGGACCGCTCGGTGGTCACCGCCATTCCCACCGACCGGCCCGTCTCCATCGAGCGCGAGACCTTCCCCGGCCTGCTGCGCGACGGCGTGCCGTTCTTCGGCTGGGTATCGGGCGGCTACTGGCTCGACATCGGCAATCCCGCCAAGTATCGCCAGGGCCAGCTCGACCTGCTCGCCGGCAAGGTGGCGACCACGGTGCGGCCGGAGGGCGCGGGCCACGACGGGCGATTCATCGGCGCGGACGTACAGGTGGCCGCCGACGCCACGATGGCCGGCCCGTGCGTGATCGGGGCGCGGGCGCGGCTCGAAGCGGGCTGCCGGGTGGGCCCGAACGCGGTGCTGGGCGCCCGCTGCGTCGTGGGCGCGGGCGCGCGGATCGAGGGTGCGGTGCTCTGGGACGACGTGACGGTGGGGCCGGACGCGGTGCTCCGCGACTGCATCATCGGCGCGGGCGCGCGCGTCGGGGCGGGCAGCCACCTCGGCGCCACCGTGGTGCTCGAGGCCGGCGCCGTCGTTCCCGACCACGCGCGTCTCTAGGCCCGCGCCCCCCGCGGGGGCCCGCCCGACGTGGTATTCTGAGGCCGATGGCCACCGATCTGATCCGCAATTTTTCCATCGTCGCCCACATCGACCACGGCAAATCGACCCTGGCCGACCGGCTGCTCTCCCTCACCGGCACCATGGACGCCAAGAAGGCGGTGGATCAGGTGCTGGACTCGATGGATCTGGAGAAAGAACGCGGGATCACGATCAAGGCTCACACCGTGCGCCTCCTCTACAAGGCGCGCGACGAGCGGGTGTACACCCTCAACCTGATCGACACTCCCGGCCACGTGGACTTCTCCTACGAGGTGTCGCGGTCGCTGGCCGCCTGCGAGGGCGCGCTGCTCATCGTGGACGCGGCCCAGGGCGTCGAGGCCCAGACCCTGGCCAACTTCTACCTGGCGCTGGACGGCGGGCTCGAGATCATCCCGGTCATCAACAAGATCGACCTGCCCGCCGCCGACGTGGAAGGCACCCGGAACCAGATCACCGAGATCCTGACCCTCGACGGCGACGACGCCCTGACCATCTCGGCCAAGCACGGCACCGGAGTGCCGGAAGTGCTCGAGGCGATCGTGGCCCGCGTCCCGCCGCCCAAGGGCGACGCGGAGGCGCCGCTCAAGGCGCTGGTGTTCGACTCGTTCTACGATTCGTACCAGGGCGTGGTGGTCTACATCCGCCTGCTCGACGGGCGGGTCCGCGCCGGCGCGAAGATCCTCTTGATGTCGAACGGCAGGACCTACGAGGTGCAGCAGGTCGGAGTCTTCTCTCCCGACATGCGCCCGGTGGAGGAGCTCGCCGCGGGTGAGGTCGGCTACCTCACCGCCTCGATCAAGCGGGTGGGCGACGCCAAGATCGGCGAGACCATCACCGACGTGTTGCGGCCGACCGCCGAGCCCTGCCCGGGCTATCGTGACGCCAAGCCCATGGTCTTCGCGGGGCTCTACCCGATCGAAGACACCGACTACGAGGGCCTGCGCGACGCGCTGGAGAAGCTGCGCCTGAACGACTCCGCCTTCAACTTCGAGCCGGAGACCTCGCTGGCGCTCGGCTACGGGTTCCGCTGCGGCTTCCTCGGGATGCTCCACCTCGAGATCGTCCAGGAGCGGCTCGAGCGCGAGTTCAATCTCTCCCTCATCGTCACCGCCCCCAGCGTGCGCTTCAAGGTGGTCAGCACCGCGGGGGAGGTCATCGAGGTCGAGAACCCGTCGAAGCTGCCCCCGCCGGACAAGATCGAGCGGATCGAGGAGCCCTACGTACGCGGCTCGATCTTCGTCCCCACCGAGTTCATGAGCGAGATCTACAAGCTCGCCCAGGACAAGCGGGCCGAGCACAAGTCGCTCGAGTACGTCGGCAAGCGCGTGCACATCCAGTTCGACTTCCCGCTGAGCGAGATCGTGGTCGACTTCTACGACCGGCTCAAGTCCATCTCCAAGGGCTACGCCTCCTTCGATTACGACTTCCTGGAGTTTCGGCCCTCGGACATGGTCAAGCTCGACATCCTGCTCAACGGAGATCCGGTCGACGCGCTGTCGGTGATCGTGCATCGGGAGAAGGCCTACGAGAAGGGCAAGACCCTCACCGAGAAGCTGCGGGCGGTGATCCCGCGCCAGCTCTACGAGGTCGCGATCCAGGCCGCCATCGGCAGCCGGGTCATCGCCCGCGAGACGGTCAAGGCCATGGGGAAGAACGTCACCGCCAAGTGCTACGGCGGCGACATCACGCGAAAGCGGAAGCTGCTCGAAAAGCAGAAGGAAGGCAAGAAACGCATGAAACAGGTCGGAAAGGTCGAAGTACCGCAGGAAGCGTTCCTGTCGGTGCTCAAGAGCTGAGAGTCCATCCATGAACGATCTCCAGGTCCGTCCCGAGCGCGAGACCGCGTCCGCGGCGCCCACCGTGAGGCCCCGGCGCAAGTCGCTGTTCCGCGAGTACTCCGAAGCGATCATCATCGCGGTGCTGCTGGCCCTGTTCATCCGGCAGTTCGCGGTGCAGGCCTTCACGATCCCCTCCGGCTCCATGATGGATACGCTGCTGATCGGCGACTACATCCTGGTCAACAAGTTCCTGTTCGGAGCCGAAGTCCCGCTCACCGACCGGCACCTGCCGGGCCTGCGCGATCCGGAGCACGGGGACGTGATCGTCTTCAAGTACCCCAACGACGAGACGCGCGACTTCATCAAGCGCATCATCGCGGTGGGCGGTGACACCGTGCAGGTGCGCGACAACCGGGTCACCCTGAACGGCCACGTGCTCGACGAGCCGTACGCGAGGCCGGGCTCCTTCTCCGGTCCGGGGGGCGGCCCGTGCACGTACGCCTACGCCTGCGAGCCGCTGAAGGTGCCCGCCGGGTCCTACTTCGTGATGGGCGACAACCGCGACAACTCGCAGGACAGCCGCTACTGGGGCTTCGTCCGCCGGGAGAAGATCCGCGGCAAGGCCTTCCTGATCTACTGGTCGTGGAACGGGGACGGGCACTGGCTACGCTGGCGCCGGCTGGGCCACTACCTTCCGTAGCGCCGTGGAGGCCCCGGGCCGCCCGGCTCGGGGCCTACGTGCACCTGCCGTTCTGCGTCGAGCGATGCGGCTACTGCTCCTTCAACACCGCGCCCTACACCCCGGACGGCCTCGACCGCTTCCTCGCCGCGCTGCTCCGCGAGTGTGACCTGGCCGCCTCCGCCCCCTGGGCCCCGGGGGTGATCCTGGACAGCCTCTTCCTCGGGGGCGGGACCCCGTCGCTGCTCGGGAACGAGCAGATGGCGGCGGTGCTCGACCGCATCGGCCGGGACTTCCCGCTGGAGCCCGGGGCCGAGGTCACGGTGGAGTGCAACCCGGACGACGTGACCACCACCCGCCTGGCCGGCTATCGGGCGGCCGGGGTGACCCGCATCAGCCTCGGGGTGCAGAGCCTCGACGACACGGTGCTGCCGCGTCTGGACCGGCGCCACTCGGCGGGGCAGGCTCGAGCCGCCTTCGCGTCGGCCCGCGAGGCCGGCTTCGACGACGTGAGCGTGGACCTCATCTACGGACTGCCCGGCCTCGACCTGGCGACCTGGACCGACACCGTCCGCGAGGCGCTCGCCTGGCAACCGGATCACGTCTCGGCCTACGCGCTCACCCTCGACGAGGGCAGCCTCTGGCACGCCGCGGGGGTGACCGGCCTGCCCGCCGAGGAGACGGTCACCGCCCAGTACTGGACGCTCGCGCGCCTGGCCGGCGAGGCCGGCCTCGAGCACTACGAGATCTCCAACTACGCGCGGCCCGGCCACCGCTCGCGGCACAACCAGCGCTACTGGCACTGGGAGGAGTACCTCGCGCTGGGACCCGGCGCGTGCGGCTTCCTGGGCTCGGTGCGGTACAGCAACGTCAAGCCGGTGGAGCGATACTGCGCGCTGGTGGAGCAGGGCGGCGCGCCGCTGGCGAGCCACGAGGTCCTGACCGATCGCCAGGCGCTGGCCGAGCGGCTCATCCTCGGGCTGCGGACCATCGACGGCGTGCCCGCCGCGTGGATCGCGGAGCGGTGCGCGCTCGAGCGCGAGCGACTGCCCGAGGTGCTCGAGGCCTGGCGCGGGCGCGGGCTGCTGGTCGATCGCGACGATCGGGTCTGCCTCACCGAGGCGGGCTTTCTCCTCTCCGACGCCCTGTTCACCGAGCTGCTCTAGCGGTAAGATCCCGCCCAACATCATGGTGCCTCCCGCCCTCGATCAGCGCAGCCGTCAGGTCCTGCTGGCCGTCATCGCCGAGTACGTCGAGACCGGCGAGCCGGTCGGCTCGCGCGCGGTCTCGCGGCACCACATCCGCGGCCTCTCTCCGGCCACCATCCGCAACGCGATGGCGGATCTGGAGGAGATGGGCTACCTCGTGCAGCCGCACACCTCGGCGGGACGCGTGCCCACCGACGCGGCCTATCGGTTCTACGTCGGTCACCTCGAGCGCATGCCGTGGAGCGCCGGGAAGGCCCCGGCGGTGGGCCAGTCCGCGGTGGTACCCCACGCCGAGGCGGCCGAGGAGATGATGGCGGAGGCGCCCGCGCTGCTCTCCACCGGCACCCACATGATAGGCGTGCTGCTCGCGCCACCGCTCAAGCACACCGCGCTCGACCGCATCGAGCTGGTCGTGCTCGACGAGCAGCGGGCTCTCGCGGTGCTGGTGACCGCGACCGGCTGGGTCGCCGCCCGCCCCCTCGCCACGCCGAGCCGAGCGGGGAGCGAGGAGCTGCGCGAGATCGGCCGCGCGCTCACCCGGCGCTTCCGCGGCAAGACCTTCCAGGAGATCCTGGACGAGCTGACCGCGCCCGCCGATCCGCTCGATCCCCTCTGGACGCGAACCCGCGGGGTGCTGGACGAGGTGGTGGCACTCCTGCGCGACCGCACGCTCTACATCAGCGGCGCCACCAACATGCTGGACCACCCCGACCTCTCCGATACCGCCACCCTGCGCTCGGTGCTGCGCGCCTTCGAGGACAAAGCCCGGCTCATCGATCTGCTCTCCCGCATGGCCGAAGAGCGCGGGGTCCAGGTGATGATCGGCAGCGAGAATCCGGTGGAAGAGATGCGGGGCTGCAGCCTGATCACGTCGACGTACACCTATCGTGACCAGGTGCTGGGCATCCTCGGCGTGGTGGGCCCTCGGCGCATGCCGTACTCGGAGGTCATGTCGCTGGTCGACGAGACCGCCCGCCTCGTATCGACCTCGCTCTCCCGCGTGCGCCAGCAGCTGTACCTGCCGTAGCGGGGCGGTCTGCGGCTTCGGTTTGCGGCACTGCATTGTTTCATGCGGGGGCCCCGAAATGGCCCCCGCACTCCCCCAGATTACGGACACTCGTGGGTGCCCGGGAGCCTGACGGGGCTCTGCTATACTTACCTCTTGCCATGGGTGATTCGTACTTCAATGGGCCGGTCGCGGACGATCAGGCGGAGGAGATCCGGCGGCTCCGGGAGGCGCTGGACACCAAGACCGCCGAGCTGGAGGCGCAGCAGGACCGCTATCTCCGCGCGGTAGCCGAGTTCGACAACGTGCGGAAGCGGGGGGCCCGCGAGCGGGAGGAATACACCCGCTACGCCAACGAGTCGCTCCTGCGAGACCTGCTCCCGGTGCTCGACAATTTCGACCGCGCGCTCCAGGCCGCCCGGACGGAGCCGGCGGCGGCCGTCACCAGCGGGGTCGAGCTGATCCAGCGCGAGCTCATCCGGGTGCTCGAGAAGTTCGGGGTGACCCCGTTCAGCTCGGTGGGCCAGCCCTTCGATCCGGAGCGCCACGAGGCGGTGGCCCGCGTGCAGCGCCCGGATCTTCCCGAGATGACGGTGGCCGCCGAGACCGCCCGGGGCTATCTCCTGAACGGCCGGGTCCTCCGGCCGGCGATGGTGACCGTGGCGATGGCCCCGGAAGAACGGGGACCGGCGGCCGACGTCTAGCGTGGCCGCCAAAGATTTCTACGCGATCCTCGGCGTGCCGCGCGACGCCGACGACGCGGCCCTGAAGAAGGCGTACCGCGCTCTCGCGCGCGCCTACCATCCCGATCGCAACCCCGGCGACAGGAAAGCCGAGGACCGCTTCAAGGAGATCAGCGAGGCCTACGGCGTCCTGGCGGATCCGGAGAAGCGCGCCCAGTACGATCGCTTCGGCACCGTGGGCAGCGCCGGCGCGAGTGACGTGGGCTTCGGCACGATCTTCGAGGACCTGTTCGAGGGCTTCTTCGGCGGCGGCGAGCGGGGTCGGGGGCGCGGCCGGGTACGGCGCGGCGACGATCTCCGCTACGATCTCGAGATCACGCTGGAAGAGGCCGCCCAGGGCATGGAGACGAAGCTCCAGGTTCCACGGCTCGAATCCTGCGAGACCTGCCACGGCTCCGGCGTGCAGCCGGGCAGCCAGCCGGAGACCTGCGGGACCTGCCGGGGCCAGGGGCAGGTGCGCTTCACGCAGGGGTTTCTCACGGTGGCGCGGCCGTGCCCCAACTGCCGAGGGGAGGGGCGGATCATCAGGCATCCGTGCCCCGGTTGCCGCGGGCAGGGCCGGCTCTCGCGCGAGCGGCTGCTCAAGGTGACGATCCCGGCCGGCGTCGAGAACGGCAACCAGCTGCGGCTGAACGGCGAAGGCGAGGGCGGCCCGCAGGGCGGGCCGGCCGGCGACCTCTACGTGGTCCTGCACGTGAAGCCGCACGAGATCTTCGTGCGCGACGGCGCGCACCTCATCTGCGAGCTGCCGCTCACCTTCCCGCAGGTGGCACTCGGCGACGAGGTCGAGGTGCCGGTGCTGGACGGGACCGCGACGGTCAAGGTTCCGGCCGGCACGCAGCCGGGCCAGCGGCTCGTGCTCCGAGGCAAGGGCATGCCCCATCTCCGCGGCCGGGGCCGCGGCGACGCGGTCTACGAGGTCGTCGTCGAGGTGCCGACCGAGCTCACCGCGCGCCAGCGCGAACTGCTCGAGGAGTTCCGGCGCTCCAACGAGGGCGACTCGAACCCGCGGGTGTCCAAGTTCGTCGAGCGGATGAAGCAGCTGTTCGGTAGTTGATGGCGTTCTGGCAGCTCACCGTCCCCGCGGCCTCCGAGACCTCCGACGCCCTCACCAACTTCCTGTGGGAGCTGGGCGCGCTCGGGGTGGTCGAGGAGGAAGCCCCCGGCATCGCCCCGCGCCTGCGCGCCTTCTTCTCCGAGAGCGTATCGTCGGCCGCCCTGCTCGCCTCGGTGAAACGCTACCAGGCCTCGCTCCGCGCGCTCGGATTGCCGGTCGATCCCGCCTCCACCGAGATCGAGCCGCTCCTGGATGAAGCCTGGGCCAGCGCCTGGCAGCAGTCTTTCCCCGCGCGCGACGTGGGACGTCGCCTGCGGGTGCTGCCACCGTGGCTCGACACCCTGAACGGGGCGGGCGCCCCACAGGTGCCCGCCGGCACCCCACGAGCACATGTCGTCATCGAGCCGGGCCGCGCCTTCGGGACCGGCCACCACGGCACCACCGAGGGCTGCCTGGTCCTGTTGGAGGAGGCGCTCGCGGGAGCGCCCGGCGGCGCGGTGCTCGATATCGGCACCGGCACCGGAATCCTCGCCATCGCGGCGCTGAAGCTCGGCGCGGAGACGGTGCTCGCGATCGACGTCGACCCCGACGCGGTGGCGGCCACCCAGGTCAACGCCGAGCGCAACGCCTGCCGCGGCCTGACCGCGCGTCTGGCCGAGCCGCAGGAGGTGAGCGGGCGCTTCCCGCTCGTGCTCGCGAACCTGCTCACCCACACCCATCTCGCCCTGGCCGTCCAGTACGAGCGCCTGGTCGCGCCGGGCGGGCAGCTCGTGCTCGGCGGCATGCTCGCGGACGAGGACGGGCGCGTGGCTGCGGTGCTCGGGGGCGGGGGCTTCGTCGTGCGCTCGCGCCTCGCCCTCGAGGGCTGGGCCT
>Ga0210384_10005752_pt1 | contig 13358 bp, 14 predicted proteins | sample IncBWH2MmetaG_FD_160574 | JGI IMG/M metagenome (GOLD analysis project Ga0210384, IMG submission 160574) | Forest soil microbial communities from Barre Woods Harvard Forest LTER site, Petersham, Massachusetts, United States - Inc-BW-H-2-M | ecosystem: Environmental > Terrestrial > Soil >...
CCTCAAACCAACGAATCTCCATGATCGTGCAATACTTGGATAAGAAGCCTTCGGAAGAGCCGGCACCAGAGAGCGACGCGAAGGAAGGAAAAGGCGGGTCCGAAGAGAAAAAGGGCGGGGCCGGCGAAAAGAAGTCGACATCCGAAGAGAAGGAGCCCGCGGCGAGTGGCCCGGAACACTGAGCCAGCCGGAATGGCCATTCGCGAGGCTCGCTTTCAGATTCTGGGAGCAGTAGGGCTTAGGTTGGTTGCCAAGCTGGGCGCATAACGCCGCGCCCCTGCCAGATTCTAGATTTCGGCGCGCCTGGCGAGGTCGGTGATGCGGTCGGCGGCGCGAAAGGCCAAAGCCTCGATGGTCATGGTGGGCTGGCCGCGGCCGGAGGTGACCAGGCTGCTGCCATCGCAAAGGAAAAGATTCTTTACGTCGTGGGTCCGATGGTCCCGGTTGATTACGGAAGTCTTCGGATCGTTGCCCATGCGGCAGGTGCCTAAGAGATGGACAGCAAACTGCTGCTCTTGGGCAGGGGAACTCCATTTTTTCTGCGCGCCGGCCGCGTCGAGAAGTTCGGAAGCGCGCGCATTCATCCAGTTTCCGAGCTTGAGATCGTCAGGATGATCCTTGTAGGTCATTCGCAGCGCGGGGAGTCCCCAGGCATCCTTGAGGTCGGGGTCGAGCGAAAAGCTATTGTTTTCGACGGGCAGCGAAGTGCCGTGACAGTAGATCTGCATCGTGCGCGTGAAATTGTGGCGCAGGGTATCTTTGAATCCTTTGCCCCAGCCCGGCGTTCCCGGAGGGAGACCACCAGTGGCAAAACCGACCGGCGTCAGGTCAAAACGCGCATCGAGGCCTCCTCCTCCGTAGAAGCCCACCTTTTGCGCGTCGAGTTCGTAAAAATCATGGAAGACGCGGCTGACCGCAAACCCTTTGTAATCATTGAGCGGATGTTCGAAGACGCCCATCGACGTTGTGCCGCTATTGAGCATGAGGTGTTTGCCAACAATGCCGCTCGAATTCGCGAGACCATTGGGGAATTGCTTGTTGGCGGATAGCAGCAGCAGGCGAGGAGTTTCGGCGCCATTGGCACACACAACGACCGCTTTGGCTTTCTGCAGCTGAATGTTGCGTTTCTCATCGAAGTACACGGCGCCGGTGGCGCGCCCGTTACCGTCCATCTCGATCCTGTGCACGTAGGAATTCGGGCGAATCTCGCAACGGCCGGTGCGCTCCGCCATTCGAACGGCGGTGGCCAGAGAGCTGGATTTCGCGCCGACTTCGCAGCCGAACGCCAGGCAGAAACCGCAATGGATGCAGGCGCTGCGTCCGAGATGCGGCTGCGAAAGAATGGCCATTGGCGCGGGGAACGGATGCCAGCCAAGTTTCTGCGCGGCGCGTTCGAAGAGCACGCCGGAAGATTTCACCGGCAGCGGCGGCATGGGATAAGGCTTGGAGCGCGGCGGATCAAAAGGGCTGGCGCCCGCGAGACCCGACACGCCTATCTCCCACTCCACCTTGGTGTAGTACGGCTCCAGATCGGCGTAGGTGATGGGCCAGTCAGCGAAGTTAGCGCCGGGAATCGGGCCGACTTTGGTGCGTTCGACGAAGTCGATTTCGTGAAAGCGCCAGAAGTTGGCCGTGAAATGGACGCTCGTGCCGCCGACGAGGCGTCCGTAGACGAGCGCGCGCTGCGGTTTGGCTTTTTCGTCGGGAGTCTTGCGGAAAGAGGTCGGTTGCAGCTTGGGATGATTGGTTAGAAGGTCTTGGTTAAGAACCTTCACCTCATCATGAGTGAAATCGGCCTCGGTGAGATAAGGACCTTGCTCCAAAACGACGACGCGAAATCCGTTGGTGGACAACTCCTTGGCGAGGATTCCTCCGGCCGCACCGGAACCGATGATGACGAAGTCCACTTCTTCGGAAGTTTTGTACTTGGGCTGCTCGGGCCTCATGTCTTGGCCTTTTCGGCGTCGTGAGCGGCGGACTTCCAACCGGGATAGTCCTTGTCGTAGTAGCCAAACGGGGGTTGGAACATGTGCGCACGATCGCGTCCAATAACCTTCCAGCCAACTGCGTCGCGATTGCCGCCGGAATCGGAATCGGGGTCGATCAGGAAAGCGATGATGGTGTGGACGCGAAGAGTCTCGAAGAAATTCCCCCCGGCGCCGGGGCGAAATGCACGCCGGCCAGTCTGGGTATTTTGGTCGAAGGAGTGCAAGATTTCGTCCTGCTGCTCGGGAGTGGCGGCGGAAAATTTTTGCACGCCGGGAAAGATTTCCTGGACCCTGGCCTGTAGCTGGGGCAAGCCCTCGCGATAGGCACTCTGGTCGTCGCTGGCGAAGGTGAAGAGGGCACGGTCGATGAAGTAAACAGCGCCGACTTCGCGAGCGCCCGGCATATCGTCCGTCGGGATGATACGGGCGGTGATGGCATCGATTTCTTGGGCTTGGTCTGCAGAGAAAAACTCCAACTTAGCGGGTGCGGCTGACTGTGCGGCTTTGCGAGCGTGCTCGGAAGCCGCAAGAAGAGCGGGCCAATGCGCGGAGAGCCAAGCGGCGCCTACCCCCGCTCCGGCGCGCGCAAGAAAGCCACGACGGCTGAGATCGTTAGTCATAGAAAAGAAGGCAGACAGAATGCCCAAGAAATGTAGGCTGGGAGCGGGCACGGGTCAAGGGAAAAGGGCAAATTGGAGCGATGCGAATCTTTCATGGAATACGGTAGAGACGAGACGGATGGTTTGCGGTGCGAAGCGCGGCTAGTGTACGATTCCGCAGAACCAAGAAAAACAGGGAAATTCGCGGAGAGCACGCACCCTTCGGGTGATTGACGCGCACGCATGGCTACGCTGACTGGAGCGATCGGAACCGGAAGCAAGTGGCTGCTCGACAAAATTGTCGGGGCACTGGCCGCGACTGGCGTGAATCCTAACTTTCTGACATTTCTGGGGCTGGTGGTCAATTTTGGGGCCGCGGCGGCGTTTGCCATCGGACACTTCGTCACGGGTGCGTGGATCATTTTTTTTGCTGGTTTTCTGGACATGCTCGATGGACAAGTAGCGCGGCGGCAGAAACGCGTGACCGCGTTTGGAGCCTTCTACGATTCCACCCTGGATCGCTATGCGGACATGGCGCTGTACATGGGTCTGCTGGTGTATTACTCGGTGAGCGGGCATATACCGTACGTGGTGCTGGCGGCGGTGGCCACGGCGGGATCGGTGATGGTCAGTTATGCGCGGGCGCGGGCGGAGTCGTTGATCCCCTTGTGCAAGGTTGGCTTCATGGAAAGGCCGGAGCGCCTGGTGCTGCTGATCATCGGCGGGGTGTTCAATCGCATGGCCGCGGTGTTGTGGGTGATTGCGGTGGTTTCGACCATTACGGTGATTCACCGCATCGTGTACACCTGGCAGGAAACGCGAGCCGGGCGTGTGCTTCCGGGCATCCGGCTTTCCCTGTAAGTCCTATAGCAGCCGATAAATCTTACACGCTTTCGTTCGAAGAACGATCCGACGGCGCTGCTTCAACGGGCGCGGAGATGATTTCGCGGACGCGGTCGCGGAGGGCGGGCACTGCGTCTTTCGACAGCCCCTTGGTGTCGATGGTGTCGTGCAGGTAGACGGTGACGGTTGCAGGCCAGAGCATCCAGTGGCCGGTGCGGTGGTGTTGGAACGAACCCACCAGGCTGATAGGAACGATAGGGACGCCGAGTTGCTGCGCTACGCGGAATCCGCCGTCCTGAAATTCGCTTAGGTGACCATCGCGAGTGCGCTTGGCTTCCGGAAAAATGATCAGACTGGTGCCGCCGTTGATGGCATCCTGCGTGAGACGCCACATGCGCTTCAGATCCGAGGGACGTCGCACGTCGGGCACCGGGACGTTGCCGAAGCGCTTCATCAACCAACCATAAGCTGGAATCTTGAAGTGCGATTCCAGCTCCCAGCCGCGCACAAGCTGCGGGATGGCGCAATACAGGATAAAAGGATCGAAGAGATTGACATGATTGACCATGAAAAAGGATGTGCGGTCCGGGTCGAAGCCGGGAGACCGACGAACTTCTACGCGAGCTCCCGAGAAGAAAGCAATGCGTCTGCAAAATCCGCGCTGCAGCCAATCGTGTTTGCGCGGGTCCAGAAAAATGGCCAGGAAGACGAGCGTCGGCGCGGCGATGAAAAAGTGCAAGATGCTCAGGAACCAAAGAAACGCGCTGCGCAACGCGAGCAGGGCACGCTTCATATGTAAATGTCCACGGCTCCTGGAATGACATCGAGGGAGCGCACCTGCAAGGTCATGATTTCCCCGTCGACCATGACGTCGACAGGAACGGGCACGTTGAACTCAACGTGGCGCACGGCGCGGCGTGAAGCCAGCGGATGAGCGAGGTGCGTGCCGTCGTAGAGCTTCGGCAGCATGCGCATCAAACCGAAACGGCCAATCGGCCCCCAACGGACGAATTCGATGAAGCCATCGCTGGGATCGGCCTGCGGCGCGATCAGCATGGTGCCGCCGGTGTACTTGCTGTTGTTGAAAGCGAGAAAGAGGCAACGGCGCTCGTCCCAATCCTTGTCATCGTCGCAACGCAGCGTGAAGGCGCGGCGGCGCAACTGAACGACGCGTGCAAAAACACCGAGCAAGTAGCCGAACTGGCCGAGCGGCTTGAAGAGTCGATTGGTCAGGGCGCCGACATCAGCTGTGAAGCCGATGCTCAGAAGATTGAAAGAATAGATTTCCCCGGCGGCGTGCGTCAGTTTTAACAGGTCGACGGGCCGTTTGCGGCCTTCGAGGAGCGCCTTTAGAGAGGTCTCCGCGCCAGTAGTCGTGAAGTCGCGCAGAAAGGAATTTCCCGTGCCCAGCGGCAAGAGGCCGAGCGCGATGCGTCGCGCGGTACCGTTTGGCGCAAAGACACCATTTAGAATTTCGTGAGCTGTTCCGTCTCCACCGACGGCGATAAAACGCCGATAGCCTTGTTCGTATGCTTCGCGAGCGAGCTGAACGGCGTGGCCGGGGCCGGTCGAAGCGATGACGTCAACGTGAAGGCCGCTGCCGCGCATGCGCGCGACGGCCGGTCCGGCGAGCTTGGAGGAGCGGCCGCCGCCAGCCGCGGGATTAACGATAGCGAGGAAGCGTTCGCGTTCCATTAGGGCGCTGTGTGTCTCCAACCGCTCAAGTTTTTCACCGCTTCACAAAGGCAGAATGGCAGCGGCACGGTCCAGCTGTGCAAGCCGCTCGGCCAGGACGTTTCTCTTTATCTTAAGCGAAGCCGTGCGGGGAAAGTCTTCGTCGAAAACGACGATCCCGTGGATGCGTTTGTAATTCAAGAGGCGGCTATTGCGCGCCGCAATATCGTTGCGGAGTTCGTCGGTCAAAGCTTGGCCGGGTTCGAGGTGCAGGACCAGGACAAGCTGCTCGCGCACCATGGAACGCTGCGGCCAAACGTAGTTGGCGGCGAAGACACAGAATTCCTTGACCGGCAGGCTTTCGAAGACGCTTTCAATATCTTCCGGGTAGATGTTTTTTCCTTCTTCGGTGACGATCATGTTTTTCTTGCGGCCGAAGAGCTGCAGATGCCCGCTGGGGTCGAAACGCCCGAGGTCGCCGGTCATGAACCAGCCATCGACAATGGCTTCCGCCGTAAGCTCCGGATCGTTCAGGTAGCCAGACATAACCGTCTTGCTGCGCACGGAAACTTCGCCGATGCCTTCCTGATCGGGATTCACGATGCGCACTTCCATTCCAGGCAAGGGCTTGCCGACAGTGTCCGCGCGAAAGGGCTTGAGATCATTGACGGTGACGGCGACAACGGTCTCGGTAAGGCCATAGCCGTTCGCGACCGGGATGCCGAGGTCGTAAAAGAATTGCAACGTCTGTGGTTCGCTGAAAGCGCCGCCGACGATGATGGCGCGCAGCTCGCCGCCAAAGGCTTCGTGCACTTGCTTGAGTAGCCTGCGACTAAGGGCGAGGTGCGGCCGATTCTTCGTGAGCACCTTGTTAACGGCAATCAGGGCGTTGAAGATCTTGCGCTTGCCGGGCGGCAACGCATCGAAGCGGGCCTGTAGGCCCTTCTGCAAATTCTTCAGGACGAGCGGAACCAGGCTGACGTAAGTGATCTTGTATTTCGGAAAAGCGTCGCGAACGTATTCCGGGCGCAGAGTACGAAGATGCACCACCGTCGCGCCGCAGATGAACGGCCCAAAGAAACCCACCATAAAATCGATGGCGTGGTTGGTGGGAAGAATACTCAGATAGCGCATACCGGGGGCGAAAGGATAGATCGAGGTGAGGGCGACGCACTGTTCGAGATAGTTTTCGTGGGTCATCACACAGCCCTTGGGCCTGCCACCGGTGCCGGAGGAATAGACGATGGTGGCAGGGTCCTTGCGTGCGCGGAGAACAAAGCCTGGTGCGGCGCCTCCTCGGAATTCTTCCCAGCGGCGAGCGCCTGCGAGATCCGCGTTCGGCGGAGCCTCGCTGACCAAGATCGTCCTGAGACTTGTTGCGGTGCTACGGCCGCCTGCAGTGGCAAGCTGGCGCCAGATCGGATATTCCGCAATCAGAACGCTTGCGCTGGAATGCTGGAGGAGTTGCCACTGTTCGTCGGGCGTCAGCTTGTAATCGAGTGGAACGAGCACACCGCCACAATAAAAGATGGCATACGCCGAGATCAGCCATTTGGACTGATTCGTCATGATAATCGCCGCGCGGTCGCCGGCCTGGAAGCCTGCGTCTTGCTGCGCTTTGGCGAGGGGATGCGCCCGCTCTTTGAACTCGCGATAGGTAAGACGTTCTTTCTCGCGCTCGCGATCGGACTCGATCAGGCAAGTTTCTTCCGCGAATTGGTCCAGCGCATCCTTCAGCGCCGCGCCGATGGATTGATATTTGGAAAGATCCAACATTACAGGCGCGATTGGATCCGCAAGGCGAGCGTCCGGAAGTCGCTGACGCCTTGAACTTCGTAATCAGGAAGCTCTATGCCGAAATGATTTTCGAGGTGGCTCAGGAGTTCGAGCGTCTGCAGGCTGTCGATGCCGAGTTTTTTGAAGAAATCATCGTCGGGCGCGAGTGAGCCCGCCGGTACCTTGAAGTACTTGGAGGCGAGGTCGAGAATTTCCTGAGTGGTTTGTTCGACGGTGCGCATGAACAGCTCAATTTATCATCCCCGCGCCAGGAAGGAAAATTGAAGGGCGGTGATCGACGCCAACTCGGTAGCGTCGCGGCAGGCGCTTCAAAGAAGGATCAGGCCAAGGCGAATAGCGAGAGCGACGGCTTCCGTCCGGCTCGCGGCACCCAGCTTCCCTAGGATCGATGTGACATGGAACTTGACGGTGTGCTCGGAAATGACCAACTGCGCGGCGATTTCTTTATTGCCGACGCCGCTGGCAAGCATTTGGAGCACTTCACGCTCGCGGCGGGTGAGTGGTTCGGCAAGTCCGGTGACAGGAGGGGACGTCGGTGCAATTGCTGGAAGCGCGGTGGTTACTTCACTGGGATGCATCACCACCAGGCCCGCGGAAACCGCTTCGAGGGCAGCAACCAGCTGGCCGGGAGAAATATCACTTGGAAGCACGGCGCGGACTCCCGCGCGGAACGCCTCCGCCACGAGGCCCGACGGAGGATGGTCCACGAGAACAATGAGGGCGGCCTCCGACGCTAGGTCTGATTCGGCGAGCGATTCGAGCACTGCCGCGGAACTCTCTCCGGATGTGTCTACGAGAATCACTTCGGGTTCTGCATCGAGGAGTTGGCTTCCCATCGATTCGACGTTTCCGGCGCTGCCCACGATTTGTACACCACGGGCTGCCAGAAGATTTTCCAGGCCGGCACGAGCCAGTGGCGACGCCGCGACAATCAAAACGCGAATCACGCGGCCACGGAGCCCTTTGTGGTTGCCTGGCCGCCGAGTTGGAGGGTTACTCGACGAACGCGTGCGTAGTCTCCGCGCAGAAATTCAAGGCGCAGCAGGCGCGGACCGTTGCCTCGGAGCGCTCGAGACAGATCTTCGATCAATGCAAAAGGCGTTCCTTCGGTGCCGAGTAAGATGTCGCCTGGCAGGAGTGAAGCAGATGCCGCCGGGCTGTCGGGCTCAACTTCGAGCAGCACCAGGCCAAAGGCTTTGTCCCGGGTACCTGGCCTGGGGACTTGCACCGGATACACGGTCATGCCTAGCCAGCCGTCCGCGGGATCCGCGGAGAGAAAGCTCGCTACGGTATTGCTGGAAATGGCCAGCGCCAGACGGCCGGCGACCATGGCGTTCACGCCGATGACTCGGCCCTGCGCGTCGGCCAGCGGACCGCCGGAATTGCCCGGCGCCAGACGGACAGTGGCTTGCACCCATGATTGCGGACCGAGGCCGCGAATGGGACCCACTCCGTGAACCACGCCAGTGCTGAGGGCGCCGACGAAACCAAAAGGGTTGCCAACGGCAATCGCCAACTCGCCGGCGCGAACGCGCGACGAATCGGCGATCACCGCCGCGGGTAGATTGGTTGCCTTGACGCGCAGGGCGGCGAGATCGCGTTGGGAATCGCGCGACGTGACGGAGGCGTCAAATTTGCGCCCGTCCCACAACTGAACGGAGATCGTCGATCCGCGCGCGACGTGTGCGTTGGTAATGATCACGCCGTCTCCAGCCCAGATGATTCCGGAGCCGTTGCCGCGGCCGGCGCCGACGAGGACGGTCGAGCGCCGGAGTTGCTCCGCGATTTCGCCGAATCCTGGGATAGCCACTTTACTTGCCTCCGCGCGAGCGTTCTGCCACCACTAGGCTCGCTTCCTGAACTGCGCCGCCGCGAACGAACTTCAGCGCCAGCGGTTTGCCGATCGCGCAGCCGTGGAGTTGCGAGTGGACATCTTCTAGCCGCGTAACCGGCTGGCCGCCCAGCGAAACGAAGATATCGCCAATGACGATTCCCGCCTTGTGTGCTGGGCCCTCCGGTTCTACTTCCAAGACAATCGCCGCAGTTTTCTCCCTGTGCGGCAGCGATTGACGAAGAGCATCGGGCAATCGCACGGGCTGCAGCCCCACCCCCAGGTAGCCGTGAGGGATGTGACCCTTCTGCAACAGCGTATCCACCACTCCGTTCACGACGGACGCGGGAATGGCGATGGCGCCGAAGCGGGCAAAGCGTGGGGTAGCGATTCCCACCATGCGGCCGTGGCCGTCGACCACCACGCCGCCTACGGCGGTCGGTTGCACGCTGACGTCCAGCCGTACGTAGGGAGAAAAGGATGCGCCCGTCCATGTGCGGCGCTCGGCCGCGACCAGGCTGACCACCCCAAGGGCAGCGACCGGGCCGCTAACACGCGTGCGACCCACTACGAGTGCGAGGCTACCGGGTCTGAGCGCACCCGCGTCGCCAAATTCTGCCGGCGCGGTACTAGCTTCCGGACACCTCAGCGCGGCAAGATCGCTCGAAGGGTCGCGGCCCACAAGAGCCGCCGGCACGACGCGTCCGTCGGGAAGCGTAACGTGAATTTCTTCGTCGCGACGCAGTGCGTGATTCGCGGTGGCGATTACCCCGGGACGCCACACGACGCCGCTGGACGAGCCGCGCGACTCCGTGTGAATGGCGACGGCGCTCGCGGCGGCACCATCCGTAGCCTGGGCCAGCGCGTTCGAAAGTTCGATGAGTTCTGAAGACATGTCTTACCTCCTTGAACAAGATGCCGCAGATCTGGAGGCGTCTACATCAGCCGATTGGCTAGGTCTTTACCTGGAAGGATGGGTAGGCAGGAGCGAAATTCAGGGAGGAATTATGGCTTCGCGCGTTCCATCAGTTCGAGCCGGTTGCCGAAAGGATCGAAAACATGGACGCGACGAAAACCATAGAAGGAAGTATCGGGTCTCGTGGGCAGACCGGCGCGTTCGCAGAGCGCAAGGATTCCGTCGAGCCCTTCGACGACCAGCGCGGGATGAGCTCTTTTTGCGGGATGGAAATCGGGCTCGATGCCGAGGTGCACATTTGCCGTTCCGGCTGCAAACCAAATGCTGTTGCGTCCCGCCATCGGCGCGGGCTTCTCGACCTCGGACAACCCGAGAATCCCGGTATAAAATTCCCGCGCGCGATCTTCGCCGCCGACCGGAATCGCGAGCTGCACGTGGTCGAGGCTAAGGATCGACATTGGCTGTAGGTCTTTGCGTGGAACCGTCCCCGGCCCAGGGAGAGACACAAAAATAGCTGCCGTGCTGCCCAGAAGCGAGGAACATCAGCGCAGCAAGAACCAGCAGCACCGTGAGGTGGAGAGCTCTTCTTTTCATTAGGCAGAATTCCTGAAACATTAGATGCGCGATCCGCGCTTCCGTGACTTTCCCTTTTTGGGGAAATGTTCCCTGGAGAACTATCGCCGACGAACTCGTGCGACCAAAGGCCAATGAAACGGAACTGATTCGTCAAGGAAGGTAGGGCATAGCGTCGGTGGATTCGACGAATTTCTTGAGCCCGGCCATCACTGCGGGCCGCGTGAAGAGCTCGCAGAATAGATCGATCTCGCGGCGCAGCTCCTCGTCGGGAATCGGCTTGATAAATTTTTTGGCTGCAGCGCGGGTGACGGCGTCGAACTTCGTAATTTGACTGGCCATGGCACGAGCAAGTTTTGGCGCCTCCCCTTCGCCCGCGAGTTGTGAGACTAGCCCGGCGCCCTGCGCGCGTGTGGCGTTCACGCTGCGGCCGGTCAGCAGCAAATCGCGGACAAAGGCGTTGCCCAGGTCCCGCTTGAGCCGCGGAATCCCGCCGAAGCCGGGAATGAGTCCGAGCCGCAGCTCGGGAAACGCGAAGCGCGCCATCTTATCGGCGATGATGATGTCACAAGCGAGAGCGACCTCCAAACCACCGCCGAAACAAACGCCGTGAACGGCAGCGATGGTCACGAACGGAGCGGCGTCGAGGGCGTTCAGTACCGCATGGATTCGTTCGAGAAACTCTCGGACACCCGCGAGGCGTTCTCGCTCAGATAGGGACGCCGCGCCCTCATAAAGCTCTCGGAGGTCAGCGCCCGCGGAAAAGCCGTGCTTGCGGGCACTGAACACAATGCACGCGGAAGTTTCTGGCGCCAGCACGGTAAAAGCGCCGACGAATCGCTCAAGTTCCGCCAGCATAGCAGTGCCGATCTCGTTCGCCGGTTCCCGATCCAGCGTCAACTCAAGAATGCCCTCGCGCCATTCCCAACGCAGCGTTTTTCCCGCGAAGCTCTTCATGCCGGGTGCCTCTTGACGTTTTCGTGTCCGCGCTCCACATCGTACATGGAGCTAATCTCCTTTGCGAAGCGCGCGTTGATCGCATCGCGGCGGAGTTTCCCCATGGTGGTGAGCAGTCCGTTTTCCGGCGTCAGAGAATCCGGTAGCACCGTGAACTTGCGGATCTGGCGATAGTGCGGCAGGTCGGGATTGACGGCGTCGAGGGCGGACTGCACTCTGGCGGCTTCGACAGACCCAGTCACGAGAGCACAGAGAAAGCCACGTCCATTGCCCACCAGAACGACGTGTTGCGCTCCCGGAATGATCCGCGCGATTCTCTCTTCGATGGGCTCGGGGGGAATATTGTGGCCCGAATTCAGGATGATGAGGTTTTTGATGCGCCCGATGATGCGCCAATTGCCGCGCACCGTGACCTCGCCTTGATCGCCGGTGTGGAACCAGCCGTCGCTGAGGGCTCGCGCCGTTTCCTCCGGGCGGTTCCAGTAGCCCGGGAAGATGTGCGGGCCGCGCACAACGATTTCTTCATTCTCACCGATCTTCATCTCGATATCGTCAATGGTGGGTCCGACGTAGCCGGGCTCCGCGGGAATACATGGATCGTCCATGGTACAAATTCCAGTCGTTTCCGTCAGGCCGTACACCTGCAGCACCCGAATGCCCAGCATCACGAAAAACTGTTGTGTTTCGGGCGAGAGTGGAGCCGACCCACAAATCAGCGCGTGCAGATTTGGCCCGAAGCGTTCCTTGATTTTGCTGAAGATCAGCCTTCGGCCGAGGCTGAGCCAGAGCGCATCGAGGGAGCCGCCGCGGCCGGTATGACGCCGCTGCCAGGCCTCGCGAGAGGCCGCAAACAGCCTGCGAATCGGCGCCGCACGCTTCGATAGCGCATCTTCCACGCCCCGCCGCACGCGCTCGAGTAGCGTCGGCACGTTCAGAAAATAGTGCGGAGCCGCAAGCCGAATCTCGTCGGCAAGATGATTGAGATCGGTGGAAAGCGTAACCACGCTCTCCCGCGATAAAAACGAAAGCAGCGCGATCCAAGAAGCCGCGAAATTAAACGGAAGGTAGTGAAAGACGCGGTCCGGCTCACGCGTGCCGCGCATCAGTTGATCGAGGCGCTGGGTGGTTCGGGAAAGCGTAAATGACACATTGTCCACATTCAGGCAGACGCCTTTGGGCTCACCGGATGTCCCCGATGTGTAGATGATCTTGACGATGTCTTTGTGCGACACCGGCGTCGGTTCCAGGCTCGTTACGGCCGCGACGCCTTCCAGGACCTGATCGAACAACACGCTGGAAGTTCCACTAGGCAGGCCACCTTTCAGCGCCTCTTGCAGTTTTGCGGCGGCGGCGATCACGAGCCGTGGCTGGCAGTCTTTCATCATGGCTTCGAGCTCGGCAGGAGCCTGCCGCGAATAGAGCGGCACCACGATGACGCCTTCGGCAATGAGCGCCAGATCGATGACCACCCAGCGAATCGAGTTGGCCCCCACAATCGCGCACCGGTCGCCAGCCACTAGGCCAAAACGTCGCAAGCACGCCCTCGCGCGCTGGATCTGATCCAGGAGCTCCCCGCCGGTGACGCTGACGAATTGCTCGCCGCGAATTTCGCGCAAAACCACTCGCCCGGCGCTGCGCTGAAGTTGGGCGAACAGATTTTCGATAAAGTTGGGCATGAGCGTCAGGGCTTGGTGGCACGCAGCACGCGCGCTGGCGTGCCGAAGATAAAGCTGGTAGACCAGCACTGCGTCTGTTCCCAGCCAAGCGAGCGCAAAATCTGTTCGTACTGCTGCGTGTGGCGAATGTCGGCGAGCGCCAGTTGTCCGCCAGGCTTCAAAACGCGGGCCATCTCGCGAATCGCGCTCTCGCGTCCCGCCGCGTCAGAAATAGTGTGGATCGCCAAGCTCGAAACGACAACGTCAAAAGAAGCGTCGGGGACCGGTAACTCCCGGACATCTGCGCTCTTTAGCTCCACAAGTTCCGCAACTCCCTCGATTCGCGCATTTTCCATGGCGGGCTCGGTGCCGTTGTGACTGTGTTTCACCGCGGGCCATATATCGACACCGACGGCATGCCCCGTTTGCAGGCGTTTCGCCGCGCCGACAAGCAACAGCCCGCGGCCACATCCCACATCGAGAACCTGCTCGTCGCCCCGCCAGGAAATGGAGTTGAGGATGCTC
>Ga0210384_10005754_pt1 | contig 13352 bp, 19 predicted proteins | sample IncBWH2MmetaG_FD_160574 | JGI IMG/M metagenome (GOLD analysis project Ga0210384, IMG submission 160574) | Forest soil microbial communities from Barre Woods Harvard Forest LTER site, Petersham, Massachusetts, United States - Inc-BW-H-2-M | ecosystem: Environmental > Terrestrial > Soil >...
CCATTATTGGTTCTCCTAGAACGGAATGTCGTCCGGATCGACGTCGCGAGGCGCGTCATCGTTCGGAGCGGGGATGTCATCTGACGAAGCGACGGCGCCGGCCGCGCGTGGAGCGGACGCCCCAGCACCGGCTCCGCCTCCGGAACCACGAGGCTCGAGGAACTGGACGTCGTTGGCGATGATCTCGGTGACCCGCCGCTTCTGGCCGTCCTGTCCCTCCCACGAACGCGTCTGGATGCGGCCTTCGACGTAGACGAGCGCGCCCTTGCGCGTGTACTGCGCGACGGTCTCCGCGAGGTTCCGCTTCCCGATCGGGTAGGCGACGATGTTGTGGTAGTCGGTGAACTCCTTCCGCTCGCCGTCCGGTCCCGTCGACCAGCGGTTGGTGGCGATGCTGAAGTTGGTCACCGCGGTCCCGCTTGGCGTGTAACGCATCTCTGGGTCCTTGGTCAGCCGGCCGATGAGCATCGCCTTGTTGAGATTGGACATCTAAGACTCCTCCCGATCCGCACCATCCAACCGGTCCGCCGCGCCATCGGATTCGACCGCGATGGGCTCGAGGATGACCTCCGCCGGCGGCGGTACAACGGGGGTCGTTGGTGGCTTCTCCGGCTTTCGCACGATCAGGTGCCGGAGCACCTCCTCGGTGATCTTGAGCGCCGACTCCAGCTCGGGGATGCGCTCGGGGCCGATCTGAAAGTCCTGGAGGACGTAGGAGCCTTCCTTTTGGTGCTTCACCTCGTATGCGAGCTTTCGCTTCCCCCAGAGGTGGGTGCGCTCCAATGTCCCGCCGGACTTTTCGACCAGCGTGCCGACCCGCTTGACAATGTCCTGGACCTTGTCGTCCTCCAGGTCGGCGCGAACGATGTATAGAACTTCGTAATCCCGCAACGGGGACCTCCTTCCTATGGGTTCAGGCTCCGGTCATCGGCGGCGATTGCCACCGGCCGAAGCCAGAAAGGGTAGGTCGGTATTCTATCAATTCCAGTGCCGAGTCAAACCCGCACCAAGGCGACCGGAAGCGGAGCCAAGGTCAAGTCGAAGTCAGGCCGCCGGTCGCCGGTGAACGTGAGGGTCAAGAAGGCGTCAAGCCTTCCGATCCTTCCCGTCGCCGTCGCCGCGATCCTTGTCGCCCTTGCCATCGGGCTGGTCGCCTACGGATACGCCAACAACGGCACCAACCAGACCCCGACGGTGTCCGGCATCCCCTGCGACCACCTCGAGCAGACGCAGGTCCACTATCACGCGGCGCTCCAGATGGTTTATCAGGGCAACGTCGTCCACATCCCCGGGGGTATCGGAATCACCGGCGGTGAGGCTGCCCCGACATGCTACTACTGGTTGCACGTCCACTCCACGTACACGGACGTCATCCACATCGAATCGCCGGCGACCAAGACCTTCACATTGGGCCAGTTCTTCCAGGTGTGGAATGCCTGGTCGACCGCCCAGGGCGGCCCGTCCGAGCCGCTCGATTCGCAGCACGTTTCGGTCTTCACACTCAAGCCCGGTCAGGCGCTCAGCGTCTACGTGGATAAGAGCGATGGAAAAGGACCGTCGTTGTATACGGGCGACCCAAAGAACATCGTGCTCACCAACCACGAGGTGATCACCCTGGAGATCGAGCCGCCAATAGTCACGCCGCCGCCGGCCTTCACTTTCCCGTCGGGCGTCTGACCTCTAGCAGCACCCGCGCCGCTCGGAAGTGCTCGAGCGCGTCCTGGCTGTTGGCGGCCCGCTGCGCGCGGTCCGCAAGGCGCAGGTGAGCTTGAACCGCGGAATCGATGTCTCCATCTCCAACAGAAAAGGGCTCCCCCCGCTCGAGCAGGCGGACGCGCTGGAGACGGTGGGTGTCTTGCTGCGCGGTGATCACGGACTTCTCGCGCGACAGGATCTCGTCCGCCTCTTCTTTTCGTCCGAGCATGCGCAATGCCTCCGCCTGGCACAGCCGGGCGTCGGCGCCGAGCGGCCATTCGGCGGCACCGACCACGGGCCCGAGGGCGTCCAGCGCACGCTGGGCGCGGCCTTGCGCGACCAGCACGCGAGCTTTCTCCAAGGCAAGCTCCCGTTCGATACCCGGCAGCCGCCCGTCGAGCAGATAGTCGACCTCGGTCCCGAGCCGGTCGGCGATGACCCGCAGCACTCGCAGGGACGGCCGAGCATGGCCGAGCTCGATCTGGCTCATGAAGGCGCGGGTGAAGTCTGGGTTGCTGACCTTGGCGAGGCTCATGCCGCGAACCTTGCGTAGGCGATGGATGCGCTGGCCGAGGGTCTCCTCCTGAGTCATGCCCACCATTTTACCCTGGGTATACGAGGGGTTTACAGGGCCTCTTCGCGCCGCCTCGCTGAGAACGCTTTTCGCAAACGTCGGTCGTCGTAGACGACATGATCGGCGAGCCGTAGGAAGGCCTCCCCCAGCGGGTTCCCACTCGCCGCCTGGCTCGTAAGGCGCCAGCTCACGACCTCGAGCGCCTCCCACGGCGAGTCCGAGCGATCGCTGATCGCCATGTGGACACGGTCGCCTACCGACCATGCCTCGATGGCGACTGAACATCGGTCAGAGCGGTCGGTGCCATCGCTCCAATCCCCAACCGCGATCGACAGCACCACCCTCGGCTCTGGATTGCGGTGAAAGCGCTCGTAGACGTCGGCGCGATAGATGGCGACCGGCTCGTCGTCCTCGTAGATCACCCCGATCACGCTCTCGTATGGAGCGCTGCATTTGGCGCAAACGCCCTGCGTGACCTGGTCGTCGTGCTCAAGGCGCAATAGCCCCACAGTCGTGCCCTTAGCGGCTAAAGGTAATCCTTCGGGTCGAGGCTCCGAGTGATGCTGGTGAAGTTCTCGAAGCCGTCCTTGGTGACCATTCCGGTGTCTTCGACTCGAACGCCGCCGAGACCCATGAGGTACAGACCCGGTTCTACGGTGACGACGTCGCCCTCCATCAGCGCATCCTCGCTGGGTCCGCGCAGCGAGGGCTCCTCATGGACGGCCAGGCCGACGCCGTGGCCAGTGCTGTGGTTCATCTTGGCCACACCTTCACCACCTTCGTAGCCCTTGGTGGTAGTGCCATATCCGCGGTCGACGAGAATTTCGCAGACGGTGTGGTGAACGTCCCGCCCGGCGACCCCGGCTCGGACAGACTCGATTCCGGCGTCGAGCGCCTGGACGGTGGCCGCATGCATGCGCCGGATCTCGTCGGGGATCTTGCCGACCACCACCGTGCGCGTGATATCCCCGTAGTAGTGGCTGGTGCGACCCGAGGGAAAGATGTCGATGATGACCGGGGCGTTCGCGCGTATCTGGCCCTCGCCGCGATAGTGCGGCATCGCGCAATCGGGCGAGCCGGCGACGATCATCTCCGGGCATGTGAAGCCCATCTCGCCCAGCAGCAGCTGGGCCCGCGCATAGAGTCGCTCCGAGGTGAGCGGGCGCCCGTCCAGCCACAGCAGGCCGTCCTTGATCTCGGCTTGCGCGAGCTGGCGCACCACCTCGACCACCGCGGCCTCAGCCGCCTGTTGGGCCGATCGGATGGCCGCTGCCTCGTCGGGTGACTTGTGCCTGCGCTCGGCGCGAAACAGGCCGAGGTCGATCTCGACGGCAAGGCCGGTGGCCCGCAGCTCCTCGAGATATGCCGCCTGTAGTCGCGGCGATACGCGCGCTTCCTGGTGTCCTTTCTCGCGCAGCAACTTCGCGGCCAGGCGCGGCCACGACGCGAACGGACCGTGCTCCTCGTAACCGGATTCGCCAAACCCCAGCTTGAGGCGCGCCTTGCTCTGCACCCGCGCGCGATCGATCTCTAACGGGCTGGCGACCAGCACGTCGTCGCCGTCGCCGAATCGGATATACAGACCCGTCTCGACCGGGAATCCAGACGCGTAAGTGAAATCCGCGTCGGTGTCGCCACTCGGAATCAGGACCAGTGGTTTCATCGGCTCTCCTTCGTATGACGTTCGATCGCGGTGGCAAACAACGACGCCAGCGCTGCCGGCGCCAGCGAATCAACCTCTTCTGAAATTTGCGCCGCCAGCCGCTTGGGGAGCTGCTTGCGCAGAAGCTCGAGCTGCTGCTCGTACACGCGGCCCAGCGACCGAGGTGCGGATCGACCCTCCAGGTTCAGCTTCTCCTGTACCTCATAGCCACCGGTGTAGGAGATCTCGTAGCCGAGCTCGCGCAGCTGGATCAGGTCGCGGCGAAGCGTGCGCTCGGATACGTGAGCCCGCTCAGCGAGCTCGAGGGGATTGAGCCCGGGCTCGGCGATGACGGCGGAAAGGATGCGCAACAGGCGAGCGAGCCGGCGGGCGCGGTTCACACCGAACCGGCCAACGGAAGCTGGTTAGCCGATCTCTTCCCAAGAGGTGGCGTTGCCCTCGAACGGATCGGTCTCGGCCTCCTCCTGGTTCCCGACCTTCTGGTGGAACCTGCTGGCGATCATCTGGTAGGCCATCGCCTTGGGGATGCCCAGCTTGGTCAGCGACTTGACCTCGTCGGCCATCACCTTATCGCGGGCAGCCTCGACAGCGGCAAGCACCTCTTCGATCGAAGCCGTCCTCTTGACCATAGGTAAGTGATCATACCCAAGCTAACCGGCCCTTAATCGGGCTTTAGACTATTCACCTTCGTGCCCACGGCGGCGAATGGATAAGGGGGGCGATGGCAGCGGACTATCCACCAGACAAGATCAGGAACGTGGTCCTGCTGGGCCACTCGCACGATGGCAAGACCGCGCTGGCCGAGGCGATGCTGTTCGCATCCGGGTCGATCGCACGAATGGGCTCACCCGATCAATCGACGGCGACCATGGACTTCGAGCCTGAAGAGCAGAGACGCAAGATCTCGATCAACCTGGGCGTCGGCTTTGCCGAGCACAACGGTTTCAAGATCAACATCCTCGACGCTCCAGGATTCTTCGACTTCGCCGGACAGGTCTTGAGCGGGTTGCGCGCGGCCGAAGGCGCGGTGGTGGTGGTCGGTGCGGGCGGGCAGCTGCCTGTGGGCGCCGAGGTGGCGTGGGAACACTGCAACCGCACCGACAAGCCCCGGATCGTGGTCGTGAACAAGCTGGACAAGGAGAACTCGGACTTTTACGGCGTGGTGGCGGCCATGCGTGACCAGCTGTCGCCGCGGCCGTTCCCGTTACACCTGCCCATCGGCTCCGAGCAGGAGTTTCGCGGCATCGTCGACCTGCTTCACCTCAAGGCCTTCGTCACCACCCCTGACGGAAAGGGCGGTGAGGCGCCGATCCCTGACGACATGCAGAAACGAGTCGAGGAGTACCGCGGCCAGTTGATCGAGGCGGCCGCCGAGAGCGACGACTCGCTGTTGGAGAAATATCTAGACGCCGGGACGCTGAGCGAGGAAGAGATCCAGCGCGGCCTGCGCGAGGGTATCCTCGCCGGCAAGGTAGCACCGGTGGTCTGCTCCTCGGCCACGAAGCTGTTGGGCGTGCGGACGCTCATGTCGACGATCTGCGAGCTGCTACCACCGCCGGAAGCCGAGCCGGCCAAGCCACCCAAGGCGTTCGTCTTCAGCACGGGCGGTGATCAGTTCGGTCGCGTCAGCTACTTCAAAGTCGTATCCGGAACCATCAAGGCGGACGCCCACCTTCCGAACCTCACCCGCGGCGGCGAAGAGCGGTTGGCCCAGATCTTCTTTCCGCGTGGGAAGGAGCACGTGGCGACCACAGAGATCCGAGCGGGCGATATCGGCGCCGCCACCAAGCTGACCCACACCCTCACAGGCGACACGCTCGGCGTCAAAGATGGCGGCCCACTACCGTCTCTTGACCTGCCGGGCCCCGCCTATAGCCTGGCCATCACCCCCAAGACGCACGGCGACGAGGAGAAGATCTCGAGCGGCCTCGCGCGGTTGAGCGAAGAGGATCCGACCCTTCATGTCGAGCGCGTCGAGGAAACCAAGCAGCTCGTGATCGCCGGGCTGGGAGACGTCCACCTCGACGTGATCCTGGAGAAGCTCAAGCGCAAATACGGGGTGGAGGCGACCACGCAGGTGCCGCGGGTCGCCTACCGCGAGACGGTTTCCGGCCACAGCCGGACCGAGGGACGGCACGTAAAGCAGTCAGGTGGGCACGGTCAGTACGGGATCTGCGTCATCGAGGTGGGGCCGACCAAGCGCGGCGAGGGATTTATTTGGGAGGACAAGATCTTCGGCGGGGCCATCCCGCAGAACTTCCGGGTCTCGGTTCAGAAAGGAATCGTCGACAACATGGCCAAGGGCGTGGTCGCCGGATATCCGATGGTCGATGTGAGAGTCACGCTCGTCGACGGCAAGTTCCATCAGGTCGATTCCAATGACATGGCCTTCCAGATCGCGGGCTCGATGGCGATACGCAAGGGCGCTTTGGAAGCGGGTCCGGTGCTTTTGGAGCCACTCGTTGAAGCCGACATCCGTGTGCCCGAGAAAAATCTCGGCGCGATCATGTCCGACATCAACGGTCGCAGGGGCAAGATCCTCGGCACAGAGCCCGACGACGGCTACGAGAACGTCCGCGCCAGCGTTCCTGAGCACGAGATGCTCCGGTTCGCGCTCGACCTTCGCTCGATCACGCAGGGCCGTGGCAGCTTCCATATGAAGTTCTCCCATTACGAGGAGATGCCGGCCCACTTGGCCAAAGCCATCATCGAGGAGTTCCAGAAGCAGAACGAAGAGAAGGCGTGAGCGCTCCCAGCGCTCACGATGTCTGCGTCATCGGCGGAGGCGTGACCGGGGCGGGAATCGCTCGAGACCTGTCGCTTCGCGGACTCTCCGTGCTCCTGCTCGAGAAGGGCGATTGGGGCGCCGGCACGAGCGGCGCCTCGACTTGGATGATCCATGGTGGACCGCGCTACCTCGAGTTCGATTGGGACACGACGCGTCTTTCATGCGAGGACGCGGGACACATCGTGACCATCGCGCGCCACATGGTGTATCGAGTCGCCTTCATCATTCCGATCCTTCCCCACGACAAGAACAACATCGAGCGCATGGAGACGGCGATGGAGGTCTACGACCGCTTCCAGCCGCTGAAGAAATCACACCCGCACATGAGGCTTACGCCAGAGGAGGCTCGCCAGGTCGAGCCGGGGCTGACGCCGGACCTTGTCGGAGCCGTGACCCTCGAAGAGTGGGGCGTGGATCCCCACCGGCTCGTGTTCGCAAACGTCGAGGATGCCGTCGCGAACGGCGCGCGCGCCTTGAACCACACGAAAGTGATCTCTCTTGTTCGCGACGAGGGCAAGGTGATCGGTGTCCGCTACCGCGGGCCGGACGGCGCGACCTCGGAGGCGCGCGCCAAGGTGGTGGTAAATGCGGCAGGGCCGTGGGTGCCGGAGATCAGCCGGATGGGTGGCGCGAACGTGGAGCTGCGCCCGGCCAAGGGCATTCATCTCGTCTACCCGCACCGCATCTCCAAGTTCGGGCTGAGCGCCGAGACCGTGGACGGCCGCGACGTCCTGATGGTCGCCCACGGTGGTTTCACGCTCCTCGGCACCACCGACGACGACTTCTACGGGGACCTCGACTCGGTCGATGTGCTCGAAGACGAGGTCGAGTACCTGCTCCAGGCGTTCGAGCGCATCTTCCCGGCGATCCGTGACTATCGGCCCGTCCGCACCACCGCCGGAGTGCGTCCGACCCTGTTCAAGTGGAGGCGCTACGAGGACGAGCTGTCGCGCCGGTACCAGGTGATCGACCACGCGTCCGAAGGCAGTGAAGGCTTCGTCACCATCGCCGGCGGCAAGCTCTCGATGTACCGGCTGATGGCTGAGGAGACCTCCGATGCCGTCTGCCGCAAGCTCGGACACCAGGCGCCTTGCACGACGGCGTCTCGTCCGCTTCCCGGCAACGAGTCGGAGCTGGAGCCGGTGACCGAGCTGGCGAGGAGCTGTGGGATATCGGCGCTGGCCGCGATCAAGCTCCAGAGCCGGCATGGGTCTCGCGCGGGCAAGGTGATGGAGGAGGCCCGTGGAGGACGTGTCGCATGCCGATGCGAACCCCTCACCGAAGCTGAGCTTGCATACGCGGCGCGCCACGAGCAGGTGCGCTCGCTTGCCGACGCGTTCCGCCGCGTCGGGCTCGCTGGTGGACCGTGCGCCGGGGCGGCATGCGTCATACGCGGGGCGGAGATTATCGGTCGCGAGCTCGACTGGAGCGCATCGCAGCGATTTGAGGCGGCGCGGGAGTTCGTACGCGACGCATGGTTGGGACGGGCCCCGGTGCTGGGGCGGTTCGGATGGGCGCAGGAAGAGCTGGCCCAAGGCGCCTTCCGGGGTCTCCGCTGATGGGACGCACGGACTCGCTGATGAAGCTTGCGTGGGCTTACGGTCTGCACCTGACCCGCCGGCGCCTGACTCGTCAGTCCCCACAGCTCAAGGAGCTGCTCGACATGTACGCGCCGGACGGCATTCGTCCTTTGAAGCCGGCCGAGCGTGAAAGGCATCCGCGACTCGTCGGCTGCATCAACTGCGGGCTGTGCGCATTGGCCGCGGGCCGGTTGGGCAGGACGCGCCTTCCTGACCTCGCTTCGTCTTACATGCGGCTCTATGCGCGGTTGGGCGAGGCGTCCTCGGATATCGCCGGCGACGAGCCCGACCTGGAGGCGGCATCCGCCGCCTGCCCAGTGGGTTTGCCGCTGGCCGAGGTCGTCGAGGTGGTGCGCCGGTTGGCCGGCTGAGGTCGAGGACCGACCCGCCAGGCGGAGCGACCGATTCGGATCAATTGATTCGCGCCCGCAGTGCGTTACGCCACATGCCGTGCCGCCGACGCAGATGCCCGCATCGAGGGCGCCCGAGTGCTCGATTCCCCAACCGCCGCTTGCAGGGGCCCATCGAGCGCTTGGAGTTGCGAGTTATCCACATTCTGTATACAGTCTGGGGACATCACACTACATCTAGCGCCATTGGTCAAGCGTGTTCTCTCGCCGCTGCGTCGGTGGCCGGCCGTCGAGGCCGTCGTCACGCGCGTTGCCGGCCAGTTCACGACGTGGCCGGCGGACGAGTTCGGCCGCTTCATCGGGGCGTCGGTTGGAGCGGTCATGCCGGCGGGCGATCCCGCCCTTCCACCGCAGGCGGAACCGCTCCGGCCACCGCCGCCGGTGTCGATCGCGCCGGCCACTTTCGAAAAGCTGTTCATGAAGCTTCACGCCGAGGGCAGGTTCGACGAGATGTGGGAGATGCTCGCCGAGGACGCCCAGCGCGCGTGGGGGAGCCGCGACGCGTTCATGCGCGACATGCCGCGTCTGGACGACGACACGGAGCTGCTCGACATGCAGGTTGTGAGCGTCGCCGTCGTGGAGGGCTGGACCGATCACAAGCACCAACGCACCTACAGCAACGTGGCCCGAATGGTCATGCGCTACCGAGTGCGGCAGCAGTGGCGGGAGTGGACTTTCGACCGCCAGGTGCACCTCATTCCGGCTGCAGGAGGTTGGCGCACGCTTTGCTATCCGACAAGGGCCGGGGCGGCGGCGACCCGCTGATATAGTGGGTCGGGAACCATGCTTCAGCAGACCGTCGAAGAGCAGGAGCGCGATCTCCACTGGCACCGACGAAGGCGGCGAGCGATGACGCCACGCCGAATGCTTCAGGAGAGCGATGAGCTGCTCTTCTGGGTCGAGGAATGCCTAGTCCAGGAGATCCGCTTGGTACCCGGTTGGTTGGTAGCTCGCCTCATGGTTGTGCTCAGGCAAGCGCACCCAGCGCTGCCGTCAAGGCTTGGACGCGAACGCAGACCTGGGCACGTGATGGAGATCATCTACGACGCGCAAGCCGCGCTCATGGAGCAAGCGTGTCAGAGCCGCGGTCCGGCCGAGGTGATTCCCCTGTTCGCAAGGGCGCGCGAGCGCCAGCTCAAAGAGGCGGCCACGCTTTAGCAGGCTGATCCGCGTCGACGTTCACCTCCACTCGCGCTTTTCGCACGATGGCCAGAGCTCTCTAGAGGACCTGATCGCACGCAGCCGCGAGTGCGGTCTCGATCGCATCGGCCTCACGGACCACAACACCGTGGAAGGCGCATTGCAGCTCGCTCAGATCGCACCGGACCTCGCCATCGTCGGCGAGGAAGCCAAGACTCGCGAAGGCGAGGTCATCGGGCTGTTCATCACTGGCCGGCTTCGTCCCTACATGAGACCCGAGCAGGTGATGGATCAGATCCACGAGATGGGCGGGCTCACCTACCTGCCTCACCCACTCGATCGCCGGAGGGATCACTTCAGGGCCGAGCGCATCGTCGAGCTGGCTGACCGCATCGACATCATCGAGACGTACAACCCGTGGTGCGAAGCAGCAGCCAACCAGGCTGCAGCGAGCCTGGCTTCCGACCTTGGCAAGGTCTCGGCGACGGGATCGGATTCGCATTCTGCGCGCGAGCTCGGACGCAGCTGGATGGAGATGAGTGAATACGCCGACCCAAAGGGCTTCCTGGAGAATTTGCGGCACGCGCGCCATGTGATCACGGCCGAGAGCGGCACGGGGCGGCGGGCATGAACGAGCAACTACTCGTCGCCGGCTCCATTGCACTGGACACGCGTGATGGTCCGTTCGGAACCGTCGAAGAAGAGCTAGGCGGTTCGGCGGTCTACTTCGCGCTCGCGGCCAGCCTGATCGCGCCGGTTGCCATCGTGGGCCCTGTCGGCCTGGACGCCGCCGCCCAGGTGACCGAGCTCCTCAGTTCCCGTCCAGTTGACCTGACTTACCTCAAGGTGTTGCCCGCGCCTACGTACCGGTGGCGGGCACACCAGCTTGCTGGGCGCAACGTCGACCTGGGTAATAGCGACAGCATCTACGACACGTGGGAACCGGACGTGCCGCCCGGCTTCGATGGTTGGGCGTTCGCCGGCTCGATGCGTCCTGATCGGCAGGCGCAGGTCATGAAGCTGCTGGTCGGCGCCCGGCTGCTTGCGGCCGACGCCATGTTGTCTTATGTCCACGCGCGGCCGCCCGAAGCGCGAGAGGTCTTGCGCGAGGCTGGCTGGTACTTCTGTAACCACGAAGAGTTCAGCGCACTTGGAGGCGGTGACCCGCAAGAGTTCCGCCGGCGGTGGTCTCTTCGCGGTCTGGTTGTGAAAGCCGGACCGCGCGGCGTCACGGCGTACACCGACGCGGCGGTTGTGACAGTACGCCCACCAACGAACCACCCCGTCGTCGACACGACCGGCGCCGGCGACGCCGTGGCGGGAGGGATGCTCGCGCGGTGGCTGTCGCGCGATGGCGATCCGAGCGGGCTCGAAGATGCGCTCATCTGGGGAGTTGCCTGCGCGTCGCTGACCATCTCAGACATCGGCGTGAGAGGCCTATCCATGGCGACGCGTAATCAGCTCGAAGAGCGTGTCGAAGAGGTGAGGGGATGCCAGAACCGCGAATCGTGATCATCGCCGGCGATCTGGTCGATCAAGATGTCGACGCAATCGTGAATGCGGCCAACAACGATTTGATTCTCGGTGGCGGCGTTGCTGGTGCAATCCGCACACGTGGCGGACCCGCGATCCAGGCCGAGTGCACAGCTCATGGTCCGGTCGATGTTGGTGAGGCTGCCATCACCGCCGCGGGCGAGCTTCGCGCTCGTCACGTCATTCACGCCGCGAGCATGTCTCTCGGCGGACAAACGTCGACCACCGCTTTGCAGAAATCAATGGACCACGCGTTTCGACTCGCACGCGAACATCGAGTGAGCACCATCGCGATCCCTGCGGTCGGTACAGGCATCGCAGGTTTCCCGATGGATGAATGTGCACGCGTTATGGCGGGTTGCTTGAGCCGCGCATTCGTCGAAGGATGGAAGCCGGACGAGGTTCGCTTTGTGCTGTTCGGCGATGAGGCGCGACGAGCATTTGAGAATGCCTTTCGCAGCGCCTACAAAGGGCAGACCGGTGCGTGAAATGGTGTTAAAAGCGGGCGGATCTTTGGCTCGGTTTTTGGTGTCTTTTTTGGGCTTGACAAGCAGGATCGGCTGAATTCAGGTTGAATTGAGGTTGATCTGGGTCTGGACCCACCCCTAGAATGGGCTGGTCCGGCCCCAGAAACGTATTCCAACTAAGGATGGTGAGCAGTGGAAGGTTATTGTTTGAAGGACAAGAAAAAGGTCGAGATGAAAGACCCTCAGCCGATCACGATGAAGAACGGCAAACCCGCTACCGTTGGCACGTGCCCGTTCTGCGGCACCAAGATTTATAAGATTGGGAAGGCGATAGTTTAGATATGGAAGGTTACTGCCTGAAAGACAAGCGCAAGGTCGAGATGAAGGACCCCCAGCCGATCACGATGAAGAACGGCAAGCCGGCGACTGTTGGAACGTGCCCGATATGCGGGACCAAGATTTACAGGATCGGTAAGGCGACCGCCTAAACAACATTCGATTGGGACCGCTCCATTGGGGCGGTCCTTTTTTGTTTACGCGATCAGGTGGTGATCGGCGGCTCGAGAGCCGCAAGCAACACCTCTGTCGCGGACACCGCATCATCGACACCGAGAGTCTTGAAGATCTCGACGTTCGATGGATTGTTGACGCGAGCGATCGTCTTCTTGACTTTGAAGTGGCGCTTGGCCATCTGCAACGCGACAAGGTTGTCCTCGTCATCCGCTGTCACCGCGATGATCGCATCTGCGCGCTCGATGCCGGTCTGCGACAAGAATTTGACCTCGCAGCCATCGCCCCGCATCACGATGCTGCCGAGCTGAGTCTCCAGCCAATCAGCGCGGCGCGCATCCCTCTCGATCAGCGTCACCTCATGTCCCCGCTCGAGAAGGTCGCGCGACATGTAGTAACCGACCGTCCCACCCCCAACGACGATTACATACAAGTTCCTATTTCTCCAGCAGGGTCTTTTCGATGTGCTTCGCGCCCTCGATGGTGGGGCAGATCGTATGCAGGCCAAGCTTCTCGTAGGCATCCGCCCGTTCGGGGTCGTAGATGCGAGCCACGACGCGCGGCACTCTGAAAACGTGCTGGGCGACCTGGGCCGCCATGATGTTGCGGTTGTCGCCCTCCGTCACCGCGACGAAGCCGTCCGCGTCCTCGATGCCGGCCCTCCGCAGGACCTCGGCATCGGTGCCGTTGCCGACGACCTGGTTGCCCTTGAAATCGTTGGTGAGGACGCCGCGCGACGCCGCGCGCGAGAACTGGTTCGGGTCGCGATCGATGATCACCACCTCGTGGCCTGACTTGTCCATGTCGGCGGCCAGTTGGGAACCCACCCGACCGCAGCCGACGATGAGGAGCTTCAAGGCGCGTTGATTATAGGGAGGCACTCGTGGCGCCTCAGTCCGCTCTTGCTAGCATTTGGGCCCGTGCGCTTCCCCTTCACGTTCATGGGCGTCATGGCGCTCGGAATCGGCCTGTGGGTCGTCGCCTACCTGAGC
>Ga0210384_10005755_pt1 | contig 13351 bp, 15 predicted proteins | sample IncBWH2MmetaG_FD_160574 | JGI IMG/M metagenome (GOLD analysis project Ga0210384, IMG submission 160574) | Forest soil microbial communities from Barre Woods Harvard Forest LTER site, Petersham, Massachusetts, United States - Inc-BW-H-2-M | ecosystem: Environmental > Terrestrial > Soil >...
ACCAGCAAACTGGGGATCATTGTGACCAGTCCATCGCCGACCGTCAAAATCGTGTAGGTCTTCTCCGCCGTGGCCAGATCGGTGCCATGCTGCAGCACGCCGATCAACAATCCCGCCACAATATTGATCGCAGTGATCAATATCGTAGCCAGCGAATCCCTCTGATTGAACTTCGCCGCGCCATCCATTGCGCCATAAAACTCCGCCTCGCGGGCAATTGCCTGACGCCGTTTCCGCGCACCCTGCTCATCGATCAGGCCTGCGTTCATGTCCGCATCGATGGCCATCTGCTTGCCCGGCAGAGCATCGAGCGTAAATCTCGCTGTCACCTCAGCCGTCCTCACCGCACCGTGACTGACCACCAGAAACTGAATCGCTATCAGTGCGAGAAACAGCACCAGGCCCACCACGTAGTTCCCACCCACCACAAACTGTCCGAACGCCTCGATCACCGAGCCTGCGGCGTGTGTCCCCTCCTGCCCATGCAGCAGAATCCTCCGGCTCGAAGCCAGGTTCAAGGACAACCGGAACAGCGTCAGCAAAAGCAGTAGCGTAGGAAACACGGAAAAGTCCACCGCCCGCCGCACCTGCACCGCCGTCAAAAACACGATCACCGAGGCTGTTATCGAAGCGGCCAGCAAAATATCCAGCACCACACTCGGCACCGGAACAATCATGACGAACACCATGCTGATTGCAGCCACCGGCAGCATCAGCGTCTGCAGCCTCGCCATCTGAAAACCATCACTTTTCTTCATCACCATCTCACTCACATCCCACCCCCAAAGCCACGCATCGCAGCCATCTCCATCGTTTCCGCATTGCCTCTCCAATCCGGCTCAGCGCCTTGCTGAACCCTTTGCTCTCTCTTTTTCTCCTGGCGGTCTCGACGCACGCGCTCCTCAACCTTCTGCCGGTACAAATAGGCCAGAATGCCAGCTACCGTCGCGTACAGCTCGAACGGAATCGATTGGCCTGGCTCGACCATCTTGTATAAACTCCGCGCCAGGGGAGGGTTTTCGATAATCGGAACCCCAGCCCACCGCGCCTCTTCGCGAATCTCCGCGGCCAGCAGATCTCGCCCTTTCGCCAACACCGTCGGCGCCGCCATCGTCTCGAAGCTGAATGCAAGCGCCACCGCGTAGTGGGTCGGGTTGGTAATCACCACGCTCGCCCGAGACATGTCCGCCTTCACCTTGCGCTTGCGCATCGCGCGCTGAATCTGCCGCACCTTCGCCTTGATCTGCGGATTCCCCATCGCATCCCGTATCTCTTCGCGCATCTCCTGCTTGCTCATCTTCAGCCGCTGGTTCCAACTCCTCCACTCGATCGCATAGTCCAGACCGGACCACGCCAGCGTCACCCAGGCAGCATCAAGCGCCAGCCCGTACGCTGTTGAAAATGTCGACGGCAATCGGACCAGACTCATCACTGGCATTGGAATCATCAACGCCTGCAGCGCCCCCCACCCCAGCAAAACCATCACCGCCGCAGGCACCAGCGACTTAGCCACCCGCGTAGCCGATCGCAGACTGAACAAATTCCCCAGGTTTGTCACCGGGTTCAACTTCGAAAATTTGAACTTCATCGCCTCCGGATGGATCTGCACACCACCACTCTGTGCCACTCCCGAGACCAGCGCCCCAGCAAAACTTGCCGCTAACACCAATCCAACGGGCAACAACGCCGGTAAAAGCAACTGCCGCACCGCCACGATCAAAAGCTCTTCCCCACCCTGTCTATCTACACCGTTCAGTCCCACGATCGCCGAGCGCAAGCTCCCGCCATACACCTTGCCCCAACTCGAAACAAATCCCTTCGACAGCGCCCCCAGCACCATCACGCCGCCCAGCATCGCCATCGCCGACAGAAGCTCACGGCTGTGAACACTGTCGCCTCGTTCGCGCGCCTTCTTCTTGCGTAGCGGAGTAGCCTGTTCTGTTCCCTTATCCGCCATGCCACCCACCCCCCACGCGAGTTCGGCGAACAAGAAGAAAATCGTCAACCCACGCCATGCGTAATGAGCCGTCCGCGCGCGAGATCCACACGATCCGCAACTCTCTCATCTTCTTTACCGTGGCAACGCTCATGCACGCACCAGCATCTTTGCGGCGGCGTCCAGCAACGCCGTAAAGTGACGTTCAATCCACCCCGGCCACACCGCTAGGCTTCCGATCAGGACCACATACGACACCATCGTCTTCAGCGGTATGCTCACCACCATCGCAGGCAGCTGCGGCGACAACCGTGCCACCAATGCGATCGTCACCTCTACAGCCAGCGCCGCGGCCATCACAGGGGCTGCCAGCTGCAGCCCCGCCAGAAAAATTCCGCTCGCCATAACGGCCAGCGCAATCCCGGTCTTTGCCTGCATCACCGCCTGACCCACCGGAACCGCAGAGAAGCTCCGCACCACAGCCGTCAGCACGGTCCTATCCAGTCCGGAGCCGATGATCACTAGCACGCCCAGCCAGCCCAGCATCTGTCCCAGTACGGCCGTCTCGATCATCGAATTTGGATCCAGCAGATTCACCAGCGAAAAACTGAACTGTAACCCCAGCAAAGTCCCTGCAAACGTTAGTGCCTCGTTCAACAGCGTCAGAGAAAGTCCGAAGACAAGTCCCACGCCAAGCTCTCCCAGTACCGCCCGCGTATCGAGCACCGCCCGCGCCCCTGGCACGGCTGCGATCGCCGGAGCCAGCAGAATCGTCATCGCGAAGACAAACCCGACCTTGATCCGTGGCGCAATCGCAGGCGAAGAGAAGACCGGACAAAACACCATCAGCCCGCTCAACCGCACCATCACCAGCACTGCTGCGGTCAGATACTGCGGCCAGTCTTCGATCAAACCGCTCAATTCCCGATTCATGTCCTTATCCCAGGTACTTGTGGAAGCCGGTAAACAAATGCAACGTGAAACTCACCAACCGGTGCACCATCCAGGGCAGCACCGCGACAGTAACGACAAACACCACAATCAACCGCGGCACTGCGGTTAGCGTCTGCTCCTGCACACTGGTCAACGTCTGCAGCAGGCTCACCGCAAGACTTACCAGGGCCGCCGTTACCAACAGCGGAGCGCTCAGTACCATCGCCTCAATCAGCACCCTCCGCATGATCTCCACCGTCTGGTCCGGTCCCATCTGCTGCCTCCGCTTAACCAAATCCAAAGTGTTAGAAACTCTTAATCAACTGGTCCGCCAGAAGATTCCAGCCGTCGACCATCACAAACAAAAGAACCTTCAGAGGCGTCGAAATCACCACCGGAGGAAGTTGCATCATGCCGATCGAGGTCGTCACACTGGCCACCACCAGGTCCACCAACAGGAACGGAAGAAACAGCACAGCGCCAATCTGGAATCCAGCCTTCAATTCGCTCAGAATGTAGGCCGGCACCACCACCTGAATCGGCAGGTCCTCCTTCCGATTCGGACGCACGGCCATCCCCGCAGATGCAAACACCGCCAGATCCTTCTCCCGGGCATACCGCAGCATGTACCGCTTTACAGGTGCCACACCGAGATCCATCGCCTGCGCTCCTGTGATGGTCCCCGCACTATAGGGAGCCACTGCCGTCCGCTCCACTTCCAGCAGCACAGGCTGCATCAGAAACCACGTCATCATTAGCGCCAGCCCCATCAACACCTGATTCGACGGAGCGGTCTGCGTCCCAAGCGCCTGGCGCAGAAAGTGAAACACAACCAGCAAGCGAACCAGCGGAGTCATCGACAACAGCACCGCCGGCAACAACGTCAACAGTGTCAACCCGACCACAATCGACCACGGTACGCTCTTGCTTCCCGCAAGCTCCGATGCAATCGAATCGTTGACCTTTCCTCCGCCCACACTCGCCGAAGCACTTCCATTGGCGCCCGAATCGTGCGCCTTTACACTATCTTTCTTTGAATTCGAAGCCGCTCCACCATGCCCAGACCCAGAACTCTGCACCGGTCGGCGAAACCCAAATGACTCGGGCGCCGCCGCCATCGCAACCATCTGCGCCTCATGTGTCTGGGCGTGGACCAAAGGCAAAGGCGCCATCAGCCCAGCCAGCGCCCACGCCAACGATCGCAGTCTCGGAGCTATTGGCATGTCCCATCCAGACTCTTCGCCACAACATCCAACGAGACCGCATTCTTCAACCGCACAATTGTCTCCACGCTCTCCATACCACCGCCAACCAAAAAACTCTCTCCGCCACAAGTCACCAGCATCAGCTGTCTCTTCCCTCCGAGCGACAGGGTCTCCACAAGCCGCAATTGTTTTCGTTGTGTCTCACGTTGAGCACGCCAACCTCGAAGCAGTCCAAGCAGCCAACCCGCAAGCCCCTGCACCTCAGGAGACGCAATTGGTGCCACGGTCTTCAATTTTTTTTGTCCCGACAAAACCCGCATTCCATCGCCTCGATCCAAAAGCATTCCATACAGAGTGGTGACGACCCTTGCCGCTCGGATCTGCATTATCCGGTCGATTGTTTTTACCCCAGCCGCGTCAACCGTAGAGCCATTCGTTGATCCTGCACTTCGAACTCACTCCAGCCCAACTGCGTCTGACCGACCCTCACAGGCACGTCGTCAGTAGCCGGCGAGAAACTTTCAAACACCTGCCCCTCCTTCAGTGCCAGTAGATCCCGTACCTTGAATTGCAGCCCCACACCAGCTCGCATCGTTACACGCAACTGCGCCAACGTCTCCCAGTACGGATGTTCCTCGATCCGCATCATCCACGGCACCTTCGGAGCCACCCGCACCAAATCCAAACTCGCGGACGTTACAGCCTCTGCATTGCGCGTTGCCAGCTCTGTTCCGGTCATTGCCGTCTCCCCCTTTCAGATATTTCTTCTATGCCTCGAGCCTGAGTGTTAGCGCTGTACTAGAAAGTCAGTAAAGAAGACATCCTTCACCTTCAAATCACCGTTACGCTCGGCCAGAGCGGCCTTCAACTCAGTCTTCAGATGTTCTTTTCCATCCGCGGCCAGAAGACCATCCGCGGTCTGTCGCCCTAGCACAGACAGCACCGTGTCTCGCACGGCTGCGACAGTATCTTCCGTGCCTTTGTCGTCTTTACCTTTTTCTTCGTCGGTTTTTGCGCCCTTCTTGGCGGCTCCATCTGCTACACGCAGAGTCAAGACAACCCGCAGATAGGAACTACCACCCGCATCCGCCAGGTTTACCAGAAGCGGTTCCAGCGCCATAACATGGGTCGTACCGAGGGCAACCACCTCTGTCTTTTGCGCTGTCCCTTGCATCGGCAGCCGGCCGGTATGTGCAAGGTAGTAAACAACGCCTCCGACACCCAGGGTTGCAATCACTACGCCGACCACCACCGCAATCAGTAGTGGGACAATTGGAAATTTCGCCGCGACAGGAGTCGGAGCCGGTGCAGGAGGAGACGAAATAGAGACATCAGCCAGAACTGTAGGAGAGGTAGCCATGATGACTAGACAAAATGCATGCCTTTGGCCAATAAAACGGGGCCGAACATTAGCGAATCTTCAGATCAAATCCTTGAAAGCCGGAGCCGCCCCTGCGCTCTTCACCACGTGGAAAAGCGGTCGAGGCGACCAGCCAGTGAGACCCATCCTCTGGTTTCCCACTCGCTAAGCCGCCGCCCTCGACCCCTTCACACAGCATTACCGCACCATAGACAGTACATCCTGCGAGATCGTATCGAACGTGGTCACCGTCTTCGAGTTCGCTTCGAACGCCCGCTGCGCCACAATCAGATTAGAAAATTCTGTTGATATATTCACGTTCGACTGCTCGAGCGCCCCGTCGTCCAGCGTACCCCGGCCACCGGCTCCGGCTACACCTACCGTCGCAAGCCCGGAGGCTGCGGTCGTCATAAAGTTATTGCCGCCTGAGGCTGTCAACCCGGCAGTATTGGCCACCGTAGCCACTGCGAGCTGCCCGACTGTCGAAGTCCGGCCATTGCTGAACTGCGCCGTGATCACACCAGCGGAGTCAACAACAAAGCTCTGGTACACGCCGCTGGTAAAACCATCCTGGCTGTTGGCCGTATTGCTCGAAGCCGCGGCAAGCTGTGAGATCGTCGGAGTTCCGCTGCTGTTATTCAGGTTCCAGTTGAAGCTAAGATTGCTCGCTCCGTCCGTCAACCCGGAAAACGTAATATTGTTCACACTGCCTGTTGGCGACACCAGGTTCCCCGACGTATCGAACGTCAGCGTACCGGTGTTGTTCGTAGCCGTTCCAGGCGCATAATCACCCGCCGGCAAATCCACGGAATAGCTCCACGTATTGGTTCCTGTCTTGGTGTAGCTCACCGTCGCCTGGTGGCTCTGGCCCAACGAGTCGAAGATCTTTACCGGCGTCGAATACGGAGTGCCCACGGTAGCATTCGAGTTCAAGTTCGTCGTGATGGAAAAATTCTGAGTAGCCTGAGCGCCCTCATTCAGCCCAACCGGTATCGTGATCGGCGACAGGCTGGAGTTCTGATTCACCACGCCATTCACGGCGGCGTAACCCATCACCTGTTGACCATCCTGCGTAATCAGGTTGCCGTTCGAACTCAGTTGAAAGTTACCCGCGCGCGTCAGCGATTGCACTCCGCCCTGCTGCACGACAAAGAAGCCATTCCCCGCTAGTGCCATGTCAGCAGAATTCGAATTGGAGTCCGGCAAAATGGTTCCCTCGGTGAAGTCGGTACTTGTTCCGGAAACCCTGGTTCCTGCTCCTAACTGAATCGCGTCCCCTGATCCGGACTGTCCAATCTGCTGGTAGAACAGATCCTCGAAGGCAGTCGTCTGGCCCTTGAATGCTGTCGTGTTGAGGTTCGCCAGATTGTTGCCAATCGTGTTCAATGCGACTGAATTGGCCTGCAATCCAGACAATGCTATCGAAAAATTTCCCATCGTCTCTCTCCTTGGTCTTCCTGGTTACAATTCTGTTGGTTGTTGTGCGTTTTTACCGCGCAAATCCAGCTCGGCCTATTCCTGGACCCGAGGAATAGCCGCGGTGGACAAGATTAGTTTTCGTTTAGCTACCTGATCCTGAACCACCGGTCGACGGCGATCCGGCCCCGGCGATCGCGCTATCGAGTGTTCCGATACCTTGATTGATGGAGATCAACTGCTGCAGACTGTTCACTTGCGCCAGTTGGGTGATGTATTGATTTGGGTCCGTCGGTTGCGTCGGATCCTGGTTCTTCAACTCACTCACCAGCAGGGTCAGAAAGTCATTCGAGGTGATATTCGACGAACCTGCATCACTGCTGGAGTTACTGGTTGGTGTCGTTGTGTCCTTCGGCGTAGCCTGTACCGCGCGTCGCGATGACAAGGCCGAAGCCACGGTGCTCGCTGCCGATTTTCCAGATGTTGCGATCGAATTAAGCTGTGACAAATCCATCGTTCGTTCCCTCAGTTAAATTTTTGTTCCACACGTCCGGCTCACGCTCGCACGCTCAACCAGCTCCCGCCGCTTGCATTCGCTGCAAGAGGTAACGATCCATCTTCACCAGTTCCATGCGCGTTTAGAGACGCCATCGTTTCGTCGGACCTATTCAATGTCGCTTTTCTGACGTCCTGTTGTTGCTCTTCCCCTTGATTGCTTCTTTGTGAGGTCTGCCCACCAGTAGCGTCCGCCCCTGAAAAGCTTCGCGCATCCGCACCAGCCGATGGGGTGTGAACGATAATGGTATTCACCGCAACCTTCTCCTCCTGTAGAAAGGCGGTCATCGCAGGCAGCTCACGGTGCAGCATCTCTTGCCCGGCAGACGACGACGCCGAGACCGATGCATTTACAACACCACCGTCCGCCATTTCCGCACGAACCTTCAACCAACCGTGCGTCCCATTTTGAATGCCAACCTCAAGAGATGTCGGCGTGGAAGCCAGCATCCGAGGCAATCCGTCCATCGATTGCGCAACTACACCAGCCTCATCCTGCTCTCTCGATGCGGTCAGCAAACCTTCTGTGTGAAATCTCGCATCTCCAACCACCGTCTTTGTTGGGGCGACGCCTCCGGCGGTATTACCGGATACACCAGCTGTCGGCACAAGGCCCATCGAATGCAACACGGCCGCGCCAGACTCACGGACAGCTTGCGCTTTTTTCTCGCCATCACTGGCGTCCGGCATCGCAACGGCTAGCATCTTCTCCGGACTCAGATACGCCTTTGGAGAGGCAACCGCATCGCTTCCAGCAGCTACCGTCACTGCAGTATCTGTACCGCTGGCTTTTGGCCCAGAGGCGCTCTCTTTGCGAACCTGGCCCGCTGCCGTGAGTGGAGAAGTTTCAGTTGATTGTGTCGTCACCGAGGAAACCGCTCTGTTGGACGCGCCCGGCGCCTCGATGACCTCACCGTGCAGTGCAACTGTCGGCGCAACCACCTGCGCAACGATAGGACTTGCGTTTTCTGTCGAAACTCCCATAGCAACTTTGGGCTCAACCACAATTGCATCAAGGATCTTCCCAACAGCCTTCTGGACAATTTTTTGGGTCGCTGAATTCTCCTGTGCTTTTGCAGCCTTCTTCAAGGAGGCACCCTCCGTCACCTCCTCAGCAGCTTTTGACTCTTTCTGAAATACAGTGGCTCCGCCACCCAATACCAAGGGCATTGAAGGCTGATCTCCATCAGCAATACTGATGGACGGTCGAGGACTTACAGGCGTCGTCTCAGAAGCCGACGCGTAGGGAATGGAAGAAACGTCGTCAGCAGTTTCCTCCACCTGCGCTGGAAACTCAGCTTGCGTCGTTCTGGCGTCATCTGCTGTGATCTTGTCTTGCGACCCTGCCACAGTTGTCGCCAGCGACCGAATGATTCTTCCTGCACCAGCGCCCTTCAACTCGGCTTGCACAGTGATCTCCTGAGCCGCACTGGGTTTTTCCTTCACTCCCAACGATTTATCCGTAACTTCTTCCACAGCCTTCACAACTTTCGTACCCTTCAAGCCAGGGGGCGTCATCGTCAGATCGTTTGCGGTGCCATTTGCTTGAGAAAAGCTGGGCATCCCAATTCGCTCACTGAAACTCTCCGCGAAGGAGACATCCTCCAACTCTCCCGAACCTGAAAAAAGATCGCCCGACATGGGTCGTACCTTAGTCTGCTCTACGCCAGCCATCACCGGAATCGCCGCGCTCATCATTCCTATTCCTCGCCATCTCCGCAACAAGTGCATTTGCAATCCATAGACCAAACCCAATGTCGCAATGATTAGGTGGCCTTCATCTACTGCTTGGTTTGCATCCTCTCCCGCGCATCCGTCCATCGTCTCCGCGCCAAAAATCTGTCATCCGACGCAGCCTGTACCCGACGCTCCTTTTCGATTTCAATCCGGACAGCGATGTCGTCGAAGACACGTTGGAGCTGCTCTCTCTTCAGACGACTCGACACATACTGCTCCCTGGCCGCATCGTTCAACTCTTGGCGCTCCACACGAATCTGCTCCAGCCGCCTCCGTCGCCACGCAGCACTCTCTTGCTGGGTCTCAGCCATCATCCAACTCAACCGATCTTCCGCCAGCAAGGCTCCGCGGCCATCGAGTCGAGCCGCCCACGCTACCTCCTGCTCGGCCAGGATGACCTGCTGCACCTCACGAACTGCCGCCGTCATCCGCTGCAACTCCGTCGAATGCATCTCTTCGACAGCGGCATATAAGGTGACCAGTCGTTGCAAACTCTCCAATCGTCTCTGCACCATCTAAAGCTCCAGCCCACTCAGCCGCGCGACGCTCTCTTGCATCGTCACGCGCTCGTCGCTGCGCTGTTCAAGAAACTCGCGCAGCAGAGGCATCGCGTGTATCGCCCGATCTAGCTCCGCGTCCGTTCCGGCCTTATAAGCGCCAATGCGAATCAGGTCCTCCGATCGTGCATGCGCCGCCAGAAGCCTCCGCACCATCGCGGCCTGTGCCCTGTGCTCCGGCATCGTCACTGCAGGCATCAAACGACTCAAAGAATCCAGCACATTCACCGGCGGATACCATCCTCCTGCAGCCATCGACCGTGACAACACCACGTGCCCATCTAAGAGCGACCGCACTGCGTCCACGACCGGATCCTGTTGATCGTCTCCTTCCATCAACACCGTATAGAAAGCCGTGATGCTTCCACTCTGAAAGTTCCCCGCCCGTTCCACCAGCTTCGCCAGCCGCCCAAACACCGACGGCGTATATCCTTTGCTCGCCGGAGGCTCCCCCGCTGCCAGGCCTATTTCTCGCGCCGCCATCGCATACCGAGTCAACGAATCGAGCACCAGCAAGACATGCCTCCCGCGCGCCGCATAAAACTCCGCAACCGACGTAGCCGCCATCGCCGCCCGCATGCGCAGCAGAGGACTCTGATCCGAAGTCGACACCAGCACCACCGATCGCTTGCGTCCCTCCTCGCCCAGCGAATCCTCCACAAACTCCCGCACCTCTCGTCCTCGTTCACCCACCAGCCCGACAACCGTCAGATCCGCCGCGGTATTTCGAGCCATCATTCCAATCAGCGTGCTCTTTCCCACACCCGATCCGCCAAAGATCCCCACGCGCTGCCCGCGTCCCACTGTGAGCATTCCATCCAGCACCCGAAGACCCGTCTGCAAAGGCTCTCTGATTGCCTCACGTTCCATCGGATGCGGTACCGTCCCATCGAGTGCCCACATCTCCGCCACTCGTGGCGCCGGCAGACCATCAAGCGGTAAGCCCAGTGCATCGACAATCCGTCCTTCCATCTCTGTCCCCACGGCAATTTCCGGCGTCACACCCATCGCCAATACCGTGTCGCCGTAGCGGATCCCCTGGGTCGCCTTAAGCGGCATCGCCAACACATGTCGCCCGCGAAAGCCGATCACCTCGGCACGATGCCTTCCGCCATCTCCATCGACGATCTCGCAGCACTCGCCCACCGAACACAACGGGCCCTCAGCCTCCACCGTCTGCCCATTGGCTTCAACCACCCGCCCACTCCATCGCCATGCCGGCCTCTCCGCCAGTTGCGTCAGATACGGAGCCAGTCTCCCAAAAACTGCCGGCCTCACTTCCCGCGTCTCACCCATCACGCAGGCCTCTGCTGCATCAGATCGAAGAATCCGCGTTCAATCTCCTCCAACTGGGCGCTCACACCCAGTTCAACGCGACCTACATTGGTATCGAGCACGCACTCCCCCGCGGCCAGTCGTACGTCTCCCACAATCTGCAGTGAAGACTCTGGGCTCGCCACAAAAGCCTCTCTCCACATTTCAACCGCGGCTACTGGCACTCGCAACACCGTCGCGCTATCTTCCGCCACCTTCTCCAGTGCGACCCTTACCACCCCGGTCAACAACAATGGGTCGATCTTCGCTTCACGATGCAGCACACGAGCAGCAATGGCCAAGGCAAGTTTCACTACCTCAGCCTCAACTCCGGCGAAGTATCTCGTGCGCTCTCGAACAAACGTTTCGCAGACCTTCAGGACGGCCATGCGCTCTTCAAGAATCCTGTCCTCCAACTCCCGCTCCCACTCAAGACGAGCCTCAGCCCTCGCCTCGTTCCGCGTCCGTTCCATATCCGCAGATATCTGTTCCGCCTGCGACTGCAACTGTCCATTCAGCGCTGCCATCGCTTCTTTCAGAGGAACCTCTGTCTCGTCCGTCTCAACTTCCGTTACAACCTCAGGCTGTCCCAGCTGGAAAAACTCAAGCCGCGATACCTCTCGCCCTCCTCCATCCAACAGCCTCACCGGCATCCCAACAACAGAGCCTCGACCAGCAGGCTTCGTTGCTCCATTCTTAGACGGCGAGATCATCATCGACCTCCATCTTCAAAATCATCTTGCCTTCACTCTCCAGCTGCCGCGCCAACGCCAGCAACTCTTGCTGAGCCAAGCCAACGTCTCGCATCCGTACCGGTCCCATCACCTCCATGTCCTCCTTCAGCATCTCGACTGCCCGCGAGCTCATCGCCTTGAACAGGTGCGCCTTTACGTTGTCCTTCCCACCCTTCAATGCCATCGCCAGAACTTTCTTATCCGCAGCACTCACAAACTCGCGAATACTCTCCGCTGGCACCGTCACCAGGTCTTCAAACACAAACATCAGCTCGCGTATGCCAATCGCGACCTTCGGTTCGCTCTGCTCAATCTCCTCCAGAATTCCCCTGCTCTCTGTCTGGTTCAGCCTGTTCAACAGCTCCGCCACCGCTTTGAAGCCCGAGTAGGATTTCCTGCCGCTCGATCCCATCTTCTCCATGCGCTTATGCAGAGCCATCGCTACGGTCTGTGCCATCTCCGGGGAGAACTGCCGCATCTCCGCCAGTCTCCGCACCACATCCACGCGCATGGCCCCCTGCAGATTCATCAAGACCATCGAGGCACGCTTCGCATCCAGATGCGCGAGCACCAGGGCCACTGTCTGCGAGTGTTCGTTCTCCAGAAACTTGCTCAAATGCTGCGGGTCTATATCCTGCAGCTTCGCCATATCACCGCTATTGCGCTCGCGAATCTTCTTCACTTGTTGCAGCAGTTCTTCGGCCCGCGAAGCACCAAACGCCTCCGTCAACAGCCTCAACGCATAGTCCGTTCCACCGCGGACCATATATTGCTGTGTCTCCAGCAGCCCATAGAACTCCGTCAACACCTGAGTCAACTGCGCCGCTGGAACGTCCCCCAGCCGAGTAATCTCTGCGGTCACCCGCTGCACATCGATCTCCGACAGGCTCTGAAACAGCGTCTTCGCTAGTTCATCTCCAATCGCGACCATTAGAATTGCAGCCTTCCGCAGTCCTGGCAACTCTGCCGGCGTAAACCCCGCTTCCGGCGTCAATAGCAATGGATTCTGCCGCATCGACTCCGCTCCTGAAAACTGTGCCGCTGTGTCCATTAGTTTCTCTCCTCGGAGGACCCGATCCAGACCTCGAGCAGTCTCGTACTCTGCGCTGGCTCTCGTCGAATATGTTCCGATACGTGTTCAAAGATTCCCTGCTGCAATTGCAATGTCTTACTCTTCGGCCGCGGCAAAAGCACCTCCTCGGTCGGATCACTCTCCGTCTCCGCAACTCGGCGTTCTTCGAAGACACTGGTAGTTCCCGTCTCATCCGCCAACAGCATCGGCTCACGCAGCGTGGCCGTCACCTGGCTCGCCACCGGCCGCAGCACAAACAACACCAGAAGCACACCACAGATTCCGATCACCGCGGTCCGCATCAGGCCAGGTTGCGTATGCAGCAGCCCGCGCGTCTCCTCCATCAGCTTGTCCATTGCCGGGGGCTTCACCTCAGGAGTATTTGTGCTGAAGCTAACGTTTTGCATCACAACCTGGTCTCCGCGCCGTGCATCGTAGCCAACTGCAGCCTGCGCCAGTTCTTCCAGGCGATGCATCTCCTCCGCGCTTCGAGGCTTCCACACCACATGTTCCAGCTTCCCCACGCCTTCGG
>Ga0210384_10005756_pt1 | contig 13349 bp, 10 predicted proteins | sample IncBWH2MmetaG_FD_160574 | JGI IMG/M metagenome (GOLD analysis project Ga0210384, IMG submission 160574) | Forest soil microbial communities from Barre Woods Harvard Forest LTER site, Petersham, Massachusetts, United States - Inc-BW-H-2-M | ecosystem: Environmental > Terrestrial > Soil >...
GCCGCATCGTCCCTACGCTTCGGGCCGCCTAAGCAGGGCTTGCGGTTCGCGCGCCTCACCATCGAGCCGGGGAATTTGCGGCGGCTCATCCGCGCCCCCGACGCCTAGCTCATTCATGCGGCGCAGCGACGGGAGCACACGCGCGTCCCAGGATCCGGCGGAACGGTTGTAGGCTTCAAGCGCCCGGGTCAGGTGGCGTCCGGAGTCGGCATAGCCTTCGGCAAACGCGCGCAGGCGGTCATAAAATTCCGCACCGATGCGGCGCAGCTCTTCCGCGTTGCGGGCCAGCTTTTCCTGGCGCCAACCATAAGCGACTCCTTTGAGAACGCTGATCAGCGTGACGGGCGTGGCGATCAAGACCTTGCGGGTGAGGGCGCGTTCGAGCAGCTCGGGGTCGCGCTCCAGGGCGGCGCTCAGGAAATGATCACCCGCCAGGAACAGCACCACCATTTCCGGAGCGGGCTGCAACTGCGCCCAGTACTCACGCGCGCTCAACTGCGCCACGTGGCGCGAGACTTGTTGGGCATGACGTACCAGCGCGGCTTCACGCGCGGCGGGATCGGTGCAAGCTTCGGCATCGAGATAGGCCGCCAGCGGAACCTTGGCGTCCACAGCCAGGGAACGGCCGCCGGGAAGCTTCACGATCATATCGGGCCGCTGCTCGCCGCCGGTCGGCTGCTCGAAAAAATCGCATTGGGGGACCATGCCGGCCAGCTCCGCCACACGCCGCAGCGTCAGCTCGCCCCATCGTCCACGCGAGTTCGGAGCGCGCATGGCCTGGGAGAGCGCCACGGTTTCGCGGCTCAACGCGCCAAGTTGGTGTTCCAGTCCTCCCAGCATATGCTGCCGTTGGGACTCCACTTCTCGGATCTGCGTCTCGATCCGCGCCAGTGTTTCGGCGATGGGCCGCGCGGAGTCGGCCGCTGAGCGGGCCGCATCCTCCGCCGCGCGCGCGGCTGTCCTGGTGCGGAACCACAGGGCGGCCAGCGCCGCTCCCAGCGCGAGAGCCACTACAATTCCGGCCAGAAATGTTTCAAGACGCATGATGCTCCTTCCCACAGTGTGGCACAGCCCGTGTGGCAGGCCGCGACGCGCTGTTCAGCGTATCCGCCGGTGCGCTCCGCTAGACCTGTTTCGCCGCGTTGCCCGCTGCGCAGCCCTTCCCCCCTGCATGGGCCGAAGCGGGCGGATGGCCCAGTACCATCTTTGAAGAGCTAAGAACTTCGACCGATTCCCTTATAAAACACTTTCGCCGACAATCGATTCATGATGGAAACAATTACGGAACGCGATCACTTATCAGAACTCAGTTCTGCAGTTTTTTGTTACCTTTCATTGTTGTCGTCGGTCGCAGACTGCATCGGCCAGGCGTCTCCCGAAGTCGGGGGGCCTTATCGCAAGCGAATCGCGCAATTGCGGACGCGCCTGTTTTTCCAGTCGACGCCGAAGGTCATCAAGGCGAGTCTGAAGACCGTGGAAGGGGAGCTCAACGACTATGCGGTGGTCGCTGCGCAACATTCGGATCAGCACGATCTGGAGCTGCGGCGGGCCATCGTGACCCTGGAACACGCGATCGACATGCTCGCCACCCGTCACGATTTCCACGGGACGCAACTACGGGAAATGGCGGAACGGATGGAGAACTCCGGACCGGAACAACCCGTGGCCATGCAGGAAGTGGCGGGCGAGTTGCGCCGGTGCGCCGACAGGATGGGCCAGGAGACTACTTCCGTGCTGGATCGGGTCCGCAAGGAAATGAGGGCGGTGGAAGACCGTTTGCGAGGAAACCAGAGCACGGACCCCTCCACTGGGCTTTTGAATTCCCAGGAGATCACGCGCCAGATAGAAGCCCATCGCGCCAGCGGGGTAGCATTCAGCCTGCTACGGTTCGAACTGCACGGTTCAGTCACCGAGCCGGTGATGAAGCAGGCCGCCGGCAGAATTGAAAAACAGTTCCGCCATCGCGACCGGATTGCACGGTGGAGCGAGACGGAGTTCTTGATTCTGTTCCAGGGCCCGCCGGAGGTGGCGGAAGTGCGAGCCAAGCAGGTGGCGAAGCTCCTGTCGGGACGTTACGCACTCGGCAACGGAAGCCAGGTGGAAATCATGGCGGACTCATGCCTCGCGGAACAGGAACTCGCGCTCGCCTGACCCCTCATTTTGTACTAACTTGAGGGGAGTGCAATCCTTCAAGACAGTACCTGTGCTGGTGACCGGGGCAGGCCGTGGCATCGGCAAACGATTGGCGATCGGGTTTGCGGCCAAGGGAGCGCGGGTGGGCCTGCTGGCGCGCAGCAAGGCCGAACTCGATCTCTGCCACCTGGAAATCGAACATGCCGGCGGCTCGGCGCTGCGGATCCGAACCGATGTTGCGGATTACGAGCAGGTGGCGGCGGCGGTCGAGCGGATGCGCGTCCAGTTCGGCAGCCCGGTCCAGATTCTGGTGTGTGCCGCTGCTATCCAGGGGCCGGTCGGCCCGTTTGCAGAAAGCGCTCCGAAGGCCTGGACCGAAACCATCCACACCAACTTGGTCGGCGTGATGAATGCATGCCGGGCAGTGCTGCCCCAGATGATTCAGCGGCGCAGTGGAAAAATCATCGTTCTCACCAACGGAATCGGGTCGCAGGCGCGGCCCAACTTCGCGATCTTTGCGGCTACGAAGACCGCGATCGTGAGTTTCGTCGAAAGCGTGGCCGAGGAGATTCGCGATCACAACGTGCAGATCAACTGCCTGGCGCCGGGCGCCAGCTACACGCACATGACCGACCAGATTCTGGCGGCCGGCGACCGTGCCGGGTGGCGTGAGATCGAGGAGGCCCAAGAGGTGCGGCTGACCGGAGGCGTCACCGCCGACAAGCAGATCGAACTTGCGTTGTTTTTGGCCTCTGAGGAATCCAATCATGTGAGCGGCCGGCTCATTCACGTGCGGGATGATTGGAAAAGATTGCGGGATGGTTCGATGAAGCCGGATCTATATACTTTGCGGCGCGTGCAGAAGATGTAGCTACAAACAGGCAGCGAAAACGCGCAGCGAAAATTGACACTTCCGGCCAGCCTCTGATGTAATGAAGGGACCTGCCTGTTGCTCCTCAGTAGCTCAATGGTAGAGCATTCGGCTGTTAACCGAAGGGTTGTAGGTTCGAGTCCTACCTGAGGAGCCAATCTAAACGCCGTATTTTCAACACAACCCATAGACGACACGCGGTTTGCCGCAACCACCCCAAACTGCGCGCATCATTTATATTTACCCGTCCTTACCCGAATTTCCCTATCCTTAACCCCAGGGGTACCCCCAGTTTCCCCCCAGTGCTTCGTAGGCTCAGCCGCGGACTGCTCCAAGAGCGGCGGCGTAGCTGGTAAACCCCTCGCGTAACTGTCACACAAACGATGCACTTAGAAGACCTCGGCGAATCAGGATTTCACCCGACGGGAGGCTGTCCAAGTCGTTCGCGGCGGCTCGGTGCCTTGAAGCGACTCAAGGTGAATCAAGCCTGCGTGGAAATCGCCCAAGGCGAAGCAAACGTTTACAAATGAGCACCGAAGGCAGACGCAGTGCGATGCGGGCAACTGCGTACCGGTGTCCAATCGGGAGAATCGCGGGATCGGGCGCTGTGCTTGAGTTCTACCGCGCTTCGCTTTAGTGGCCGTTTGATTCCATTTTGCCTCGCAGCAAGTTAGAACGTCGACGCCGCGACGCAATGGATCGATGGGAATCCAAAACACGATCATCAGTTGATTTTGAAACCGCCGGGGCGTTCTGGTCAGAAATTAGGCCGAAGGCCTTCGATTTGGTGTCGCGATTGCTTAAGCAAAGAAACTCCGTCCCCCCCCACACCGAGGTCGCGGCGGCGGAGTGCGGGAGATCAGCGAGTTTGCGCCTCATGAGACCGGACAAAGGAGTCTACCATGCGAGTTACAAACACATCACGATTCGCTAGTGTGGTTGCTGCCCTGCTGTTTGCCATTGGCATGGTCAGCAGTGGTCCTGCAAAAGCGCAAGGTTTCACAACCATCGACTTCCCCGGCGCAACCGGCACCCTAGCGTGGGGAATCAACCCTGAAGGCGACGTTGTGGGATTTTTTTTTAATGCAACAGGGCTCCTCCACGGCTTTCTGCTGAGCAAGGGCATGTTCACCGCGATCGATGTCCCCACCTCCACGGGCGGCACTGAGGCGTTTGGCATCAACTCCCGCGGCGAGATAGTCGGGAGCTACTTTAACGCTGCCACAGGAGGCCATGGATTTCTGTTGAGCGAAGGCTCGTTCATCACCATCGATGTACCCGGCGCTTTCTCGACCGAGGCCCGTGGGATCAATCAGGAAGGCGACATTGTAGGCATCTATGCGGACAACATCAACATCGCTAGCACCCACGGCTTTCTCCTGAGCAAAGGCACTTTCACGGCGATCAATGTCCCCGGTGCTTCCTTCACCCGCGTATTTGGCGTCAATTCCCGAGGCGACATTGTCGGAGGCTACTTCAACGCGACAGGAAACCATGGGTTTTTGTTTAGCAAGGGCGAGTTCACGACGATCGAGGTCCCCGGTGCTTCCTTCACACAGGATGCCGATGGGATCAACCAGGAAGGCGATATTGTGGGCGTTTATTTTACCCAAAGCGCCACTGGTTTTCTGTTGAGCAAGGGTGCGTTCACGCAACTCCCTGGGGTCGCTATAGGGATCAACCCTCAAGGCGACATCGTCGGGTTCTACACCGATAGTAGCTTTAGTACCCACGGCTTTCTCTTGAAAAAGTGACCCTTTGAAGCAGGAACCCGGTGGTGCCGGCCTACGTGGCGGCAGAACGCGCTTCGGAAGTAACCACCGATATTGTTAACGGGCCCTTTCGCTACTTATCCACAACCGGGCTTCTTACTCTGACGCGCCAGTTCCGAGGAGCGCGTTTACAGTTTCCGATCAGCTTCTGATTGGTCCTGCCGACTGCTTGAGTTCCCTGCGCACGGTGCCTAGAAGGACGTAGCGATCAGGTGAACACGGCACGACAATCGTCCTGAGATCGGGGTGGCTCTGCTTTAACGATGGTTCCAGTGCGCCGGCAGTCACTACCAGATCGACTTGGCAGGCGGCCCAGACCGCGGCAGCTTCCCCCCGTCAGCGGCTTCTAGGACTTCGTAGCCCGCCTCCAGCGTTTCTCGCATCGGTTCCCGCACTTCGGACTGGCGATCGACGACCAGAATTGGTGATGAAGGCTTCTGAGATACTTCGCGCCGAGCAGAAAAAAACGCTTACAACGGAGCGGCTTCTGGTATAAAATCATAATCAGAGGCTCGGTTCGACAGGCCAGCGCAATGCGCACCCTCCGGAAGGATCCCTCCAGATCAATTCTCGGGAGGTACGGGTATGCTGACGAACTTTGCGGCCCTGCGCATCGAGTAGCGGACTGTAAACAATATCCGCGGCTACGCGAAGCGCTCGCTAACTACATGGAGGAGGGAGCCGACTGGGAACGCATCTATCCGAACGACCGAGCCTTGCTGGTACGCGGTGCGGGGCACCGAATTCTGAAGGGAATCGGCCTTGGCGAAGGACCAGCGATGGAGCGGTCGTGCGACCGCAGATGATTGCAGGTGATAGCAGGTGAAAGGCCACGGCGCAAAATTCGGGCGGAAGAAGGAACAGGCCATTGCTGCGCTCCTCACCCACCGCACCACAGAAGAGGCTGCCCTCGCCGTCGGTATCGGAATCAGCACCCTCTGGAGATGGATGAAGGAGCGTGAGTTCAAAGCTGCCTTCCTTCAAGCACGCCGAGAAGCGGTGAGCCAGGCTATCGCGAGGATTCAGCAGGCCACCGGTGCCGCCGGCGTAACGATCCTGAAGCTCATGACGGACCCGAATGTACCCGCGGCGGTCAGACTCAGGGCTGCCGAGTGCGATTTTAGCATGGCGGTCAAAGGGATCGAAACCGAGGACATCGAGGCGCGAGTGGCGGAGTTGGAGCAAGCCGCAGAGGCTTCCAATTCGACGCCGAAAAAGTAAACGAGGCCGATTAGCTGGCAGCGCCGCGTCAAAGCTTTTCAGACACGAACTGCATCAATCTGATCCCGCTGCTCTTCTGAACTCTCGGGAGCTTACCCTTGTTCCTCCCGTTCTTTTTCTTCCCTGGGAAGCACATCAGCGGGCTGATCGCCGGTACCCGGACAGAAGAAATGGTCTCAGTGCAGAAGCTCGTTCTTCGGGGCGAGCGCCAGATTGATGGCGAGCGCCATGCACGCTCCCACGGCCATTACGGCGACCATCGGTATCGACGTTCGGTTATCGAGGCCGCTGACCAGCAGGCCGCCGGCGCCCCCGATCGCGAACTGCATGCAACCGAGCACGGCGGAGGCATTCCCGGCGATCTTCCCGTGCGGAGCCATGGCCAGCGCCGTTGCGTTCGGCGATGTGAATCCCACGCAGCCGATGCTCACGAAAAGCAGCGCGACGAGCCCCGGGAATCCGCCCACGTGCGACGCCTGCGTCACAAAAAGCGCCACCCCGGAAGCCGCCGAGGCGAACAGCACTACGCGCAAAATGGTGCCGGGATGCGCGCGGCGAACCAGGATTCCGTTAATTTGCGACGCTCCAATCAATCCCGCCGCAATGACGCCGAAGAACAGGCCGAAGCGATCCGCGGCGACGTGATTCAGTTCGATAAACACAAGCGGCGATCCTTCCAGATACGCAAACAATCCGGCCATCACCAGGCTCCCCGCCAGCGCGTGGACCATGAAAGTACGGTCGCGGAGTAGCCTCCCGTACAGCCCGAGGACATCGGAAATACCGAGGGGGCGGCGGTGTTCCTGCGGCAGCGTCTCGCGCAGGAAAATAGCGACGCTCAGCAGGCAGGCGATCCCTAGTCCCGTGAGCACCCAGAAGGTGGATCGCCAGCTGGCATGCACCACCAGGTATCCGCCTACCAACGGTGCGACCACGGGCGAGACGCCGATCACCAGCATCAGGAAAGAAAAAACGCGCGCGGCTTCCCGTGGCGGGAAATAATCGCGGACCACGGTACGCGCAATCAGCATCGACGAACAGCCCCCGACGGCCTGGAAAAAACGCAGGACGGTCAGCATCGCGATGCTGGTCGAAAAGGCGCAGCCGATCGCGCTCGCGATGTAAAGCAGCAGGCCCACGTAGAGCGGAGGCTTCCGCCCGTAACTATCCGCGAACGGGCCGTAGAATAATTGGCCGAGCGAGAGCCCCATGAAATACACCGCCAGCGTCGCCTCTACTTCGCCGACCGTCGTGTGAAACGATTGCGCGATCGCCGGGAACGCGGGCAGGTACGTATCGATGGAAAACGGTCCGAGTGCCGCGAGCGCCCCCAGCAGGAAAATCAACCAGAACATCTTGCGGGGAGCTTGCGCGGCTGGCTGGGTGTGAGCCGGAGCTGTCGGGGCGGTCTCCATCGATACAAGAAGTATAGGCTGAGCGAACCGGATTTGCTGCGGCGATGCCTCGACCGCGACGTAAAGAACCGCTTGCGCGATATTGGCGAGGCGCGGGTGGCGATCAATTGCGTTGGCAAGGAACCGGGGGCGCCGGCAACTGAGCCTTCGCAGTCGCCGCTCGGAAGGGTCGCGCGGATCGCAGCGGGAGCGCTGTTCGTGGCACTTACTGGCGTTTCTTGGTTCGCGTACCGCGCGACGCGGCCCATTGAGCAGCCACTGAAGCCGCTGGTCCGCCTGGACGTCGATGTGGGAGCCGACGTGTCGCTCGGCTCCCAAGGAACCAATGTCATCCTTTCGCCCCACGGCGCTCGCTTAGTGTACGTGTCGCAATCGAAGCTCTTCACTCGGCGGCTCGATCAGCCCAAAGCGACCGAACTAGCCGGGACGGAAGGGGCCTACGCTCCGTTCTTCTCGCCCGACGGGGAGTGGGTTGCATTCTTCGCCCAACGAAAACTACGGAAGATTGCGGTCGAGGGCGGCGCTGCGATTGCCTTGTGCGACGCTCCAAACGGCACTGGAGGCAGTTGGGGCGAGGACGGCAACATCATCACGGCACTCCAGTCCCCCGGTGGCGGCCTGTCCCGGATTGCTTCTGCAGGAGGCGCTCCCGCGCCGGTGACTCAACTGGCACCAGGAGAAGTCACCCATCGCTGGCCCCAGATTTTACCCGGCGGCAGGGCGGTGCTGTTCACCGCGAACACTTCGTCTGTAGGCGGATTCGATGGAGCCAACATCGAAGTCATGTCGTTTGCCGATCGCCGGACGAAGACACTGCTGCGCGGAGGCACGTTCGGCCGCTACATAGCTACTTCAAACCGGGGCTGGGCACCTAGTCTATGTCAGCCGGGGCACACTCTTCGCCGTGCCGTTCGATCTCGGCAAGCTGGAGGTCCGCGGCATGCCCTTGCCGCTGGTGGAGCAGGTCGCGTACTCGGCGAATCTCGGGTTTGCTCAGCTTGATTTTTCGCGAAGCGGGACGCTTGCATAATCGCACTGGCTCCGGGGGCGGAATGGCAACCATCCAGTGGCTGGAGGGCGGAGATAAAACGGCGCCGCTGCTGGCTAAGCCTGGAAACTACATGCGCCCGCGCCTCTCACCGGATGGCCAGCGGCTGGCTATGGACATCCCGGAAGGACCAGACTCCGATGTCTGGATCTATGAATTGCCGCGCGATACGATGACGCGCCTGACGTTCGGTGGAAAAGGTTTCATGCAATCGGTTTGGAGTCCTAATGGCCGCTACATTGTGACAAGAACGAATGAAGGCATATCCTGGGTGCGGTCTGACGGCGCGGGAAAATCGGGCGCATTGACACAGAGCAAGAATTCCCAGTTTCCATTCTCCTTCTCTCCGGACGGAAAACGGCTCGCGTATCAGGAGACGATCGCCAGATTTGAGGTTTGGGCTTCCAGTAGAGAGCGACGATTCGGGGTTGCGGGCGGGGAAACCGGAGCCTTTCCTTCAAACACAATTCCAAGAGCGGCAGCCAACTTTCTCTCCGGATGGGCGGTGGCTAGCCTACAGCTCAGACGAGTCCGGAGTTTCCCAGGTGTACGTGCGGGCCTTCCCGGACCAGCGCGGCAAGTGGCAAATCTCAAACCTCGGCGGCACGTTCCCGGAGTGGTCGCGTGACGGGCGCGAGCTGTTCTTCCGAACGCTCGATAACTTGCTTATGGTGACTGGCTACACCGCGAAAGGGGATTCTTTCGTGGCGGACAAGCCGCGGCTTTGGTCGACGAAGAAACTCGCAGACTTCGGTCTTCTCGTCCCGAGCTACGATCTCGCCCCGGACGGCAGGCGCATCGTTGCGCTCATGCCTGCCGAGACGCCCAGGGAGGAGGAATCGCGAAATCACGTGATCTTTCTCGAAAACTTCTTCGATGAGCTGCGCCGCCGCGCCCCGGCGGGGGGCAAGAACTAGCGGCGTGAGTTACCAAAAGCACATCCCGGGAGCTAGAGCGCCCCAGGCTTCTTGCGCTGCGAGATGAGTATATGACTTTCGCCTGCTTTTCGGCGCCTCCCAGATACGTTCCCGCCACGGTTCGACCCAGCGCAATACATCGTCCCGCGACTCGAACGCCCACGGCCAATGTAACGAAGCTCCGCATCAAACGGACGAGTCAGCCCGCGGTTGACGGCGCAGCTTCGTTAAGAGTCATTCGGGCATCAACGCGAACGTCCAAACCGAGCCGCCAGTCGGCATTTTACCCGACGCATAGCGAGTGGCAAGACCGCCGCCTAGTCCCGACGCAATGGTCACATATTGGCGACCCTTGTGTGTGTAAGTGATTGCCGTCGAATTGACGCTCGAGCCGGTCTTGAACTGCCAAAGCGTTTCGCCCGTGTTCTCGTCGAGCGCAATGAACTCACCCGTCAATTTGCCGGTGAACACAAGCCCGCCGCCGGTCGCCAGCATGCCGGCCGAACTTGGCAGATCGGTCAACGGGACCTCCCATTTCTTCTCGCCAGTCAGTGGGTTGATCGCCGCGAAGTGACCCAGGACATCACCCGGCTTGGTTTCCGGCTGCCTACTGTCAACACCGGTCGAGCCTCCACCCTTGATCGTCGGCTTGGGCGGCGCGAGCTTCTGTATGCGCGGCACGTTCCAAGTGCTCGCGTAGATCAGGCCCGTGGTCGGATTGAACGCGATAGGCACCGCGTTCGTTCCGCGCGACGGCCAGATTTCGACCTCTTCCCCTGCCAGAAAGCGTTTTTGTACGTCCGTCAACACCGGCCGGCCGGTGGCCATGTCGATCTGTGACGCCCAATTGACCTTGACGTAAGCGTGGGCGGCGAGCAGTTTGCAATTGGTGCGGTCCAGCACATACAGGAAGCCGTTCTTGTTGGCCTGAATCATCACCTTCCGAAGCTGGCCGCCAACCTGGATATCGGCCAGCACATGCTCGTCGGTGGCGTCCACGTCGTACAAGTCGTTGGGCGTGTATTGAAAATAACAGGCAATCTCACCCGTTTTCGGCCGGATCGCAAGCACGCTGGAGGTGTACAAGCTATCGAGACCCTCGCGCGGCCTGGGATCGTATGGCTCCGCATTGCCCGTCCCCCAATACACCAGATCGAGTTGGGGATCGTAGGAACCTGAGCGCCACGTCGGACCTCCGCCCTGTGTCCAGGCGTCGCTATTCTTCGGCCAGGTCTCGGAACCGGGTTCGCCGGGCGCTGGGATGGTATATCTGGTCCACAATTTCTTCCCGGTCTCGGGATCCCAGCCGATGAGGAACCCACGCGTGGTGAACTCTCCGCCGGACACGCCGGAAATCAGCACGCCGTTGGCAATGATCGGCCCGCCCGTGGCGTAGTAGCCATCTTTTAAATCCGCGAATTTCTGGTTCCAAAGCTGTTCGCCAGTCTTCAGGTCGAGCGCTAGTATATGGTCGTCGATCGTCACGCGAAACAGTTTGCCGTTATAGATCGTCGCCGCGCCCCGGTGGAAAGCGGCGCGCTGGACTCCCGGCTCGAGCCGCACCGGCGTGCGCCAGATCTGCTTGCCGGTTTCAACGTCGATCGCGAAGGTCCACTTGCCGTTGATCGCATACATGACGCCGTTGTAAATCGTTGGCGCCGCCAGTTCACCCTGGTCGTTCATCAGGCTCGTGCTCCAGATGGGCACCAGGCGCTTGACATTGGATTTATTGACTTGCTTGAGCGGGCTGTAGCTCTTCCGGTCGTAGCCCATGCTCTGCGTCGTGACGTTTTCCGTGTTCTTTCCGTCGTTCACCAGTTCTTCGGTGGTTTGGGCCAATCCCAGCGCGGCCCAGAAACCGAGTAGCGTTCCACTCAGCCAAATGTTTTTCATGATCGGCCTCCCTTGGTTGCACCAGCTTACCAAAGGCGCTTTGGTCGTGCGGAACACCTTATCTGCGGGCGACGGCTCGCCCGCAACCGTGGCTTACAATAGTCCGATATCCATGGCTACCCGTCGCATCGGCATTCTCACCGGAGGCGGTGATGTTCGGCCTCAACTGGCTTCAGCCCGAAACTGAGCTCGACCGGCGCTTGCGCGCGCGGTCGAAGCTGCACAGCGCGACTCGCCGAAGGGAGGGAACGCGAACTTCAGAGGGGCGCGTCAGGATTCGCGATCGTCCGCCACATATGCGCCGTCGGGCTGTTGTCGTTCCCGAGGCCCTCTTTCGGCTGTTTGAAATGACGGCCGATGATATCCGAGAATTTTGCAGGATCCACAATGTGGTTCGGATCAAACGAGTAAAGATCGTTGAGCGTAATCAGCCGCGCCTCCATGTACCACTTATGATTGCGGCAGTACTTGTGGGCAGCTTGGATGTGGGGCGGCGGTACGTAGTCGGTTCCGAAGATGAGGTTGTACAACTGTGGATATTCATAGCCGACCGCCGGATCGGGATAAAATCGCAGCGCCTGGTGATAGCGGATTGCGAACGCAACCTTTTCGGAAACGTAAGGCTCAAATAGTTGCGCCGCCCACCAGCCATGGTCCGCTTTCATCAACACTTGGGCAACATCGTGAAGCAGACAAGCGAGTACGATATCTTCCGGAAGCCCGGCGGCGAGCGCCTTGTCCGCGCTCTGAAGAACGTGCGTCGCCGGAGCGAATCGAAGGTTAAAGAAATCGAGAAGGACCGGTCGTGCGGGCATCGGCGCTAATCGGGGCACGTTCGCGGGCTCGCTCGGCAAGCGGTTGCCGAACGGGTTGGTGCCGCCGGACGAGAACAGGGTTCCTATGCCCCGGCGCAGCGGACGTTTATCGATTTGCTCGTCAAGCTCGCTTACGGTCAACGCCTTTGACGGCGCACCGAGCCGCACGAAGACTGAATTGTCCAGTTGATCAGATAGGTACAACTCCAGCGCTTCTGCCTTCGCCTCCGAGTCCATGCCCTGCACAATGCGTGAGCCGCCGAGGGCCGCAATTACTTTCCGCTGGTCGATCCGCATTGGCAAGCTCCTCCACTTCCAAGAATACCTGGACTATTCAACTGGGGCTTGTGTCTAGCAGTCGTCCGCCATCCAGGATGAATTCGGCCGCCGTACTTAAACGCTGGACGAACGGACGTTAATGTGAGATAACAACCTTCGAAATGTCCTGGTTCGGAGTCTAAGCAATGATCCGGTTGCTCTTACCTCATCACGCGCGTTGAAGCAGCGAACGGAGCTCCCGGACGCTCTTGACGTTTTCCAGATCGAGGGTTCTCTCGATGAGCTTGGCGGTGGCCGAAGCGCCGAGGACAGGAACCATTAAGTCGCGGCATTTTGAGATCACCTGATCGCGGCTCATGGGATTGCCGGCGGTGCCGAGCACGGCGGAGACATCCTCGCCCATTCGCGTCCCATCATTGAGCGTAATCACGACAAGCTTTTCGGCTCGGGGATCGAGCCGCACTTTCGCGCGCTGGCGAAGAATCCCTGGATCCTGCATCCTGGGTTTGTCGTGAGCGGAGCGGAACGTCGCGGTCTTGTCGATCATCATTACCGCCAGCATGTGCTGGATGCAGACATCCGGCATCTCGCGATTGTCGACGACCGATCCCGGCGCCATCCGTACCACGACCTCCTTTACCTGGTCCACCCCGAAGGGCTGCTTCTTGAGCATGATCTCAAGCGCATCGAGCGGGCCCTGGATGGGCGTTCCCACGGTCCATTTCTTGATGCTGGTCCGCGTGATCTCGTAGCGGTCTCCCAGTTTGTCGATCAGCACGTTCGCGTCCCCGTGCGGCGCGTTGGCGAGAAGGAAATTGTCGTCACCGGACAGGACATCGTCGACACCGGTCCAGCCCGACTTCACCAGCAAGGCGGATGTAACCCCGCTACGCGCCGGCATGCCGCCGAAGACGAATCCCTTCTCGATATGGTCGGTATCGCGGTCCCATGAGGCTATGCCGGAAGACTGCTGCGCGGTATAGTC
>Ga0210384_10005757_pt1 | contig 13347 bp, 13 predicted proteins | sample IncBWH2MmetaG_FD_160574 | JGI IMG/M metagenome (GOLD analysis project Ga0210384, IMG submission 160574) | Forest soil microbial communities from Barre Woods Harvard Forest LTER site, Petersham, Massachusetts, United States - Inc-BW-H-2-M | ecosystem: Environmental > Terrestrial > Soil >...
GCCCCGCTGAAAGAGCTGTTCGGAGCGATCTTCTTTGTTTCGATGGGGGCGCTGATGAACATCGGTCTTCTCCCCCAGTACGTTGGCCCCCTGGTCGCGCTCCTCACGGCCGCCTTCATCGCGAAGCTGGTTCTCTCCTACGCCACGGCTCGAACACAGCGGATTCCTCGCGCCGCTTCGCTACGTACCGCCCTCGGACTCGCTGGTCCCGGCGGGGAGGTGTCGTTGACTGTGGTGAAGGGGGGCACGGACGTCGGCGTCGTGAGTCCCTTCGTCCTGCCGATCGTCGGAGCGATGACCATCGTCACGGCAATCCTCTCGCCCTACCGTGTCCGTCTGGCGTGGAAGAGCGGTCGGGCCCCTATCGAGGCGGGCCCAGACCCACCGCCCAGTTCGACCGCTGGCGAAAGTTAGAGATCAGCTGTCCGGAACGACATTGTATCCCCACGGCCAGGTTGCAAAGCCTACAGTGAGGGGAACCATCCGGCTCTCGGGAGCGCCCCCTGGCGATGGGAAGGTGTGAGTTTCGATGGGCCCCCCCCACCGTTCCGCCTCACTTCGGCAAAAACCCGCGCTTGGGGCACACGCACATGCGGAGCAGGCTTGGGGACGTCCTTAAACTGCCAAACGGATCCTTCGCGACCTTTGGCTAAGACTCCACGATGGATTTCAGTGTGAGCCCATGGCCCATCGCACCGAAATCAATCGAAGCGGCCCCGGTAGTACCCGAGACCACGTGGTTGTAGGAATAGAGGTACACCAAAGCACCACCGGATACGAACAGCCTCAAGGCGTAGGAGTCCGACTTTTGCATTTTCGATATCAGGCTAAATGACCAAGAGAAAGCGCCCAAGGTAGCGACGGGGCCAGCCTTGCCGTAAAGTACTGAAGAACAAGCGGGAGAACACACCGTTGTGTTCGAGTCAAAGCGACCCACACCAAAATAGTGCGTGCCGGTCGACACTCGCTTACCTGTGGTCAGATCGACGATGAACCCATGAAAGTGAAGATAGACCGCCGCGACCCAAATGCAGTATGAGAAACCCGAGACTAGCGTACAGTTTCCAGGTGACAAACGCACGTTCCCGAACATCGATTCGGAGAAGTTGACAAAGACTCTAAATGAGCCTGGGTGGTACGGGATATCAATCGTGGCCTTGAAACCTCCCTCGGCGGCGGATCCGTTAGTGGACGGGGACGACCGGCAGGAGGATGCAGACGCATTATCGCGGAACCCGCCAACCCCAGATGACAAGTTGAAGAATGCGGGGACAACCACCCCGGCCTTCGAGCAACCAGTAGCGGTCTGGTAGTTCCAGGGGGACGAGTTACCTTTGAATGGCAACACAGAACTGCCCGATAGGCCCGCGCGGACCCCCCCGGCGAACACAAGGTTGACTACGAGGAACACCGCGCCGAGGGCCGTCGCTGACGGCACTCGGAGAGAAAACCCTAATCGATCGCTCCCGGCCGTGACGATGGAGTCCGTTGCCTTCATCGGCCCCTGTGAGTTACTCTACCCGCCCCTTGCTAGCCCCGGCGACCTGGGTGGAAACCAACCTCCTTGGCACTATTTAATGTAGTTGCCTGACCGACGGTATGCGGGCGAGTTTCGCGAGGGTCGCCAATCACGTCCCCAACCCACTCGGCGGATTCGGCTATCGAAAGCGCGCTGAGACATCTGCCTGTGATCCGGGCTCCGAGTGGGTGAGTGACCTGCGGCCCGTCACATCGGCGGGCACAGACACCCGATAGCTCCTGGCGTCCTGACGGCGACTCACGACGGTTAGTCCGGTGCCGGAGCGGCCGTACAAATACAGGGAGTGCATAGTGGGCATCAGCCAAGTCTCGCACCGAGGATAGAGGACGCGATGGAGTTGAGGAAGCAGCACCGCGAGATAGGGCTGATGACTTTGGTGGCCTCCGTTGCTTCACCGTTCCTATTTCTCCTAGCATCGATTCCGATTGCCGCTACGCATCAACGGGATGCGACGAAAGTGGTGGACGCGTTCTCATGCTCATCGCTTCTTACTGCGGCGTCAACTTATTCCATTGTCTCGAGCTTCTACAATCAGACCAATGGGTCAAGCTCCTGGTCTTCACGATCAACGGTCGCCTCCTCGGCTTGGAGCATGTTCAACACGGCATGCAACACGACTGCGTTCCAGGTCTTGGCTCAGGGACCCGGGGCCGGAAACTTCGGTGTGGAAATGTTGGCGATCTCCTCGGGTGGATCGAGCACCCCTAGTGTGGGCGGCCCAAGCTATTCGAACTACACTTTCGACTGGCAGCAAGGAAACTCGAGTGCGCCTCTCGCCGACGAAGAATGGTGGTCCGGGAATCTCTCATCGGGCCATGTTATCGGACCATTCATCAACACGGCCATCCGTTCTATGTGGAACGGCGGGAAACCCTCCAAGATGTGGTCGGGATACGAGTGGTGGGCGCCGTCGGCATCGAATGCGTCTCTACCGGCCATTCTGACGAGCGAATCGGCATGGACTAAGATTATCCCGTTTTCAGTACCGGTTTGCAGTTCTCCGCCGACGAATTGCCAGTCAAACGTGTCCGCCGGAACGACGATTGACCCTGTCGGCGTCGTATGGACAGGGTTGAACAATACATCGGGAAAGGCTAGGTTGGGTATGGGCACTCTCTTGCAGACTGGATACGTTTATGACGCAGCTAACCCGAGTGCGAGTTGGTGTACCGCGAACAAGAGCGGTTGCGACTACGGATTGTATTGGGAGCTGAGTCCCTCGATGGCGTACGCTTACAATGGGGCTCCCGACGGGATTCTTGGGGATACGCTTCGGGAGGAAGTATTCAACACCGTCAGCCCCACATGCATTGTTAACGGAAAGGCGGGAACATACTGGGCAACCGAGATAGACGATCTCGGACCGTCCCTGCCGCGATCGGTATTGCATGCGGTCTGTCTCCCTGAGTTCATGCCGCTTTACGCCCCAATGATTTACGATTCCCCGTACCTCCAGGTCGCGGGGCATTGGCACTACCAGCAGACGCCCCAGTTCTCGCACAACACGCCCATCGTCTTCCAATCCGGATACGTCGCGAGGCCAGGCACACCCCCGACTCTGTATCCCGTCGTGACTTTGTGGGGTAACACGCCGCCTGGATACTACAAATTTACGATGAACGAGAAGCTCGCAAACCCAAACACTAACGAGTCGTTTGTATATCCGTGCGGCTCTTCCTATCTGGGCGGGGTCTCCCGTTCCTGCCAGATCATCGAATGGATCAATTCGAATTATGACTATACATACGTGTGAAGACCCCAGAATCGCCTTCTAGCTCAGGTCGAGCATGTTCGAACGGACATTCTAGTAGCCTGTTCACAGCGGCCGACGATGTTTGCTGACCCGGTGCTGAGTGCTTCGGAACTCCCTCCCTGATGCCTTGTGCTCTCGAGTAATCAACAGCGCGGCCCTTCGGAACGCATCAGCCACCTCACCCCAGCTCGACCAATCGCTGCCCGCCATCGCCCCGACCTGGAGGGGTCCCGCGTGGCACTCGACCGGATTCATCCAAATGGCGTCGGTCGCCGAGGAGACCAGGGTCACCTTGTGGGTCCTCGCCCGCTCCCTCACCTCGGGCGTCCAGTGGCCGCTGAGCCCGTCCTGGATGATGTGGACCCTTTCCTGCGCCGGGTTCTTCGAGCGCTGGTACTCCGTGAAGCGTAGCCAGATCCGACCCCCCTTGTGCTCCTCATGCCTCACGCTCAGCGTCTGGTGGAACACGTTCAGACAGGCGTATTCGTACCGGGTCCCATTCTGATTGTTGTAGGTCGCCGGGATCCGTCCGGAGAGCCCCATCCGGAACCAACCCTTGCCCCTGTGAGGCTTGAGCGAGATCGGTCCAACTTCGTCGATGCTGGAGACGACCTGGGGTGGTGCCGCTTCACCGTGAGACGGTCGATCCGCCTCCACTACTCCCCGAACTTCGGGTCCTTGCTCTCCTTCGAGCTGCCGATGGACTGATGGGTTATGTCGGTCTCCTAGCAGATGACCCGGTACCATTCGAGGGAGATCAGTTCCACGATCGCCCTCGCCACTGCCGCGTCTCTCAGCCGACGCAAGCTCCAATGACCGAACGGGAGTCCGAGGTCCCGGGGACCGCTGGTGGCCAGGGCCACCAGACGATTCCCGGGCTCCTTCTTGAGCTTGTGGCGGTCCCCCAGGTTCCACCGAGGTTTGAGCATCGCGAGTCCGTCGGCATTGAAATGGTGGATGAGGGTCCGGATGTACCGCTCACTCATTCCCGAGAAGACGAGGATCTATTGGACCCGGAACCCCCGAGCCGAGGTGAGGATCACCTGAGCCCGCTTCATCTCGATGAGGTCTTTCGAGTGGCGGACCGCGGTCCGAAGTCGGTTCCCTTTGTCGTTTGCGATCGGTCGAACTCGGAGTACCATGCGGAGGGAGGTAGCACTCCCCGGCACTGGCCCTTGCGGTCGGGCGGAACCCGCACTTCCGCGCCGGGAGCACCACTAGGGGAAAGGTCCACTTTCCGTCCACTAGTTCGGTCCCGCGAATGCCACGGTGCAAGGCCTGCGCAGGTCCAATGCCCAGCTTCCAACCACATGTGATTTGCGGGCGCTCGATGGCTTGGAAGCCCCTCCCCTAGGAACGCGCCGGGTGTGCTTTCGATGGTGCACGCCCCTGAGCCGGGGAAAGGGCGCGGGGGTCGGGATGGAGCCGGGCCGGGCTCCCGCCATGAAGGCTGGACCCGGTAGGGGCGCTACGTGAGTAGGTATCCGCCATCGACGACCAAGGTGATCCCGGTGACGTAGCTCGCGGCCGGGCTGACGAGGAATAGCACCGATCGTGCGATGTCGTCCGGTTCGCCCATCCGCCCGAGGGGGATTCGCGCTAGAAACGTTTCCATGAGCTTCGCGAGATCCGTGCCTTGTGGGGCGGCCGTCGCCGCCGACGCCCCGGGGGTGATTATGCTCCCGGGGGCGATGGCGTTCACGCGGACCCCAAAATGTGCCCATTCGAGGGCAAGGGAGCGGGTGATCATGCGAAGCCCCCCCTTGGATGCGTCGTAGGTCGAAAGCAGACCCGTGGGGTGCAAGGCATCGATGGAGGCGATGTTCACGATCGCTCCACCGTTTCCTTGTTTTTTCATCTGCCGCGCGGCCAGTTGGGAGAGGAAGAAGGCACCACGTAGATTGACGCCGAGGACCTTATCCCACAGTTCAGGAGTCACATCGACGGCCGGAGCGAAAGGAAAGATCCCGGCATTGTTCACCAAGATGTCGAGCCGCCCGTACTCCTGAACTGTTCTGGCGATGAGGTTCTCCACTTGCTTCAGGTCGCGAACATCGGTCTTGACGAACAGCGGCCTCGGAGGGTTCCCCGAGAGCTCCTTCACCAATGCCATTCCCTTCGACTCGTCGACGTCCGCCACGACCACGGCGCATCCTTGAGTCGCCAGGCGCCGACAGATTCCCTCCCCGATTCCCATGGCGCCACCGGTAACGATTGCCACCCGCCCTTTGAGATCGAAGAAATTGGCCCAAAGCTCCATCTCTACCCCTTCAGTTGGGACTTCGATGCATCTACTTAGACCGCGGGTCAATTCGCGTAAACTCGGCGCCGGACGGGTCAGATATCCGCGTACGGGTCCGAATTTGGGGGTCTCTTCGCGGTGGTCACCGGTCCGGGCTTGCGCCTCCCCCGTGTTCGTGGCCGATCCTCGCCCGAAATCGCGTGAACGAGATCCGCCCGGGTCAAGATGCCGACGACGCGGCCTTTGACGTCGACGACGGGAAGACGGTTCACCTTCCACAGGCGCATGAGTCGGGCCGCCTCAGCGGCCCCCTCCTCGGGCGTAACGGTTGCCACCTTGCGCGTCATGAGTTCTTTTACGCGGGCCCGATCGAGGCGGGCTTCGCAAACCTCCTGAATGCTAGCGCCCCCTGGGGTGGAAGAATCGAGGAGCAGATCCAATATGCCGCGAGCACTTCCGATGCCCGCCGCCTTGTGGAGATCCCGTACGAGGTCCATCTCGCTGATGATGCCGACGAGGCGGTCATCATCTCCGATCACCGGGAGACCGGAAACATGGTTCTCCCGCATGAGGCGAGCCGCATCGGCGAGTTTCGCATTCGGATGGATTGCGATCACACCTCGCGTCATGACCTCAGAGACCGGACGCCAGTCTTCCATAGGTCGGGAGAGGGTGGGCGGCCTATTTCGCTTGTAAGTCGGGCCGGGTTGACGGAACCAGCGGTCCTGGGCTGCTGAGCCGACCCTCTTCTTCGATTCGGAGCGTTCTTCCCCGTGGGATTGAAGGCGGTAGAAGCGGCGGCCAGCGTTTGCAAGCTTCCGGCGCCGACGGAATCCTGCCGGAGCCGGATGGGGGGTGGCTTCTCCTGGTCGCAAGACTCCAAATACGGGTGAGATATGGTGTATCATGGCCCCTCCAGAGGGGAGCGGCGGACTGTTGCGCCTCCGAGCCTCGGGCAGCCCACTCACCGATTCCGGGTCCGCCCTTGCCGCGGCGGTCGAGGATGTTTCTTGGTGCTCGATTATCGATCGGCAGCATCATGTCGCCTCTTGGGTGCGGCGTCAAGGTTCCCGGCCCGCGACCGGCGCCCTGCGGCCAGGCCGTCAGCCCGCGCGGTCCGCCCCCGCCTTCCAGTGCACGTATTGTGACTCGCTCTGGCCTTCGCCCGAGGCCTTGGCCCGCCACAGAGCCACGGAGCCCACCTCCGTCTGACGACGGTCGGGGAGTTCGATACTCAGCGAGCTCGGTCAGATTTCATTGACGCCGGAACGAAACCGGCCGTATTCCCTGAGCACTCCCGAAATCTGTTTGCCTTTCGGAGGGGCATGCCTGGCTCCCATCAAGCCGGATCGAACCATTTGTCCCGCGATACCCCGGGACAGGGGCCGATTCTGAACGCCTCGACTCGCCCTCCGCCAGCGGCTGACTGGGCCGGCGATCCGAGGGACCGCCCTGATCCACGGGGGCGGTCGCCGCTCTCTCCCTACTCGGCCGCTTCTACGGGGACGGACCACGTGACGGCCGGCCTCCTCGGATTACCCGTTGACCTCCCGGAGGCTGCGTGAACGGGCATCGGCCCCGCTCGAGCTTGCCCGGAAGAGCGCATCTCTATTACCCGGCGGGTGACACAACCGTGGCTAAGCGATGGCGATTCCAGCCCAGGCCAACCCGGTCAAGGACCGTCTGAATTCGAGCCTCAACTCGATCGAATCGAATCTCTCCGAGGCGTCGCGGCTTCTCAACGAGGCCGAGAGCGGGTTGAACACCCTCGACGCGTCGATCGGGGGGCTGGCGGGACGGCTGTCCACCGTCAGGGGTCGTGGATATGCGGCGATGGGACACCTCGACCAGACGATCAAGATCCTGACCGAGAAGTGGGCCGCGGTGGGTCCGGGCGTTCGGCAATCCCTCGCGAACGGCGCCGGGCCGATGCGTGGCCAGATCGCGGGTGCCCAATCCGAGGCGAACACCCTTCGGGAGATGATCGCGATGGACAACTATCCCGTCGCCGAAGGGATGGCCGCCCAGCTGTCGTCCCGGTCGGAGTCGATCAAGTCGAGCGCCTCGCGGGAGGCCGCTCAAGCCATGGCCCCGATCCGGGATCTGAACACGACCCTCGGCGCGGTGGAGCGGGACCTGAAACTGGCCGAGACGACGGTCGATCTGTTCGCGCAGGCGGCGTTCCCGATGCAGCAGCAGGAGAGCCCGGTCCTCGCCATCGAGGGGAAGTTGATGGAGGGAGAGAAATGCCACGGCACGCTCTACTTCACCAATCATCGGTTCGTGTTCGAGGGGCAGAAGGAGGTCGTCCTCGAGAAGCATTTCCTGATCGTCACGAAGAAGCGGATCGAACGGGTGATGATGATCGAGCGGCCCGTGGGGGCGGTTCACCAGATCTCCAAGGGACGGGTCGGCCTGATCGCCGGGATCGGGGTGTTCGTGGAGTTCAAGCCGGAGGTCGGTCTTCCCGTCACCCCGTTCGACGTCAAGGGCTGGGAGGCGGACGTGATCACCCGGTTCTTCAAGTACATCACCGGGGGCGAAGCCGACCGTGACATCGCGGCGGCCCATGGAGTGACCAACCCCGTGGCGCCGACGATCAAGCTCGCTCGATGCCCGGCCTGCGGCGCTCCTCACAACGGGGAGATCTACCAGGGTCAGACGTCGGTCCAGTGCGAGTACTGCGGCGCGGCGGTCGCGATAACGTAGTGACGTCGGCAACCCGGGCGGAATCGGCTAGCGGCGAACACGGCGATCGCGACGAGCTCTGATCGTCGCGAGTGGGGGCCCGTTCGCTCGCTCCGGAGTAGACCCCGAATGGGAACAATGGATTCGGACCCCGTCGGACGAGACGTCCCTGAAGCGTCCTCCGGGTCACGTCTTGGGGCCGGGCCCCATTCGTCGGATGACGAAGTACGTGGAGACGAGAGCGATCTCCACGGCGAGCACGACCACGGCTCCGGTCTGGGTGAACGGAGCGAGGAGCAGTGGGAGGACGCCCAAGAATCCGAACACGCTCACGAGAAAGAACGTCGTCCCGAGAGAATCTAGAAGGCTGAACTTGCCGGCCATGCCGCCGGCGATCTCGAGGTAGGCGAGCATCGCCAGGCTGTTCGTGGCGGCCAAGAGCGCCATGTACGTCACGAGGGTCTCGAAATACTGCTCCGCCGAGATCGGTCCGATGCCGGTATGAAAAGGCCGAGGGGAGTTCAGGATGAGGACCAGGGCCGTGAGCGTGAGACCCGTGAAGAGCCCGCTCACGGTCAGGGCTTGCTGGTGGAGGACGCTCCCCTGATTGGGCTGCATTAACCTGCCACGGTCATCGCGACCCGCCCAAAAGGGAAGCGCTGGTTCGCCGACCTCCGATCGCCGGACCGGCGCAACGGGCGATCGGCTCTTTGGGGCGATCGGTCCCGTACCCCGCCATCCCTCCGCCCGACTCGCAGGGCCGCCCCTCCCGGGCACGGCCGGGCGAACGACCGTCCTTACCGAATCATTTGAGTACCCACGAGCCTTCCCAGCCTTCCGAGGGGTGGGTCGACTTTTCATGGAGGCGGATCAGGCGATCCATCCGGAGATTCTGTACTCCCGGGGTCGATTCCCCGCCTCGCGACTCACCCCCCGACAGCGGCTGATCAGGGCGGCGATCATCGGTGCGGTCATGATACTCGGGGCGATCGTCGTGCTTTCGCTGTTCGGCGGCTACTACGTATTGGCTCCCCACGAAGGATCACCTCCGTGGTTCACCCCCTGAAGAACCGCCAATCCTCTCTACGGGGACCAAGAATTCCCCAGCTTGCGGGGACCGACTGGAGAGCCCCCGGACGCACTCTGGCCCGTGGGAAATCCTCCGCGGGTCCACTCGACGGGCACCCGGTCAACCGGTCGGAACGAACCCCGTCGCACCCGCGAGGAGCACCGAGTCGGTGAGGTCGACCACGATCCACTCGAAAGAGGCGTTCGCGTACGGGAGGGCGAACGAGCAGCTGGCGCTCCCGCCGGCGCCCAGGCTCACCCGCTGGGAGGACGCATACGTACCCGCCGGAACGGCTCCGAGGCCGAGCCACAGGGCGATATCCAGACTGATCACCGCGGTTCCGTCGGTGATCCAGCCGTTCGCGAACGGTACATAGCCTTCGTAGCCGGTGATGTCGGCCCCACCGAAGAACAGGATCCCGCCGTGCCCGACGGGAACGTACGCGATCGACGTACGGGGTGCCGCCGGACCTTCCGCTCCCGGCGCGCTGTCGAACCCTGCGTCGAGACCCCCGTAAGCGGCCAGCTCGCTCACGTTCGCCCCGGCGGGCGTGGCGTAGTACTGAGTGCTGAGCGCGGACCCGAGCCGGCTGGCGTTGGTTCCGTCGAGCGGCGGTGGCGGGCGCATCGTCGGGGTGTCCGGGGCGGCCACTCGCGCCGGGTCCGTTAGGGGGTAGCCGGCGAGCAGCAGCTGCCCGGTCCACCCCAAGTTCGCGAAAGCGAACGAACCTCCAGGCCCCGGATGACCCGAAGCGTACCCTAGCGGGCCCCCGGCCCAGATGAGCAGGCCTCCCGCCCGGACCCAGGCGGCGAGGAAGGAGGTCGAGTTCGAGAGTAACGTATCCGGTGCGGGAAGCCCGATCACCGCGAAGGCCGCATGCGGGTCCGCGGTGAGGTCCGCGCGGGCATCCGAGCCCATGATCGTCTGGACCGGGATCGGATTCCCCAGGGTCGCCAGATAGCTCGCGATCCGGATCGCATCGCCATCGAGCGTCGTCGCACCCCCGTTGGTGTACAGCGCGGGATATCGCGGATCGGCAAGGACGAACAACCGATCCGGTCGAATCGTCGGCCGGGTCACCGAGATGACCCCCACGTTCAGGGCCAACGGGGCCGAGGTCGAACGGAGATGGAGCGTGACGTTCGCGCCCCCAGCACCGGCGGGGCCGGTCGTCGCACTCACGACGAAGCTGACGTCGCTCCGCTGATGGATCCCCCACCCGGATTCGACGGCGAGCAACGCGAGGACCACGAGGGGGATCGCCGCCCAACCGAGCCGCCGCCCGCGTGGACTACCGGGCCCCCGTTGCCCTACGGACGTGGCGCTTCACCCCCTCCCGGGCACGAGGGGGTAGGATCGACCAACCGGCCCGCGCCATCATCCCGATCAGCGCGAGACCCCCGACGATCCCGAATCCGAACCAGAAGTAGGGCGGAACCCAAAGGTCCCGGCCGGCCGTGAACGCCCGCGCCGTCTCGGCGAAGCCGCCGACGGCCCCCGGGCCGAGCCATAGCAGGACGGGGAGGAAGGCGCCCTCCGGCGTAAAGAGGGTCATGTAGAGACCGAAGATCGTGGCCGAAAGCACCCCATAGAGCACAGGCATGCTCCGGCGCCAGATGGGCAGGAAGAGGGCCGCGAGAGGAAGCAGGGCCGAGGCGTTCTCCGCCTGGGGCGTCGGATAGGCGAGCAGGATCGCCGCCGTGCTCACGAGGGCCGCGGTCATGACGAGAGTCGTCGGTTCGCTCCCGGAATCCGGACGCCGGCTCCGGAGGGCAACGAACGTGAGGATCGTCACGAAGGCGATGGCCACCACCGCGATGGCCTCGAGGAGCCGGAGCGCCAAAACCCCGGGCAGGTGGGCGCGCCACCAGGCGGTGAATCCGAACAGCGGGGCCATCTGGACGTTGTAGATCGATAGGACCGTGATCCCCCCGTAGTCGAACGGTTGCACCGGGGTGCCGACCGCACCGCCGAGGAAGCCGAGGTACGGGAGGAACAGGACGCCCGTAACGACGACTCCCACGAAGAACCTCGCCAAGCGCTTCAGCGGTTGGGCGATCCCACCCACCCCGGGTTCGCGGTACCCGAGCCAGAACGCGACCGCCACCGGGAGGAGCGCGATCGGGTAGATCTTCGCGAAGACCGCGGCGGAAAGGAACATGCCCGCTCCGAGTGGCTGGCGCCACGCGACGGCGACGAGGAATAGCAGGACGGCACAGGCCGCGAGGCCGTCCGGCTGGGCCTGGACCGAGGAGACCCAGATCGGGGCCGGGTTCAGGAAAAACGCTCCAGCGGCGATCGACGAGTACCGTGCGTAGCCGGCGCGGTTGAGCAGGAGCACGATCGACAGGGCGGAGCCGACATCCGCCACGATGAGAGGGAGCTTGAGGGCAAGGAGGAGTCCGGTCGAGGGGATCCAGGGCGTAACGAACGCGGGCCCCAGGATGGAGGAGGCCGGAAGCAGCGCGGGATAGAAGACGACGGTGGCCTGGGATGGGTCGAGGAGCTCGAGGAGGGCCACAAGAGGGGCCTGGAGGAACGAAGCGAGGGGCGGCTCGTAGAGGATCCCGTTCGCGTAGGGCGAACCGTTGTGGACGAACGAGAGGTCTGCGAGGGCGAAGCTCGTGGTGTCCCCGCTGAGCGAAGTGATCGGCGCGAGCAGCAGGCGGACGGCGAGGCCGATGAGCAGGATACAGCGGAGTGTCCGGTAGCGGCGATCTGACCGGAGCGACCGCCAACGATCGGTGATCCAACTCCCGAGCCCGATCGGCAGGCCCACCCCAGCGGCGACGACCTCCGCGCGCATCCACCCGTCGGAAGACCCCTCCGTTGGATGGGCTTGCGACGTCATCAGGGGGTCGAAGGTCCGAACGAGACGGGAGCTTCACCTTTCCGGCCCGTCTTCCCGGGGGGAGCCGGGCCGACCTCGGGTGGGTTCCGGCCCCCGCCTCATCGGTCGTCGAGGTCGTCGTGAGCCTGCGTTCGTCGGAGCCGGGCTTGACGAAAGCCCTGGCGAGGGACAACCCCCGCTCCCGGCGGTCTCCTCGCGACGCACCCGGATCGCCAGCCTCCCCGTCATCGACCCGAATCGGCGTTCGACGTCCCCGGTGTCCCCGTTTGGGATAACGGCAAACGATAGGTTCGTGCGGGAGCTCGCGCCGTCATGCCGGAGCCGTCGAATTGGACGAAGCTCACGTCCGCCGAAGCGCGGGTGATCGTCCACAAGGGGACCGAGGCCCCGTTCTCCGGAGAGTACGAGCGACACAGCGGCCGCGGCACGTTCGTGTGCAAGCGCTGTCGGGCCCCCCTATACCGTTCCGCGGACAAGTTTGACGCCCACTGTGGATGGCCGAGCTTCGACGAGGAGATTCCCGGCGCCGTAAGACGGATCCCGGATCGGGATGGCACGCGGACCGAGATCGTCTGCTCGAAATGCGAGGCCCACTTGGGCCACGTGTTCCTGGGGGAACGGATGACCCCGAAGAACACCCGCCATTGCGTCAATTCGATCTCGCTCTCCTTCGTTCCGGATACCGGTTCGGAGGCCCCCAGAAAGTAGTCGGTGCGCTCGGATCCCGGATGGTTCCGTCGAGGGATCATCGGGTCCGCCCTAGGGGCCGTCGCGGCGAGAGTCAGACGCTGGGGTCGGCGCTCGCTGTAAGACCTCGAACGGGCGCGTGCCCTGGTGCCCGCCCGGCCGTCGCCGTTTAATGGCCTTGAGCTACTCGGCTGGCATGGACGTCGGTCCCACCCGTTCGCTACCCTCCACCCCGATGGCGCGTCTGACCGTCGGAGGCGGATGCTTCTGGTGCCTCGAAGCGGTCTTCCTCGAGCTTCGGGGGGTCTCCCGGGTCATTTCGGGCTACGCGGGAGGGCGGGTCGAACACCCGACGTACGAGCAGGTCTGCACCGGCCGGACCGGGCACGCCGAGGTCGTCCGGGTCGAGTTCGACCCGAGGATCCTCCCGCTCCGCGACCTGCTCACCGTGTTCTTTACGGTGCACGATCCGACGACGCTGAACCGGCAAGGAGGCGACGTCGGCACCCAGTATCGA
>Ga0210384_10005758_pt1 | contig 13346 bp, 8 predicted proteins | sample IncBWH2MmetaG_FD_160574 | JGI IMG/M metagenome (GOLD analysis project Ga0210384, IMG submission 160574) | Forest soil microbial communities from Barre Woods Harvard Forest LTER site, Petersham, Massachusetts, United States - Inc-BW-H-2-M | ecosystem: Environmental > Terrestrial > Soil >...
GGGCCGGCTTCGTCGAGCGCAACCACAACCATACCCGGGTCTTCCAGGGGCGGCCGCTGGTGTCGAGCCTGGAGGTGGCTGCCCGGCGGATCGACGAGATCATGCCGCGACCGGCGCCTCAGCAGCGCGAGCTGTGGCTCGAGATCCTTGCCGCGCTCTTGGCGTGCGACCCCGACCAGGGGATGACGGCCGACCAGCTCGCCGAGCTGCCGGCATTTGGCCGTGTCGGGGCCGGCGACGTCGGTGAATCCGGGCACGGCCCGGATGGCCTGGACGCCTCGGGTACCCCGGACGCCGCGGCCGCGGCGGCGGCCGAGCTGGCCGGCGAGAGGGTGCTGCGGGCGCTTCACGAGATGGCGGAGCACGGCCTGATCGAGAGCGGCATGCAGCTGACTGCTTATCTGCAGCCGCGGCGCGGCGGCCGGGGTTCGGCGCGGGCCAGGTTGCAGGCGCTCTGCCGGCTCGAGCTCGGCATGCTCGAGGCGTTGCGCGAGGCGGCGCCGGAGGCGGAGGATGGTGGATGGTGCGAGCTCTCCTTGCGGCGGCTCAACCAGAGCCTGACGGACGGTGGGCTGGCCAGCCATCCCGAGACGCTGCGCCAGCTGCTGCAAGGACTGGCGCGCCGGGACAAGATGGGGCCGGGCAGGCAGGGGTTCCTGGACCTGGCCTACCGCTCGCGCGCCCACTACGGGGTGCGGCTGAAGGGAGGCTGGGCCGAGCTGACCGCGCTCGCAGCGCGCCGTCGCGCCGTCGCGCAGCTCGTGCTCGCCGCGCTACTCGCCCGGGTGCCGGCAGGCACGGGTCCGGAACCGACGCCGGGTGGCGCACCGGCGCCCGCTCCGGCAGCAGGTGCGGCGGAGGCGCCGGCAGCCGGACCGGAGCGGCCACCGTCAGCTGGACCGGACTCAGCGGCGGCAGCCGGAGCGGAGCCGCGGCCGGGAGCGCGGTCGGGGTCGGGGCAGGTGCAGGTGGCCTTTGGCCTCGACGACCTGGTCCAGGCGGTGCGTCGCGATCTAATCCTCGGGCAGGAGATCGCCGATCCGCTCGCCGCCGTCGAGCGCGCGCTGCTCTTCCTGCACGAGCAGCAGGTCATCCAGTTGCAGCATGGCCTGGCCGTCTTCCGCCAGGCCATGACCATTCGCATCCAGCCGCAGTCCCGCGGCCGCGGCTTCACCGACAGGGATTACGCGCCCCTGGCAGCGCACTACACCGAGCGCACCGCGCAGATCCACGTCATGGCCCGCTATGCCGAGGTCGGCCTGAAAGACGGCGAGAATGCCCTGGCGCTGGTGGACGACTACTTCGCGCTGGACCGGGAGAGCTTCGTCCGCCGGCGCTTTCCGGGGGAGGAGGCGGCGATGCTCGGCCGCGCCACCGGCCACGAATCGTTTCATGCCATCGTCGAGAGCCTTGCCAACCGGCCTCAAATCGAGCTGGTGACCGCGCCTGCAGCTGCCAACCTGCTGATCCTCGCCGGTCCGGGCGCCGGCAAGACGCGGGTCGTGGTGCACCGTTGCGCCTACCTGCTGCGCGTCGAGCGGGTGCCGGCGCGAGGCATCCTGGTGGTCTGCTTCAACCGCGGCGCCGCCCGCGAGGTCGCGCGGCGCCTGCGCCGGCTGGTCGCCGACGACGCGCGCGGGGTGATCGTGCAGACCTACCACGGCCTCGCCCTGCTGCTGACCGGCACCTCCCTGGCAGAGGCCGCCCGGCGCGGCGAGGAGCCGAACTTCGCTCGCATGATCGCCGATGCCAACCGGCTGCTGCGCGGCGCGGATGGCGGGGGCGAGGACGGTCGGGACATGGCCGGGGCCCCGGAGAGGGGTGCGAGCGGCGGCGGCGCCCGCCGCGCCGGCGCGCCCGCGGGGAGCTTCGACGATGACGATCGCGCGGCGGCCATCGGCCTGGGCACGCCGCTGCGCGAGCGGTTGCTGGCCGGCTTCAGCCACATCCTGGTGGACGAGTATCAGGACATCAACGACGACCAGTACGAGCTGCTCTCGAATCTCGCCGGCCGCCGGCAGGCCGACCCCGACCGCAAGCTTTCCATCCTGGCGGTGGGCGACGACGACCAGACGATCTACGGCTTCAACGGCGCCAAGGTCGAGTTCATCCGCCGCTTTCACGAGGACTATGAAGCCGAGGTCCACTACCTGGTCGAGAACTTCCGGTCGACCGCCGCCATCATCGCCAGCGCCAACCGGCTCATCGCGGCCAACCGTGCGCGCCTGAAGCGCGGCCACCCGATCCGCGTCGACGAGGCGCGTGCCGCGGAGCCCGCCGGCGGCCTCTGGGCGGCGCAAGAGGCCGCCGCCGCCGGCCGCGTCCGGTTGCTTCGCGTCGCCGGCGCCGCCGAGCAGGCGGCGGCGGTGGTCGCGTGGCTCCGCGAGCTGCGGCGGCTCGATCCCGCCCTGGCCTGGCCGCGCTGCGCGGTGCTCGCTCGCACCCACGGCGAGCTCGATCCGATCCGCGCGCTGTGCGAGCACCACGAGATCCCGGTGCGCTGGTCAGACGAGGACGATCGCCTGCCGCCGCTCCATCGCATCCGCGAGATCGCCGGCTTCCTCGAGACGCTGGCGCAGCGTCGCGCGGCGACCTGGCGCGCTGCCGATCTGCTGGCGCGCTGCCCGCCGGACGGGCCGCCGGGGCATCCGTGGCGGTCGCTGTTGCGCGAGCTGCTCGTGGAATGGGCCGATGCCAGCGGCAATGCGGAGACCACTGCCGGCCAGGCGCTCGAGTTCCTCTATCAAGCCCTGGCGGAGCGGCGGCGCGAGCCGGCGCGCGGCGAGGGTGTCCTGCTGGGAACGGTCCACTCGGCCAAGGGGCTCGAGTTCGCGCACGTCGTGCTGGCCGACGGCGGCTGGTGCCCGCGGTCCCGCGGCGGCCGCCCGGGGATGGAGGCGGCGCTCGCGAACGCGGAGGAGGAGCGGCGTCTCTTCTACGTCGGCATGACCCGCGCCCGCGAGACGCTCACCCTGCTCTGGCGCCGCGACGCCGGCAATCCCTTCGTGCGCGAGCTGCGAGAGAGCAGCCCGGGCCTGGACCTGTGCGAGCCCGAGCTGGATCTCGAGGCGCCGCCCGCCGCCGTCCTCGCCCGCCGGTACGCTTTCCTCGGCATGGGCGACCTGTTCCTCGACTACGCCGGCAGGAGGCCGGCGGCCGATCCGGTCCATGAGCGTCTCGCCCGGCTGCAGCCGGGAAGCCTGCTGGCCTTGCGCCGCAACGGCAGCGGGGACGTCGAGCTCCTCGACGCCTCGGGGCTGCCGGTGGCGGTGCTGGCGCGGAGCGCCCGCGAGCACCGGGCCGGCGCCATCGCGGGCGCCGAGGAGGTGCGCGTCGTGGCGGTGGTCGAGCGACGGCGGGCTGACTCCGATCCCGAGTTCCTGGGCAGCCTGCGCTGCGAGCGCTGGCAGGTGCCCCTGGTCGAGATCCGCTATCGGGCGCGGCGTGCCGGCCAGTGAAGCGCCGAGCAGGCACCGCTTCCTGGCGCCGCCGCCTCGCGAGTGGTCATATCGATCTGTTCGGAACTGGATCTCCACATGGCCCAGCGGAGGGGTGACAATCACCCTTGGAGCCGAGCCCGCGTGCCCGTCGGTCGTAGCGGGCGCCGCGGCGCACGGCTGCATTCGTCATGGAGGTGCTCGAAGTGTCGAAGCTGCCAATTTACCGCCTGTCAATCCTGGCAATCGTGCTCAGTGCCGCCGGCGCCGGTGGGCAGAGTGTCCCGCCCGCCGCCGGCGCGGAGGGCGGCGCCCCGGTGGTGCTCGAGCTGTTCACGTCCCAGGGATGCTCCACCTGCCCGCCGGCGGACCGCCTGCTCTCCGAGCTGGGCCGCGGCGTCGCGGCGGGCCAGGTGATCCCGCTCGTCTTCCACGTCGACTACTGGGACCGTCTCGGCTGGACCGATCCGTTCGACTCGCCGCAATGGTCGCAGCGCCAGCAGCGCTACGCGCACGCCCTGACCGGCGACAGGCTCGCCACGCCGCAGCTGGTGATCGACGGCCACGGCGCTTGCGTCGGGTCCAAGCGGGACGAGGTGCTGAGCAAGATCGCCGAGGCCCGCACCCAGCCGGCCGCCGCCGCGGTGGAGCTGACGATCGGCAACACCGGCCGAGGCGGCGCCCATCCCCGGCTGCGGGTCAAGGTCGGGGTGCGGGTCCTGCAGCAGACCTCGAGCCGCGATCTCGACCTCTGGGTGGCCCTCACCCAGAGCGGCCTCGTCACCCAGGTCAAGGGCGGCGAGAACGCCACCGCCACCCTGCACGACGACTTCGTCGTGCGGCGGTTCGAGAAGGCGTTCACGGTTCGCGGACGCGCCGGCGAGCAGCGCACCAAGGAGCTGGACCTCGCGCTCGACCCTTCCTGGCCGCTCGCCGACCTGGAGGTGGCCGCCTTCGTGCAGGATCCATCCTCGCTGGTCATCGTCGGCGCCGCCCGCTCGCCGGTCGCCGCCCAGCCCAGGACCGGGCCATGACCCGGCCGTCGAAGCCCACCGCGCGGCTCCGCTTCACTCGCGTCGAGAACGAGCGCTTCGCCGCGTCGAGTTCCACGGGGGCAGCGGTCCAGAGCCGGGGCGGCCAGGGAGCGATCCTCATCCTCCGGCTTCGCGGCCGGGTCATCGTCGTCGAGGAGGCAGGCATCGACTGGATCGACGGTGCCGGCAACTACGTCAGGCTGCACGCCGGCCCGGAGCGGCACCGGGTGCGTGGAACGCTGAAGGACCTCGAGGCCGTCCTGCCCCCGCGGTTCGTCCGGTCGCACCGCTCGACGATCGTCAACCTCGCCGCCGTCCACGAGTTCGTCCGCACCCCGTTCGGCGACCTCATCGCCGTGCTCCGCACCGGCGATCGCCTGACCGTCGGACGGGCCTATCGCCGCAAGGTCGAAGCGGCCTTCGCCGGCAGGCTGTAGAAGAGAAAAGAAAAAAAAAAGAGATGCCGCCGGGTCGCCCCGGCGGCAGGAGGAGATGGAGCGCTGCAGGAGTGCTGGAGGGAGCGCTGCGCCTACTTGAAGCTGAGGCGAGCGCCGAAGCGGAAGATCCGCGGGCTAAGGGTCTCGTTGATGAAGCCCACGCCCAGGGTCGAGTTGAAGCTGGGGCGGGCGCGAGCGACTCGCTGCAGGACGAACGACTCGTTGAACAGGTTGAAGCAGTCCACTCCCAGGGTCAGACCGAAGTCCTGGAAGGTGAACTCCTTCTCGAGGCGGCCGTCGAAGTCGACGATGTTGTCGACCCGGTTGGCGTCCGAACCCGTGAACTGCACCTGCACCGTGGGCCCGGACTCCGGGGTGTTGGTGTTGAGGGTGCCGATCCGCTCGTAGTAGGGCTCAGGATACCCCTGCCGTCCGGTCAGGTTGCCGGCGACGTTGAAGCCCCATGGCCGGTCCGGAGAGACCTGGTACATGCCGTTGACCGCGAACGACCACTTGCTGTTGATGTAGACCCACGCCTTCGGGCCCGAGCCGGTGCCCGAGGACGCCAGCACCAGGTCACCCTGGCGCACGTAGCCGGTGTCGGTAGCGCCGCCGGCTTCCAGGATGGTGGGATCGGGGCGGTCGCCCGCCTTGCTCCAGTAATAGTCCTGGTAGCTGAAGTTGCCGCGCATCATCCAGCGATTCGAGAGCCGCTTGTTGAAGGTCAGCGAAGCGCCCTTGAAGGTGGTCTCGTAGTCGCTGTTGTCCAGGGAGACGCCGCCAATGGTCGAGACACCGGGACGGAGCTGATAGGCGGTGACCGTATGCGAGGCGCCGTTCGGCAGGATGACCGTCGACGTGACAGGCACGTAGTCGGAGCGCACCGACACCCGGGTGGGCGCGTTGATGTTGAAGGTGCTGCTGTCCTGGACGAGGAGGTCCTGCTGCTCGAAGCCGGTCGAGTTTCGGTAGGTCAGGTTGAACCCGACCACCAACTCGGGCAGCACCGCGTGCTCCGCGCTCAGCAGGAATTCGTTGGTGGTGTAGGCCTTGTAGTTCTTGGCGATCTTGTTGATCTGCAGCAACTGGCTCGGGTTGTTCTGATTGACGTTGCCGCTCCAGCCGAGGCCGCCAGGGACGATCTGGCCTGGGGTGACGTTGCCGTCGCCCCGGTTGGTGGTGTAGGCGTAGTAGTAGCTGTTGTTTGCCAGCGGGTTCAGGAATGAGGCAAAGGCCGAAGCCAGCTGGTCCGCGAAGCGCGAGTAGCTGGCGCGCAGCAGGGTGGAGCGGTCCTTGCCCAGGGCGTAGGTCAGGCCGAGGCGCGGGGACCAGTTGGTCCAGGCGAAGCCCGAGGGACCGCCGGCGTAGCTCACTGCCGGCAGGAGGGTCGGTGCGATCGGGTTCGCCGCCACCGTGGAAGCGACGTTGTCGCCGTACTGCCGGTCGTAGCGCAGGCCGAGGTTGGCGGTCAGGTTACCGGTGGTCAAGGTGTCCTGAGCGTAGGCGCTGGTGTACTTCGTCTTGACGTCCGGCAGCGCGGCGCGGGAGAGGATCAGCTCGTTGTCGCCCGCCGGCCCGGGAGGGAGGAACTGGTTGCCCGGGTCCACGACAAAGCCCGAACCGGCCCAGTTGGCGTTCGTCGCCGACTCCGCGATGCGGTAGGCGGCGCCGTACTTGAGCTCGTGGGAGAGGCCGCCGGTGTTGAAGAAGCTCGAGGCGTCAGCTTTCTCCTGGGTCTGCGGCCGCTTGATCGTGTCGCCGGCGAAGCTGTTCTGCCAGACCCCGTTGGCGTCGAAGAAGGCGTCGGGGGTGGTGGCGGTGAAGCCGCCGATCGGCGTCAGGAAGAAACCGCCGTAGACGTGCGAGTAGAGCACCGTCGCGTACAGGTTGGGGCTGAAGATCTGGGTGTCCTCGGCCTTGAGGATGGTCGGCTTGCCGCCGAACTGGCCCTGGTCCCAGGCGCTGGGCAGGGTGCGGGTGGGACCGGCGTTGCGTCCCGTCTTCTGCTTGGCGTTGTTGCTGCCGAAGAGGGTCAGCGAGTTGCTGGCCGTGACCTGGGCGTTGACCTTGGCGTTCCAGGTCGGCAGCTTGGTCTTGTCGGTCAGGCCGTTGGGTGACAGTGCGGTCGGCAGCGTCTGCACGCTGACGTCCTGCTGGCCGTAGGAGCCCCAGGCCCAGATGTGGTCCTTGAGGACCGGGCCGCCGGCCTCGCCGCCCCAGTCGTCGACCTTGTTGATCTTGTTGCTGAATTGCTTGCCAAACTCCGGCTGCCGCTGGCCGGTGACGGGGTTGATGGGCAGGTCACTCTGCTTGAGGCCGGAGCTCGACTCCGTGCTGCCGGGGGTCTGCAGGTAGCGCGCCGAGCCGCGGTACTGGTTGGTGCCGCGCTTGGTCACCAGGTTGAGCACGACGCCGCCGGTGGCGATGGTGGTGTCCGAGCCGCCGGTCGAGATCTGCATCTCCTCGAAGGCGCCGAAGTCGAAGTAGGAGGGCGTCCCTCCGGTCGCATTCATGTCGGTGATCACCACGCCGTCCACCGACCAGATGTTCTCGGCCATGGGCGAGCCGGTGCCGGTGAAGAAGGACTGCTGGCCGCTCTCGTTGCCGCCGACGTTGACGCGGTCGACGAGCACGCCGGGCGTCGACTGCAGGACGGTCCAGGGGTCGCGCGCGGTGGGGATTCTCGCCAGCTCGTTCTGGCTGACGGTGTTGCCGGCGCGGATCGACCGCTCGTCGAGCAGCGGGCTCTCGGAGGTGACGGTGATCACGTCCTCGACCGCCGAGTTCATGGTGACCTCGATCGTGGTGTTACGGCCGACGTTGATCACGATGCGTGGGTAGTCGACCGGCGAGAAGCCCTGCAGCTCCGCCTTGATCTTGTAGCTGGCCGGAGCGAGGCTCAGGAACCGGAACTCGCCCTGGGTGTTGGTGACCTGGACCTGCGGCGCCTCGCCGGTGTCCAGGGTGACCGTGACACCCGGCAGGACAGCGCCGGTCTGGTCGCTGACCTTGCCATAGAGGTTGCCGGTCTGCAGCTGGGCGAATGCGGCGCCCGAGCCGAGGACCAGCAGCATCGCGGCAACGGCCACGACGCGTGTCCAACGGGATTGTCTTTGCATGCGAATAGACCTCTCCTTCCATCACGGTTTCTGGATTCGGTCCTGACGTCCTCGCGACGAGTGCGAGAGACTTCAGGGAGCTGTCACCTGATGCGTTGTCGACGAATCGATCGCTGTAACCCTGGCGCCACCTCCTTTCGGAACGCCTGTTGCGCACCTGCCAAGTGCAGCGGCGGTGCCAGTGCGGGGTGTGCGGCGCGACTCTGGGATCAGTCGCTGAGTTTCAGGTGCGAGATACGGAATGGCGATGACGAGAGGCTTGGCGCTTGCGCCCCGAAGAGAATGGAAGCATTCATTCCCGCGCGCTGAATCCAATTCTCCGCGCGCTCGCGCTCCAAGCTCTTGAATGGATCAGCGGTTCGCGGCACTCCCGCGGCGATTCGTCACCGGGGCCCGCGGGGAGCTGGAAATCCGTGCTAATCCATGGCGTGCAGAACGCACGAGCCTCTTAGGCAAGGGCTCGTCCAGCGCGGTCCCGGGGCTCGCGTCAGCCGGCTCGATGGGTCCAGATGCCCAGGACTCTGTAAGCCGGCGCCCCGGCGCTTTTCAGTGCGGGTCCTGCCCCCGCGCATTCCGCGTGTCACTTTCCACGCTGCTTCAGTCGATGCAAGGTAGTGGGTCAGTCTCCCTCGGCCTCCCTTTGGGCGAGGGGCCCAGGCTCCTGGGATGTATGACTTTGGCCCCTCGCCCAAAGGGAGGCCGCGGGAAACTGACCCACTACCCGATGCAACCATCTCCTCTGCGCCGTCCACTCATATGGGCTGGGGAGCTCCGTCTTTCACTGAGCTCGAGGTTGCCGTCGCCAACTCGCCCACGCTGGGCACCTATGTGAACCGCGGGTTCATGGGAGGGACTCAATGCTGACACAGCGCAGGACGCCAGCCGTCGCACTTCTTGGCACGCTCTTGGTGGCGTTTGTAATGCTGAGCCCGCCTTGGGCGCGGGCTGGCGACACGCCGGAACCGACCATGGGGCCGGTGGATCCGTACCTCATGGCGGATCGCAACGCTGAGATCGCGTTGGCGCGTAGCGCGGCGCCGCCCTCGATATCGGCCGACGCTGCGGTCCTTGTACTGACGCGGCAGGGCTTCGAGACGGCGGTTGAAGGGAAGAACGGTTGGGTATGCCTCGTGGATCGATCGTGGAGTGGCGGCTTCAACGATCCGCGGTTCTGGAACCCCAAGGTGCGGGGTCCGGGCTGTTTCAATCCTCCTGCCGTCCGGTCCATCTTGCCGATCACCTTGAAGAGGACCGAGATGGTGTTGGCTGGACGTTCCAAAGCTGAGATCGCCAGCACCATGAAGACCGCCGTCGAGAAGAAAGAACTGCCCGCCCTGGAGCCCGGCGCGATGTGCTACATGATGTCGCACGATCAACGCCTTGGCGACGGCTCCGGGCCGTGGGTGCCGCACCTGATGTTTTACGTTCCCAAGATGGATACCGCTGCCTGGGGCTCGGACCAGGCTGGCTCGCCGGTTGTCTTGAATTCTCAGTTCAACGGTGCTCCCGAGCCTGTGACCGTGTTCATGGTGATCGTTCATAAGTGGTCGGACGGAACACCTGTCACCGTGGCCAAACACGAACACTGAGGACCACCGCCCGCAGGGGCATCGGCCGGCCGGGCTACAGCCTGGCGGCGAACGCCGCTTCGACGTTGCGGCGGTAGGTTCGCCCGACCGTCAGGCGATCGCCGGTGCGGAGCACGGCGACGAGGTCCCCGAAGGGGGTGCGAACGAATTCCTGGACGGCGGCGACGTTGATGATCGTAGAGCGGTGGGAACGCACGAACCGGGAGGATAGGACTCCCTCGAGGTCCTTCAGCGTTCCACGCACCCGGTGCCTCTCGCGGCCGGCGTGAAGCCTGAAGTAGTTGCCGGCGCCGTCGATCCAATCGATACTGGCCTCGTCGATGACGATGACCAGGCCGGACGCCTGGAGGATGAGGACCGGTCCCTGTCCGCTCGGGCTCTCGCCGGCCCCGTGCACGGAGCTCGACGCCGCGAAGCGCTCGTTCTCGACGCGAGTGATGCGGTGCCGGGCGGCGGGCTTCGACTGCCGTGTCATCGCTGGGTTCGGGGTTGAGCGGCGACCGGCAATGGGCCCTGACCTGGGTGACCAGGCCACAGGCCTGTCGCGTCACCGCCAAATGCAGCCGCGGTGCCAGTGCGGGAAGTGCTGCCTGGCCGTGGGATCAGTCGCTGAGTTTCAGGTGCGAAATACGGCGCGACGATGACGAGAGGTTTGCCGGTGGCGCCTCGGAGAGGATAGGGCGCATTCATTCCCGCGCACTGAATCCAATTCTCCGCACGCTGGCGCTCCAAGCTCTTGAATGGATCAGCGGCTCGCGGCCGCCTGCCGGTGAGATCGGTCTGTTACGATGTCGCCGTCGGCCGCAAGAGGAGGCAGCATCCGTGGCCACGACCAGCGAGAAGCGCGAGACCTTCCGGCGCATGCACGAGAGCGGCTGCTTCGTGCTGCCCAATCCCTGGGACGTGGGCAGCGCGCGCTACCTCCAGGGGCTGGGCTTCAGAGCGCTGGCGTCGACGTCCTCGGGCGCCGCGTGGAGCCTGGGCGCGCCGGACAACGCCATCTCGCTCGAACAGGCGATCGCGCACGTCGCGGCCCTCGTCGCGGCGACCGACCTGCCGGTGAATGCCGATTTCGAGCACGGCTTCGCGGACGATCCGGAGGACGTGGCGCGTCACGTCGCCCGCTGTCTCGAGACCGGGGTCGCCGCGCTGTCGATCGAGGACTCGACCGGCGAGCAGGCCACGCCGCTCTATGAGCTGTCGCGGGCGGTCGAGCGCATCCAGGCAGCGCGCGCGGCGGTCGACGAGGCGGGCCATGGGGCGGGCCATGGGGCGGGCGCGCTGCTGGTCGGCCGGGCCGAGTGCTTTCTCACCGGCCACCCGGAACCGCTCGGCGAGGCCATTCGCCGGCTGCGCGCCTATGCCGCCGCCGGCGCCGACGTGCTCTACGCGCCGGGCCTGCGCACGCGCGAGGAGATCGCGGCAGTGGTCGCCGCCGTCGCCCCGAAGCCGGTCAACGTCCTCGCCCTTCCCGGCATGCGCGTCGTCGAGCTCGCCGAGCTGGGCGTTCGCCGGATCAGCGTGGGTGGCGGGTTGGCACGCGCCGCGTGGGGAGGCTTCCTGCGTGCCGCGAGCGAGATCGCCGAGGCGGGGACCTTCACGGCGCTCGGCGAGGCGCCGCCGGGGCGCCAGCTCGACGCCTTCTTCACCGCCGACCTGGCTCGCCGCCGGTCCGGGAAGGAGCTCCCGTAGGCGAGCGGGAGGAAGGCGGCGTCAGCCGCCGCCCCTGACCCGGCGGTAGTGCCGCCGCGCCTTGGCCCGATTGCCGCAGGTCTGCATCGCACACCAGCGGCGCGACCGGTTGCGGCTGCGGTCGAGGAAGAGCCAGGTGCAGTCGCTGCCGGCGCACTCCCGCACCCGCCGCCGCTCGTCCGAGGTCAGCAGCTCGGCCGCCGAGCGCAGCGCCGGCCACAGCGGCGCGCCGAGCGGCTCCGCCGGCGCGTCCGGCGCGTGCCACGTCCAGACGAACCGCGCACCGCGCCGCTCGATGCGCAGGCGAGAGAGCGCCTCCGGGAGGACCGCGTTCAGCCGCTCCAGATCGGCGGCGGGAGGCGCTCGGCGAGCCGCGACCGCCGAGAAGATGCGGTAGAGGGTCTCCCGCAGCTCGCGGCACCGCGCGAGCGCCGCCGAGGCTTCCCGCGGATGCCGTTCCGCCTGCTTCTCCAGCCGGGCAGCCTCGCCGGCGGCCAGCTGCCCGGTCTGCAGGGCGAAGGCGAGAAGATCGGCATAGCCGCGCAGCTGCTCGGTGTCTGGACGGGCGCGGTCGCTCCAGGTGTTCGCGAAGTCGAGGCAGAGAGCGCCACCCGACAGGTCGAAGCTCGGAACGGCCGGACGGTCTCGTGGCTGGCGGTCCTCCGGCATGCGGTCATTCTAACCCAGGTTCTAACCTGTCAACGGGCCTTGACAGGTGAGATAGGACGGCATAGACTAACTCGCGACTGGCGATTTGAGGGTTACAAGCCCAGAGGAGACCGTGATGACACAAGTCGAAAGCATCGCCGACCTGCTGGAGCGTGGGTTCCGCGGCGGCGCCTGGCATGGCCCGGCGGTCGCGGAGGCGCTGGCCGGTGTCGACGCCGCGACCGCCGCCGCGCGGCCGCTCGCCGGCGCACACTCGATCTGGGAGATCGTGCATCACCTGGCCGTCTGGAACGAGGTGCCCCGGCGGCGGCTCGACGGCGAGCGGCTGCAGAACCTCCCGCCCGACCGCGAGTGGCCGCCCGTGACCGACCTCTCCGCGGACGCCTGGCAGGCGGCGCAGGCGGCGCTCGAGGACGCGCACGCGGCGCTGCACGCCCGCGTGCTCGAGCTCGCCGACGGTCAGCTCGACGATCCGGTCGTGGGCAGCGATCCGACGGTGCGGGGGATGCTCCTCGGCGTCCTGCAGCACGACGCCTACCACGCCGGCCAGATCGTGCTCCTGCGCAAGCCCCGGGGTGGGCGGCCATGACGACGCTCGAGGCGGTGCGCGGTGAGCTGGCCGAGCGGCGCGAGCGCCTGGCGGGTCTGGCGGTGACCGTCCGCGAGAGCGAGCTCGTCGAGCTGCTGCGGCGGGTCGACAGCGCCCTCGAGCGTCTCGACGGCGGGACCTGGGGACGGTGCGCCGCCTGCGAGGGATCGGTCGAGCCGGACCGGTTGGCGGCGGACCCGTTGCTGACCCTGTGCCTCGACTGCCTGTCCCCCTCCGAACGCCGGGCGCTCGAGCGGGACCTCGAGACCGCGGCGCGCGTGCAGGCCGCCCTGCTCCCCCCGCGCGAGCTCCGGCACGACGGCTGGGAAGTGGCGCTGCTGTGGCAGCCGCTGGGGGTCCTCTCCGGCGATCACTACGACCTGCTGCGGCCGAGCCGCGAGGACGAGCCCCTCCACCTGGTGGTCGGCGACGTGGCGGGCAAGGGGGTCTCCGCCTCGCTGCTGCAGTCCCATCTGCACGCGCTGCTGCGCGCCCTGGGAACTCCCGACCTGTCGCTTGCCGCGCTTCTCACCCGGGCCAACCGGTTGCTCTGCGAGGTGACCCTGCCCGCCTCGTATGCGACGCTGCTGGCGGCCCGGCTGTACCCCGGCGGGCGCGTGGAGCTGGCGAGCGCCGGCCATCCGCGGCCGCTGCTCGCCGACCGCCGCGGCGTGCGTCCCGTGGAGGGCGCGGGGCTGCCGCTGGGGCTCTTCTGCGCGGCGGACTACGCCACCCGCGACCTCCAACTCGCCGCGGGCGACACGCTGTTGCTCTACACCG
>Ga0210384_10005760_pt1 | contig 13343 bp, 14 predicted proteins | sample IncBWH2MmetaG_FD_160574 | JGI IMG/M metagenome (GOLD analysis project Ga0210384, IMG submission 160574) | Forest soil microbial communities from Barre Woods Harvard Forest LTER site, Petersham, Massachusetts, United States - Inc-BW-H-2-M | ecosystem: Environmental > Terrestrial > Soil >...
CCAAGGCAGCGAGCGCCGCATCGGCGAGCTGTTCAAAGTGAAGACCATCAAGTTCAACGGCTACGGCGATCAGGTGGCCGGCATGTACACCGGCATGGATCTGCGCAAGAATTACTAGACTTCGTAGTCAACGATAACGGTGTGGAAGAAAATCCTCTTCAACCCCTGGACCAAGCGGACGATTTTCGTTCTGTGCCTGGTTCCCGCGGCGCTGCTCCTGTGGCGCGGTTTTGAAGGCCGCCTGACCGCGAATCCGGTCGAATTCATCGAGCACTCCACCGGCGACTGGGTGCTGCGGTTTCTTCTGATCACCCTGGGCATCACGCCGCTCCGCAAGATTTTCGAGCAGCCGCTGCTCACCCGCTTCCGGCGCATGCTGGGGTTGTTCGCCTTCTTCTATGCGTGTGTCCACCTGTCGATGTACCTGACGTTCGATCAGGCCTTCGATCTGAAAGCCATTTGGGCGGACGTGCTGAAGCGCCCCTACATAACCGTGGGTAGCGCCGGGTTGCTGATGTTGATTCCGCTGGCTGTCACCTCCACTGCGGCGATGGTGCGGCGCCTGGGCCCGAAAAACTGGCAACTTCTGCACCGGTTGATCTACTTCGCCACGCTCGCTGGCGTGATCCACTATTATTGGCTGGTGAAATCCGACGTGCGGCAGCCGCTGATGTACGGAGCGATTCTCACGTTGCTGATGATCTGGCGCGTTCGAATGTGGACCGCCAAGAAACCGGCCGCCAAGCCGCAGCCGGTCCCGGCGGGCGTGAGCCAGTAGAATAAGGGAACATGCACCGCTTCTTACTGCACAACGACGATGTCCGCGAGGCCAGCGAGACAATTCTCTCAGCAGGCCAGGTGGGGCTGCTCTCCGGCTGGGGCGTGTTTTCGACGCTTCGGGTCTACGCTGGTGTGCCGTTTGCTTGGGAGCGTCACTGGGAGCGAATGAAGCGCGATGCTGGGCGGATGCGCATCCCGTTTCCCTCCGAAGCGCGATGGCTGGAAGAGCGGCTACACCGGCTGATCGACGCGAACCGCGCTTTCAACGCTACGCTGCGTGTCTACGTCGTGCGCGACCGCGGCGGCATTTGGGAAGGTCCAGGCCAAGCCCGTGAGTTCGACCTGATCGCCTTTACCGCGGATGTGAATCGCTGGCCCGAAGACGTTAAGCTCGGGCTCGTCCCGCACGGGCGGCATGCGGCCAGTGAGTTCGCGGGAACCAAGTACATTTCATGGAGCGAAAACCTGATGCGCTATGAGCGCGCGCATGAGCAGGGGCTGGACGAAGTGGTGTTGCTCAACGAGCGGGGCGAGGTTTCCGAGTGCACTTCAGCCAATATTTTCGCGGTCCAGAGCAATCGCGTGTGGACGCCTCCGCAATCGGCCGGTTGCCTCGCGGGCGTCACCCGCGGCGTGCTGCTTGAAGAGGTGCGGATCCCCGGATTCGAAATCGGCGAGAAAACGCTCCTCCCTCAAGACCTGGAATCAGCCGATGAAGTGTTCATTACTTCCACCACGCGTGAACTGCTGCCGGTCGCTTCGATTGAGGGCCTCCATGTCAAATCCGGTCATGCCATCTGCGATCGGCTGCAACAGGCCTTTTCCTCGCGCGTGGAGAAATACACTGCCGCGCGGCGAACGCCTATTCCCGCCATTTAACGGGTTCGCTATAATTGATCGAGGTTTGGAGTATGCAGCTCGCTTGCCCGAAGTGCGGTACCCGCGATATCCGCGTCTCGCACAGCTACGGGATCGGGGAGCAGTTGCGCGGCCTGATCGGCAAGTATCCGCTGCGGTGCCGGCGTTGCAACACTCGCTGGGAAACCAGTGTCTGGGAGGACGGCGGGTGGAAATATGCGCGCTGCCCGCGGTGTTATCGCCAGGAACTCGCCACCTGGAGCGAGCAATACTACCACGCGCCCCTCTGGACGCGCATTCTGCTGCGCCTGGGGGCCACGCCCTACCGTTGCGCGGCCTGCCGCTGCAACTTCGCCAGCTTCCGCAAATGCAAAGAACGGTTCGCCTGGCGCCATAAGGAACAGACTCCGGCCGCAGGTGAGCCTCCAACGGAAGTTGAAAGCAACCAGACCTAGCAGCCCGCGTGGTAGAACCAGTTCATCGGGCAAACTTGCGAACTGCCTTCGAATTTCGCGGCAAACTAGAGAAAGCAGGGCCGCTCTGCAAGGCGGGCAATAAAAATGGTTCCAAGTGACCCGTTGAATAGTTCGTCTCCCGACTGGCATGCACAGTCAAGACTTGGCATCCGGTAACGACGGGACGTATGCCCTTTGCTCCCCGCCGCCGGTTTTATTCGGCTGCGGATCATAGCTCCGGTGCGCGTCCGCGCTTCTGTTCCGGTAGAAACTTGCTTCTCGATGCGGCCTTTCACTCTCCGGCGACGATGGCCTGCCTTTCGGCAAGTCTCCGCAGCCGGGTCGACGCTCCTGGCCTGCATCTTCAAAGCCGCTCTAAAATCTCGCCTAGCCCGTTCGGCTTCTCGCTCCTGCCCCCGCTCGGCCTTTTCTTGCCTTTCGAGGGACAATCAATGCTCGTTGCCCGTTGCTAGGTCTGACTCTAAAACGCTCCGTCTGTTTTCGAGCCGCCGCTCCCCTTCGGGACCTCTCGATCCCTCGGGCTCATAGCGCTCAACCCGATTCCAGCCGGTGAAGTTTGCCATTGCGAGTTGCCCGATCTGCCTTCGCTCCCCGCCGCGTTGAAATGTTTTACTATCGCCGCGCGACGGATCAACGTTCCAGCTCCGCTACTTCCCGCCTGGCTCACTGTCCTTCGAACCTCTTGGAACCAGAATCATCATGCACCCTATCGTCGGAACCGTCAAGGAAAAAAATTCTATTTCCTCAGAGAATTTCCTATTTGGAATCAAGGGAGTAACAGGACGGGCACGTGGACGGTGTGTGGATAAAACATGAAGGAGAAGAGTTGTTCTTGGAAGAGCAGGTCACACTCCCGCCCAACCCCGGCCCAGCACATCGAGCGCATTGCCGTAGAGGATTTTATCAGCCGCGGTTCGATACTTCGTTTCAACCGCTTTCACCAGATCCGGGGTCTGCGCGTAATTTTGACAGTCTTTAATGGGCTGAATGAAGCCGTCCAGATCGGAACCGATCGCAATGTTGTCGTACGTCCCGGTCCACGACTGGATGCAATCAATCGCATTGAAGAGAAGTTGGAATCCATCCGGACCGCCGATCTGCTGGTCCGGCTGCCGTAGCCAGTGAGGATAGAGGATGATGCCGATCACGCCCTTGGATGCGGCGATTTGCAGGACTGCATCCTTGCTCAAGTTGAGCGGATAGTCGGAAATGCATTGCACGCCATTGTGCGACGAGATCACGGGAGCGTTGCCGTGGTCCCGCGCCATCTGAAAAATCTGATTCCGCGCCTTCTCCGAACAATGGGTGATGTCAACCATGATCCTTTTCTCGAATAGCCGGTTCACAATGTCGATCCCCAATGGGGTGAGCCCGACCGCGGGGTCCTGCCCCGGGTTTAGCATCGTCTCGAAGATCGGATCCGGCACAAAAGGTAGCGCGTTTTCGCAGGTTGCCACTCCGCGGAAAAACAGGTGGGCAACGATCACGTACGCCACTCCCCTGGCCGCCAACTCATCGACGTTGGCCGCGTCGCCTCCTAGAGCGAATCCCCCCTCGACGCAGTGGAACAGGAATTTCTCGTGGGTTCGAAGCAGGCAATCAGCCAGCTTGGCGGGATTCCGCACCACGGTTACCTTGCCGCGCACTTCTGTCTCTACATTGTCCATCTGAGCGAGAAGGTTGCCGAACGCTTCAGGTATGGGTTCGGCGTCATGAAAAAATTCGTCGTCGGGATCGTACAGCACGGAGCCAATGCCGCCGCTGCTGCCTGCCAGGAGTTCATCGAGCGATGCGCGCGGCTTGCCGCCTTGGAAGTTGAGCAGCATATTTGCCGCCCAGAATTCGAGTTCCTTGCCCAAGGGCGGAGGACCTTTTGTAAACCGGGGCGGAAAGTTGGTGTGCATCGGAAAGTGGCAGTGCAGGTCCAGTAGTGGCGTAGGCATAGAGATCCTAGCGGCGCAAACGAATTTCAGCTAGCCTAACATAAAAAGAGCTTATAGAATGACGGTAAAAATAGCGACTATATCGTATCTTTAAGCGGCGGGGCGAGCCTATTTTACGGGAGAAGCGCATGCTCAGCAATACGATTGTCAGTTACGACAGCATAACCAAACCCTTTGGCGGCCGGGATGCACTCTTGCAGAAAACCAGGCAGGCCGCCGAGAAAGTCATTGCCAGCCCGGCGTCCGTGTCGGCCAAGATGGCCGAATTCGCCGCTGGTCTCGACGCGATGCAGCAATCTCAGGGAAACTTTTCCCAGGTTTTGCACACTCCCCGGAATCCAACCGCGGCGCTGTTGCAGGCCCACGTTGCGAGCCAGGCGGTTCAACACGACCAGCTTGAATCGTTCGTGTTGAAGGGCATCGAAGAAGTTTTGGAAATCTTTGAAGTCCGGTTTTCCCAAAAGGACTGGGTGGGATGGATGATCAGCTTTTTCAGTTGGATTGAAGGGATCGTCCCGGCCGCGCGTCCTCCCGCTCTTCAAGATCCGGAAAAGATCGCCAACCACTGCAACATTGCGGTGCTCGGCGACTGGGGCACGGGGCTGTACGGGGCGCCGGTCTGCGCCGAGAGCGTACGACACGATCCCGACCCCTATCACTTATTGCTTCACCTGGGCGACGTTTACTACTCAGGCACCCCCGATGAAATCGAGGACCGTTTCATTACTCGCTGGCCCCAAGTCCCTGGCGCTCTCAGTCGCGCCTTGATCGGCAATCACGAAAGATACACCGGAGCCCACGGGTACTTCGATTCATTGCTGCCCTGGCTCCATCAGACTTCCAGTTACTTCGCGCTGCAGAATGATTTCTGGCTGCTGATCGGCCTCGATACCGCCTACTATCAGGACTTTTGGGGACAAGAGGGAGTCCTCGACCCGGATCAGGTGAGCTGGCTCGGTCGCGTCTTAAAAACAGCAGGGAACCGGAAAGTTGTTCTGTTTAGCCACCACCAGCCATTTACGTTGCTCGACAACAACGGCGGTGGCAATCTCTTGCAGACTTTGAGCGAGTTCCTGGATGCAGGCAAAATCTTCGCGTGGTACTGGGGACACGAGCACCGCTGCCTGCTGTATGACCCCCATCCCCTATACAAGTTCACCGGGCGGTGCGTTGGCCACTCCGGTTTTCCCGAGACGCGGCCGGACCTCATTGCGGCGCCCGCTTCCCCAGAGTTTGGCTCGCAGTGGCGCAAGCTGGAGGGCACAGGCAAGATACCCGGAGCCTGGGTCCTGGACACCCCCAATCTCTACATCCCTGGATCTGAAGCTGATTTCGCGCCGAATGGATTCATGCGGCTCGAGTTACGAGACGATCGCCTCATCGAATATGTGCGCGCACCCGACAACGCAAACATCTACCTGAAGGACCTTGCCTAGCTCTACGGAGCCAGTCTCAATATCATCCCGGTATCCGTCGCCGCCCATACGTGCCCGGCGTCGGGACCTGCCAGTACCAGCGATCGCGCCACGGCACGGTAGTCCACATCCATCTCAGTCCAGTCCTTGAGATTCGCGCTAGTGAGCATCCTCACCTTACCGGGGATGGGTGAGGAGTGCAGGCGTCCGGACGGCTCAACCGCGGCCAGAAACGCACGCGCGCCGGGGAACGGGATCGCATCCGTGACGCGCCGGTCCTTCTGCTTAAAGACGCTCTCGCTCTTGCCGGTAGTGAGGTTCACGCTGTAAACCTCCGACGGCCACTCGAACGAATCGGCGTAACCCCACACGGCCAGCCCCACGCTTTCCGAGACGTGGAGGCTAGCCAACGAGCCGATCAGAGGCGCGGTGCTCGACGTCCATGTCTGGCCTCCATCGCCCGTTTCGAGCTCCAGTGTGAGCGTGGGCAGCGGACGGCGGCGCAAGGCCTTCTCGGGTTCGAGCCAATCCGCCGCATCGCCGCCCTTGCGCGGCGGCGAGTAGCCTCCCACGATCAGCCCGCGCCTCGCATCCGCGAATCCCAAGTGCGTATAGATACTGTAAGCCGGATTCGAGGCAGGCTTGGCGGCCTCCTCCACCGGCTTCCACGTGCGCCCTCCATCGTGCGTCTCGAACACCGATTTCTGGAGTCCAGCGGCGAACCCGTGCTGCGCATCCAAGAACCACACGCGCAGGATCAACCCGCCAGGCGGAGGCGAATCCAGTTTCTTGTTGGGTTTGATCTGGTCGCCGATGCGCGTCCAACTGCGGCCGGCTTCCGCCGTGTGCCAGATTCCCTCACTAGTCACCAGCCATCCGTTCGATTCGTCGAGGAAGAAAATGGAGCGGGGAAATTCCTTCAGCGGAACCAGCGCCCAGCTCGCGCCGCCGTCGCTCGTCACCAGGGCAGTGTATTTCGGCTTCCTGCCTTCGCGCTCGTAGATCGTGCCGACAGCGATGCCCCGCTCAGTCGAAGGAAAAGCCAGATCGGTCAATCGGAGCTCGGTGCGGTCCTGATCGTAGAAATACTGAACCGTCCATTTCTGGGCAAGCACGGCGGGCGCGAGCACGGCCACGTCCAGTAAAACCACGGCCAGCAACCACCGGTACATGAATCAAAGAGGGCGCGCGGGCGCCATCACCAGATCAAGCACGTCGGCTGATGCCAGCGCCTTGGGATCGAGCGAAGCCAGCGCCACCAGGCAGCCCACCTGTTCGCCCACCGTGGTCAGCAGTTCCATCTCGCCGCCGAAGTGCGGGTGCGGATCGCGATGCTGCACGTTGATTACGCCCGCCACGCGGTTGCGCACGATCACCGGCGCCGAAAGAAACGCCTCATAGGTGTCTTCCGGCAGATCAGTAAAAAGTTTGAAACGCGGGTCCAGATAAGCCTCGCGCGAAACCGACAGCAGCCGCCGCTCGCGTGCTACCCAGCCGGTGAGTCCCTCGCTCAGCTTTAACCGTACCTTGCCGATGGTTTCGGGCTGCGGATTGTTGGATGCGCACAACACCAGCTCCTGATTTTGGAGCAGGTACAGGAGGCAGGAGTCGCTATGCATGAACTCGACCACCAGCGAGACCACGCCCTGGAAGGCATCGGCCAGGCTCATGTCTCGCACCATGTAGCGGCTGATTTTTTGCAGGAGACGGAGCTGCCGCTCGGTGCTCTTGAGCTCCGATTCCAGTTCTCTTGTGCGGGACACCGGCTTTATTATGTCAGATCGGGGGCGGGCGGTACCGCGGAAAGAGCGATAATCGAGACAGGTTCAAGTCATGGACACGACTGCCAGCCCGGATCTGTCGACGGCTGAGATCCTGGCAGATTACCCTTATCTTGAGAAAGCCGACTTCCAGGCGGCTTACGCCTATGCCTCACAGAGCGGGCGCGAGCGCCGCTCGCGGTGAAGCTGCTGTTTGACGCCAACCTGTCGCCGAAACTTTATTCGTTCGTTGATACAAGTGCCTATCACATTGGGGTGCGTATCTTTGCTTACCGCCTTGCCGCATCGATGTACGCGCTTCAGGCCCTATTCTTCCAATACGGAGAATTGAGAGATCAGAACGACCTCACAGTCACCTAACGCTTTCACGCGATTCGCCGCCCAAAGCTCACCACCACCTCCGACCCCTCCGCGAAAATGACGGAATCGGGCGCGGCCGGAATCGCCAGAGGCAGGTCGCCGTCGACTCGCATTTCAAAAGACTCGACCGGATAGACCCGCCACGGGGGCCGTTCCACCTGGTATTCGATGCACCCGCCGTCCGGCGTGCGTGTGTACCCCCAGCGATGATCGACGATGAAGGTCTCAACCGAATCTTGGGGCGGCACGGCGGGCGGCGACGCCGTGCGCGCCGAGATCCAGTTCTGCCTGCCCTCGGTCTTCCACGTATATTTGGCGGAGCGGCCCGGCTCAACCGCCTGCGTCATCGGCACGCGCACGTAGTTCTCGCCGTAAAGACCTCGAGCCAAGGTCGCCACCGCCTGTTTCGGCACCATCTCCTGAAGAAACACGACGCCGCGCCGCACGCCCTCCGGTGTTTGACGGCGAACGTAGATTCGCAGATTCACCTCCGGAAAATTGCCGTGGAAGGGAATCGGAACTCCCAGCAGCCGGCTTTCGAGGAACCGGAATCCAATCAGGCTGAAAAAAGTGCGGCCTCGCCAGTCATCGAGCTCGACGCCGCGTGGGACGAACGGCTCGAACAATGCGGGCGGCGCTTCGAACGAGAGCAGGACCAGGTCGCGCCACTCCGCTTTCAGGAAGGTCCTGCTCAAAAATGTTTACCGATGGAACATCGTCACGAACACCGCGGCGCCCAGGATATGTCCGTCCATGGCCTTCATCGCATCGGCGCGCGTCGCGTCCGGGCTCAAGTCAAGCTTGGTATCCAGCGCATACAGCTCGAAGGTGTAGTGATGATTCGGTCCGGGAGGCGCGCATGGCCCGAAGTAACCCGCCGTGGGTGGATTTCCGCGCTTCAACTGGTGCGACCCGTCCGGCAGATCCGAGCCGGCGGCCACGCCCTCGGGCAACTGTGTCGTAGTGGCCGGAATGTTCCAGATGAACCAGTGCGTGACGTCGTACAATCCGCGGCCGGGATGCGGCTCCGGATCGTGCAGCAGAATGGCGAAACTTTGCGTCCCCATGGGCGGGTTCATCCAGGAAATCGCGGGCGACGTACCGGCGGGGGCGTTGCTGCACGAATATTTCTCGGGCAAGTCCGCGCCGTCCTTCAGCGACGGAATCATCATCATGAGCGGCGGCCCGGCGGGGCCTCCTTTTTTCTTCCCCTGGTCCTGTGCCAGCGCCATCCCGGCGATCAAAATCAACGTGATACCAAGCAATAACGTTCTCATTGTTGTCGTTGTTCCTCTCCTTGTCGATGATACTCCGAATCCGCGCCAGGCGGTTTCGGCGTATACCCTATAAGAGGATCATGCTGCTTCTGAGGTTACTGCCGGTGGGGTTGGCCTTCGGAATCCTGCAGGTGGTGCTGCGGCTGGCCGACGATGCCGGCCTGGTCCGGCGTTTGAAGGCGCGCGATCCCAAGGCGATGTCCGACCTCTACGACCGTTATGGACGGCTGGCTTATTCGCTGATCTACCGCGTGGTTCGAAACCCCTCGGCGGCCGAGGACCTGCTCCAGGAAACCTTCATGCGCGTGTGGAATCGCGTCGGCTCTTTCGATGCCGAGCGCGGCGCGTTGGGGCCGTGGGTCCTGGCGGTGGCCCGTAACCGCGCGATCGATTATCTGCGCTCGGTCGACGGGCGCATGCAGGCCGGCGCCGTGGATCTGGATCGCATCGAACATCCCGCGCAGTTTTCCGATATAGATGACCGCGCGCTGGCCATCGACCGCGTACGGCGGCTCAAGGGCGCGTTCGAAAAGCTCACGCCCAACCAGAGACTGGTGATTGAACTGGCCTATTACGAGGGAATGTCGCAAACTGAGATGGCCGAGCGCCTGAAGCAGCCTCTGGGCACCGTCAAGACCTGGACCCGAAGCGCGCTCAAGATCCTGCGTGATGAGCTGGGAGAGGCGGCCATTGCATGACCTGCCAGGAACTGCAAGACGCATACGAGCTTTACGCCCTGGGAGTCTTGGAGGGCGAGGAGAAGGCCGAGATCGATGCGCACCTGGCTCGCGGCTGCGAAGACTGCCGCAAGGGGCTGGCCGATGCCCGCGCCATGAACGCGGCGCTGCTGAGCTTCGTTCCCGAAGAATATCCGTCCGCGCAGCTCAAGCGGCGAGTGATGGAGGGCATCGGCGTGCGCCGCCCCGGCCCATGGTGGGGATGGATGGGGGTGTTGGCCGCGGCGTTGATGTTGATCGTCGCGCTGTGGCTGGCCGTGCAGGAGCGCGGACGGACCACCGAGCTCGCCGAGGCGCGCCGGACGCTGATGCAGGTGAACGCCGAGCGCGACCGCCTTACGCAGGCGCTCCAGTTTCTCTCCGATCCGCAAACGGTGCCGGCGAGTTTCGGGAAAGGGCCGGCCGCTCCGCCGCGCGGCTACGTTTTCCTGCATCCGCAGTTGGGCGTGCTGCTGATCGCTTCGAATCTACCGGCGGCCGGGCAGGGCAAGGCGTACGAGATGTGGGTGATCCCCAAGGGCGGTGCTCCGCGGCCCGCGGGCCTGTTCCAATCCGACGGCACGCGCGCGGTGCACATCCTGAATGGCCCCATCGATCTCGCGACCCTCGGTGTGATCGCAGTCACGGTCGAGCCTGAGGCCGGGTCCGCCGCGCCCACCTCGCAGCCGATCATCGCGGCGCCCGTAGGAACGTAGTGCTGACGGCGCTCACCCGCAAAATCAGCCCTAATTTCGCTTGCTGCCAGCTCGAATATCTCAAGCGCGAGCCGATCGACGTTGCGCGCGCCGCCACGCAGCACCGCGAATATGAAGCGGCTTTGGAGCGCCGGGGCGTGCGTCTTATCTCACTCCCCACCGAGCCCGATCTCCCGGATTGCGTGTTCGTCGAAGACCCAGCTCTGGTGCTGGACGAGATCGCCATCATCACGCGCATGGGCGCCGAATCGCGGCGTGGCGAATCGGAGAGCCTCGCTGCGGCGCTGGCGCAGTTTCGGCCGCTGGTGCGAATGAGCGAGCCCGCGACGCTTGAGGGCGGCGACGTGGTGCGCATCGGGAAAACTCTGTATGTGGGCCTTTCGCGACGCACCAACGCGGCCGGTGTAAACCAACTCGCTGAGATTGCCGAGCCCTACGGCTATCGCGTGGTGCCAGTGCACGTCACCCGATGCCTGCACCTCAAGAGCGCCTGCTGCGCAGTGAGCGAGGACACAGTTCTCGCGAATCGTGGGATGTTCGATTCGAGCGCGCTCGCCTGCAAGATCATCGATGTCCCCGCCGAAGAACCCGGGGCCGCCGACGTGCTGCGGATAAGCAATACGGTTCTCATCCCAACATCATTCCCCCGCACTGCCCGGCTCCTCGAACAATCCGGCTTCAAGGTTGAGTCGCTTGACGTTGCCGAACTTCAGAAAGCCGAGGCTGGAGTAACATGCATGAGCCTGCTGTTCCATGAGTAGGGCGGGCTTCAGCCCGCGTGGGACTGTCTTCTGACTTCTGTCTTCTGACTTCTGACTTCTGTCTTCTTGTTTAATCACTGCACCTGCCCCTCCAGCAGCACCCTCAACACATGCACCGATTCCGGCGAGCCCGTAAACAAATCCTTCGGGAACCCGCGGTTCATGAGTAAATTTCGATAGATCAGCTCGGGGTGGTTGTAGTTCAATCCCCAGCCCGCCAGGTATTGAAGCCGCATATTCAGGTCGCGGTTGATCTGCGCGCCTTTCAGCCACGATTGCAATTCGTCCTGACGGCCCGCATAGGTCGACAAAAGATCGAGCGCAGAGCCAAGCCCCACCTCGTCGAGCGACGCCACAACGCGGGCATACTCGGGACGCCGGAGCTTCTGCTCCAAGGCATCCATGTCGATCGGCCCCGGCTCCGCCTGACCCAGCAAAACGACGTCGTAGCCCCGGTTGCTGGCGTCGCTGTTCCAGATGGTCGCGTGCGGAAACACCTCGAAGAAGGTTGCCAGTTCGCTTTTGATGGTTTCAGGATCGCTCTCGTAAAGGGGCACCCACTGCGTCACCACTCCACCCGGCTTCAGGTGGCGCTTGCACATCTCGAAATATTCCTTCGAATAAAGCGTCGCGGTGCCCTTCACCCAGGGATGAATCGGATCGGAAGTGATCACGTCGAACTTCTCTTTAGTCGTCAGCACGAAGTGCCGCGCGTCATCGTAAAACACGCGTGCCCGAGGGTCGTGGAGCACGTCGTAGTTTTCGCGCTTGAAGTATTGTGTGGTCGCGGGCGGAATCAGGCGCTCCAGCTCGCAGATCACGATGCGCTTGGTTTCCGGATGCAGCGTGAACGTGCCCGCCGTGACGCCTGCGCCGAAGCCCACCACCAAAACGGACTCGGGCCGGGCAGCGAACAGCGCCGAGATGTGCCCCAACATGCGCTGCAGGCGCATGTCGAAGGGCTCGGTGGTAGCTTCCACCTTGCCGCTCACATGGAAGTAGCGCGCGCCGGTGGTGAGCTCGGATACCACGATTGAGGCGTTCATCCCTTCGCCGATGTATAACGGCTTGCCAGCCGTTTCGATGAACTGGTTCATGCGGCGGCCATAGGCGATCGCCAGCCACGGCACGGGACGCACGCTCCGTGCCAGCAGCACCGCCACCACGATCGCGGCCGCCAGCGCCACCATCTTTACACGCCCAGCCAGCGCGATCAGCGCCGCTAAAACAGGCAACGCGATCAGCCACCGCTCGGCTGCCTGCGTGCCAAGGCTCGGGATTAAAATCATGCTGAAGCCCACCGCGCCGGCGATGGCGCCGACGGTGTTCGCGGCATACGTTTCGCCCACCAGCGCGCCCGAGTCTTCGTCTTTCCGGACCCTGGCCAGCGCCGCCAGCGCCAGCGGGAAGCTCGCGCCCCACAAACATGCCGCCGGCAAAATCGCCCACGCCGCGCGCAGAAGATCCATCCGGAACACAGGCAGCGGATTGACAGGAATCGTGGGATCGAAACTGCGGCTCGGAATCAAAACCGAAATCGTATACGCCGCCCAAGCCGCCGCGCCGGCCAGCAGAAACTGGCACACCCCGAGCATCCCGCGCGGATCGTCGATTCGGCGCGCCAGCACCGATCCCGCGCTGCTTCCTAATCCGAGTCCGGTCAAGAAAACCGCCAGGATGATCGAAAACGTGTAGACCGTTGCCCCGAGCATCAGCGAAAGCAGGCGCGTCCAGACTACTTCAGCGCCCAGCGCGCACAAACCGGAAAGACCGATCACCAGGTAAATCGCCCAAGCCCGCGCGGGGCGCGTAGCCGTCGCATGCTCCTCGGCCTCTGGCTCACGCTCGTACGGCGCTATAAAGGCCAGCGCCATCCCGATGAGCGCCACGATCACGTTGATCGCCACCGCCACGTACGTCGCCACCGCCATATCGAACAGGCGGAGCAGATAGAATCCAGCCAGAATCGAGCCGAGCACGGCCCCCGCGATATTTCCGCCATAAAAAAATCCCAGCCACGAAACGCCCGCGGGCGAGGATCGAATCCAGCGTGCCATCGCGGGCAACGATGCGCCCATTAACAGAGTGGGCGGCAACAGGCACATCGCCGAAATCACGCCGAGCAGCAAAATTCCAGCGAAACCGGGGACCGCGATCGCGGGATACAGGCGGTCCAGACGAGGAACGCCAAACAGCACGAGGATCCCGCAGATTCCGATCCCGAGTTCGATCGCTGCGTACACGCGGAACGGATGGTAGC
>Ga0210384_10005761_pt1 | contig 13343 bp, 9 predicted proteins | sample IncBWH2MmetaG_FD_160574 | JGI IMG/M metagenome (GOLD analysis project Ga0210384, IMG submission 160574) | Forest soil microbial communities from Barre Woods Harvard Forest LTER site, Petersham, Massachusetts, United States - Inc-BW-H-2-M | ecosystem: Environmental > Terrestrial > Soil >...
ACATGCCTGTCTTCGACTCCATTCTCGCCGACATCGGCGACTATCAATCGATCGAGCAGAATCTCTCAACCTTCTCGGCACACGTCACGAATATCGATTTCATCTCTCGCACTGCGACTGCGAATTCGCTGGTGCTGCTCGACGAACTAGGTTCCGCGACCGATCCCGAAGAGGGCGCTGCGCTGGCGGTCGCAATCGCCGAACACTTCCGCGAAGTCAGATGCATGATCGTGATCTCGACCCACCACACTTCGCTCAAAGTCTATGGCGCGAATACGCCTGGAGTGATCAACGCTTCGGTCGGCTTCGACGAGACTACGCTGCAACCGACTTACGAACTGAAGATCGGCATTCCCGGAGCATCCGCGGGAATCAACATCGCGCAGCGGCTTGGATTGAATCCGGCAATCATTGCTTCCGCGCGTTCGCGCCTGGGCTCTCAAACCCAAGACGTCGCGCGCTTCCTCGACCGCCTGCATGCCGATCTTCGCGATCTGGAACAAGAACGCTCCCGCATGCAAGCCCGCGAGCAGGAACTCGAACGCGAAAAATCACGTCTCGCCAATGAGGGCCGCAAAGAACAGCAAGCCAAAATTCGCGAGATGCAGACGAAGCTCGAAACTCTCTTCCGCGACTTCGAATACCACGCGCGAGAAACCGTGAACGCCGTGCAGGACCGAGCCGCAGCGCAGAAATTATCAAAAGACTCCGAACGCCGCATCGCCAAAATGCGCCGCGAATTTCGCGAGCAGTTCGATTCCACGGTGGTAGCGCACGCGACCGGCGCCGACCGCGGAGACCCGAACGCCCAGCCCAGCCTGGTGAAGCACGTCTCCGAAGGCGACACGGTGAGGCTCAAGTCGTTGGGCCGCGCCGCTATCGTCAAAAAGAAAGTTGGCGACAATCACTTCGATGTCGAGATCGGATCGATGAAAATGCGCATCGCCCGCGAAGACATTGCCGAAGTACAGGCCCGCGCCTCCGATTCGCCCGTACAGGCCGCGCGCGCGCGCGGCATCACCGTCTCGCTCCAAAATGAATCGAGCGGCCTCAACACGCCCACCGAAATCAACGTCATCGGCCGCACCGTGGATGAGGCCACCAGCGAAGTCGAAAAATTCGTCGACCGCGCGTTTCTGGCTGGCATGCCGCGGGTGCGCATCGTCCACGGCAGCGGGATGGGCATCCTCCGCAAAGCTTTGCGCCAGTATCTGCACAAGCACCCGCACGTGGCGTCCGTCACTGAACCCCCTCCCAACGAGGGCGGCGGCGGAGCCACGGTGGTGGAGTTGAGGTTATAGAACCAACGTCTGTATACTATTCATAATAATGCCACTGCCGCGCCGAGTTCATTCATCCCCTAATTGGAGGATGAATATCGGATATTATATCTCTGCATTGGGGGATTACCCGTGAGCCGGTTGCACGAATGACACGCCAGAAGATCTCGACCACAATCTCGCCCGCGACGCTCTCCTATCTGGAGCGGCTCATTGAGAACGGCGAGGTCCAAAATCTCGCCGAAGCGATTGACCTGGCAATCGACCGACTCCTGACCTTTGAGAACCGCGAACGACTGGAGAACGACACGGCAGCTTATTTCGCGAACCTCTCGGAGAAAGAAGCTGCCGAGGAACGGGCATTGGAGGCAGCGCTGTCTCAGAGCGCTCCGGAGATCGACGTTGACAGCTAGCGCGTTCCCTAGGCGCGGGGAGATTTGGACTGCGAACCTTGGACGTCCACCCGTCCGTCACTGGGTACTGGTCGTGTCGCTGGATGGAAGAAACCTGAGCGACAGAACAGACACTGTGCTGATCGTTCCCCTCAGCGGCAGCGGCCCGGAGGGAGCGACGATCGTTCCGCTGCTTCCTGGTGAAACCGGACTCCCCGGCCCCTGCTTCGTGAAAGGCCATTTCATCCAATCCTTTCCCAAGCGAGCTTTGCTTGACCGCGAGAGACGCGTCCTGTCAAGCCCCAGAATGCGTGAAGTGGTGATGGCGATACGCCGCAGCTTCGATCCGGACGCGCCTTGGCCGGGGCGGATCCCAGGCTAGATGGCTGTGATCACTCGCTTTTCCTCACCCATCAACGCCTATGGTCCGATATCCACAGCTTTTCCGGATCATGAACACCACTGCTCTATTCCCTTCCGCTCCCTGCCACCCTCATAATCACTACCGGGCTGGTGTGCGCCGCCAATGAATTCGACTTCAACTTTGACTTCTTCCGACAACTTCAAAGAGACGCTCAAGCAGCAGGCGGATATCGTCCGCATTGTGGGCGACTACGTCAAGCTGAAGAAGGCCGGGGCGCAGAACTTCTCGGGGCTTTGTCCGTTTCATGCCGAGAAGACGCCTTCGTTCTCGGTGCATGCCACGCGGCAGTTTTATCACTGCTTCGGGTGCGGAGAGTCGGGGGATGTCTTTGCTTTTATTCAGAAGGTGGAGAACATTACTTTCCCCGAGGCCGTCCGGCTGCTGGCTCAGAAGCTGGGCGTGCCCATGCCGAAGGCCGGCTTTTCCAGTCCGGCGGAGGCTCGCGACGCTCAGGTTCGCATGGCGCTGCTCGACGTGCATGTGCGCGCCGCCGCGTTTTTTCAGGAATGTCTGCGGCGGCCCGAGGGCGCGAATGCCCGCGAGTACCTTACGGGGCGCGGGCTCGACGACGAGACGATTGCGCGGTTTCGCATCGGGTATGCGCCGGATTCCGGATTTCTGCTGCGGGATGCTTTGCGGCGGGAGTTTGACGAGGAGTTGTTGCGGGAGAGTGGGCTGTTTTCCTGGAAAAACAGTTCTCAGCTTTCGGCGTTCAGCTCTCAAGAAAAGCAGGTCCTTCGCTCCGCTCAGGATGACAGCCGCGAACCGTCAGCACCCGGCAGTCAGCAACTGCAGATCCCTCGCTCCGCTCGGGATGACAATTCCGTGGAAGGCTCGGACGGGAACGACGAACTCCGAACGGCGAAGGACGCAGGCTTCGAGCCCGGAGCTAAAAGCTTCGAGCCGAAAGCCGCTCCCGCCATCTATTCCAAATTCCGCAATCGCGTGATGTTTCCTATCTGTAATGAACAAGGCAAGGTGATTGCGTTCACCGGACGCACGCTTTCTGCTTCAACGGACGAGAAGGCGGGGCCGAAATATCTGAATTCTCCGGAGACTCCGATTTACTCGAAGTCGCGGGTGCTGTTCAATTTGGATCACGCGAAAGAAGCGATTCGCAAGCTGGAGTACTCCATCCTGGTCGAAGGGCAGATGGATTGTATTTCGGTGTACGCGGCTGGCTTCCATAATGTGATTGCCAGCTCAGGCACGGCGTTCACCGAGCTGCAGGCAAAATTGCTGGGGCGATTCTCGAAGAAGGTGGTGGTTAACTTCGATCCCGACACGGCGGGAGCCCGGGCCACGGAGCGCACGCTCGGGTTGCTGGTGGAAGAAGAATTCAACATTCAGGTGCTCACCCTGGAGACGGGATTCGATCCCGATCTGTTCATACGCCGCAAGGGCAAGGACGCTTATGCCGCGGCGCTCAAGCACTCGCAGAAATATTTTGATTATCTGATCGATCGGGCGCGCGCAATGTTTCCGGGGCGGAACTCGGAGAGCAAGGTTAAGGCCGTCAACCACCTTCTTCCACACATTCAGCGGGTGCCGAGCCGTATCGTGCGCGATGGTCTGGCACTCGAAATTTCGCAAAAGCTGGGAATTGATTCCGCGGTGCTGCGCCAGGAATTGAAACATGCCGCGACCAGCCGCTCGGCGACCCAGGTTCAAGCCACGGCGGAGGCGCAGGTCACCGGGGCGGAGCGCGTTCTGATCCGGGCGCTGGCTTCGGCTACGCAGATGCAGGCTGGGGGGGAGCGGAGTTCGACTCGCGAGGGAACGGACGAGGAATTCGATCCGGCGCGGCAGGCGCAATATGCGCTGCAATCGGAGCAGTTGTATGAGGGGCTGGCCTCGCAGTCGCTGATGGAGTCTTTACTGGAGGCGGGGACCGAGACGGCGGACGTGATGGCGCTGCCGAAGACGGAAGAAGACCGGCGGCTGCTTGCGTCGATCCTGATGCACGAGGAGGAAGAGCTGACGCCCGAGACCGTGGAAGGCGCGGTGCGGGCTTTGCGGAGGATTTATCTGCGGCGGCGGCTCGAGGAAGTGCAGGGGGCATTGCAGCGTCCGGGGCTCCCTCTGGACAATAGACAGGCCCTTTTGCAGGAAAAGGTGCGTTTGAAGCGGGCTTTGATGGATCCGGGACTGGGGGAGGCGGCTGGCCGGGCATCCTGACATCATCGGTGGAGTGCCGGGGCGTCCTCGACCGGCTTGGGTTCACCTTGGGTTCACTTTGAGGGGCTTTGACGGGCGGGACGCAGGTCGCTTCACTTGAAGAAAAGGCTTGGAACGAAAGCGGCGCCCACGCCATCTAAAGAATTAGCGGGAAAAGAGATACGGGCGGCCGAGGGCAATCGGCAATCGGACACGAACTTCGACGTGCGCCGGCACGAACAGTAGTCGGCGTGCTATACTTCTGAAGTTTGTGCGCTCGCGCACAACTCCGCTCACGACTCCCACCGCTGCACAGTTTGGCGTCCGCGAACCGGCGGCGTCAAGAGGATAATCTGAATTGGCACTTGATGACAAGTACGACGACATAAAAAAGCTGATCGACGCAGGCAAAGAGAAGGGATATCTGACCTATGACCAGGTCAACGACCTTATCCCGCACGACGTGCACTCTCCTGAGGACCTGGAAGATCTGCTAACCACGATCGGGACACAAGGAATCGATGTACTCGAAAGCTCGAAAGGGCCGACGACCGATCTGGAAAAAAAATTCGAAGAAGTGGATGAGGCATCGGAGGACGTCGAACTCGACCTAACCCCCGGCGCTCTGGAAAAAACCAACGACCCCGTCCGCATGTACTTGCGCGAGATGGGCACTGTTCCCCTGCTTACCCGCGAAGGCGAGGTTGAAATCGCTAAGAGGATCGAGCGCGGGCAAAACCGCGTGTTGAAGGCGCTTTCGCGGTCGCCGATTGTGATTCGTGAACTCCTCGCTTTGGGCGAGGACCTCGAGAAGGGCGTCCGCTCGATCAAAGAGCTGGTCACGTTCGACGAAGAGGAAATCACGGAAGAGATTGTCGACAATCGTCTGAAAGAATTTCTCGGCAAGATCAACACGCTCGACAAGCTTTACAAGAAAGTGGCGCCGCTCCAGGAAAAGCTGGCGGCGGTGAACGTGAAGAAACGGCCGCGCGATTATCGCCGGTACCGCATCAACCTGGCGCGCGCGATTGTGCGCACGTCAATCGCGGTGCGGAAGCTCGGCTTCACCAACAACGAACGCAAGCGCCTGATTGACCGTGTGAACCGCACGGTCGACGGGATGCGTTCGCTCGACCGTCAGATCCAGAACCTGGAGAAGCGGGCCGAGGGGACGCGCAGTGAAGAACAGCGCAAGGAATATAAGAAGCAGTCGCGCGCGGTCCGCGGAGAGCTGGAAAAGCTTGAGGTGGAAGCGGGCCTGTTGTTCCAGGAACTCAAGCGCACGCAGCGCGAGATCATCCAGGGCGACATGGACGCTGAGCACGCCAAGCGCGAGCTGATCGAAGCCAACTTGCGTCTGGTGGTCTCGATTGCGAAGAAGTACACGAATCGCGGCTTGCAGTTCCTCGACTTGATTCAGGAAGGCAACATCGGCCTGATGAAGGCTGTCGACAAGTTCGAATACCGCCGCGGGTATAAGTTCTCCACTTATGCCACGTGGTGGATTCGGCAGGCGATTACCCGCGCCATCGCGGATCAGGCGCGTACGATTCGTATCCCGGTGCACATGATCGAAACGATCAACAAGCTGATCCGCACGTCGCGGCAATTGGTGCAGGAACTGGGACGCGAGCCTACGTCGGAGGAAATTGCGAAACGGATGGACATTCCGGTGGCGAAGGTCCGGAAAGTGCTGAAGATTGCACAGGAGCCGATCTCCCTTGAAACGCCGATTGGCGAAGAGGAAGATTCGCATCTGGGCGACTTTATCGAGGACCGGGCGGTCGTTTCTCCGGCCGAGGCAGTGATCAACGTCAACCTCAAAGACCAGACTTCGCAGGTGCTGCGTACGCTGACGCCGCGCGAGGAGAAGGTCATCAAGATGCGCTTTGGGCTGGAAGACGGCTCGGAGCACACGCTGGAAGAGGTTGGGCAGTCGTTCGCAGTCACTCGGGAACGTATCCGGCAGATTGAGGCCAAGGCGTTGCGGAAGCTGCGGCATCCATCGAGGTCGCGGAAGCTGCGGGCGTTTATGGATGGGGTGAGGGACTAGGCTAGAGGGCAGGGGTCCGATGGCAGAAGTGGGGGCGCGAGTGATCGCGCCCCTTTTTGTCGAGTGCGCGTCGGACGTCCAGATTTCGTGCCATTCGGGAGACCGAGATTTGCATGGACTCACCCTCGCCGAAATGGATTCCGAATCCGGACGCTGCCATACAGCCGCCCATGTTCGAAGTCCTCGGACACGATTTCCTCCAGCCCGTAGTGCTCGGCGTAGGCCCACAGATGCGCGTCGAACCATGAAAGCTGGTAGGCAGCGGCACCTTGCAACCCGGTGCGCACCACAGCCGCGTTCGGGAAGAGCACCGGGAATTGGGCCATCAACTCCTCGGCCTCACGGCGGGCTTCATCAGGCGCTAACAAAGGCCTGGAATCGGCGCGAATGCGCGTTGCCACTGCAACAAATTCCAGCAGCGCCTGATGGGGGATGCGAACCGCGTCCTCGGCCAGGCCCTTGCGCAAAAGGTCGCGGGCAGCAGCCTGTTTCTCGGGGAAGCGCACATCGAAACGGTAGACCAGAATGTTTGTGTCAACGAGATAGGCCACGCTCGTAGAGCTCCTCGCGGGTCCAGCCCCGGACTTGGCCTCGCGAACCGGCAGCCAGCCGTTTCTTGCCGAACTCCGCCTGCCGTTTGCGCTGTCGAGCCGTGGCTTGGTCGAAGAGCTGGAGGCGTTCTTTAACCGTTGCGGGCTCGGCCGCTTCCGCCGCGTCCCGCTTGATGACACGAATCGCCTCGCCGGCAGGCAGCCACTCCAGATCATCTCCCGGACGAATTTTGTACTGGTCGGCGATCGCCTTCGGAAGTGTCAGCTGGAGTTTACTCGTAACTTTGGCCATGCTCAGAAGTATAGCAAGGATCAGATCCTTGTTAAATCCTTGTTTGGGGGACAGCGGCCATCGCCTGCTAGAATCGACCTATCTTCATGGAAGCCTCTCGCATCCGCAATTTTGCGATTATCGCGCATATTGATCACGGGAAATCCACGCTGGCCGACCGGCTGCTGGAGCTGACCGGGTCGCTGGCCATGCGCGAGATGCAGGCGCAGGTTCTGGACTCGATGGACCTGGAGCGCGAGCGCGGCATTACGATCAAGGCTCATGCCGTTCGCATGTTGTATCCCGCGCAGGATGGCCAGATTTACCAGCTCAACCTGATCGATACGCCGGGGCACGTCGATTTTTCCTACGAAGTCTCGCGCTCGCTGGCCGCCTGCGAAGGGGCGCTCCTGGTGGTCGACGCGTCGCAGGGCGTGGAAGCGCAGACGCTGGCCAACTCTTACCTGGCGATCAATCATGGGCTCGAAATTATTCCGGTCATCAACAAGATCGACTTGCAGAGTGCCGATGTGGCGCGGACCAGGGAGATGATCGAGAGCGCGGTCGGCCTCGATGCGTCCGATGCGTTGCTGATCAGCGCTAAAACCGGGCAGGGGGTGCCGGATGTGCTCGAAGCGATCGTGAAGCGTGTTCCGCCGCCGAAAGGCGTGCCGACTCGGCATCTTCAGGCGCTGCTGTTTGATTCTTGGTTCGATCCGTATCGGGGAGTGGTGGTGCTGGCGCGTGTCTTCGAGGGAACGTTGCGCAAGGGGCAGAAGATCCGGCTGTGGTCGAACGGACGGGTTTTTCAGATTGAAACACTCGGCACGCTCACTCCCAAGCCGGTCGAGGTCGAGGAACTGGTCGCGGGCGAAGTTGGATTCATCATCGCGAATATCAAGAACGTCTCGGATACCAAGATCGGGGACACCATCACAGAAGATGACCGGCCAGCGATTGAACCGCTTCCAGGGTTTGAAGAAATCAAGCCGATGGTTTTCGCGGGATTGTATACCGTCGACGCGCACCAACATACGCAACTGCGCGAGGCGCTGGAAAAATTGAAGCTGAACGATTCGTCGTTTTTCTTTGAGCCGGAGAGTTCGGTGGCGCTCGGATTCGGCTTCCGGTGCGGCTTTCTGGGGTTGCTGCACATGGAGATCATCCAGGAACGGTTGGAGCGCGAGTACAACCTCGAGCTCATCACCACGGCTCCGGGGGTGCGCTATCAGATCACGAAGACTGATGGACAGGTGATTGAGGTGGATAATCCTTCTCGCTGGCCCGACACGAGCGAGATCGCGAAGGTGGAAGAGCCGGTGATTCTGGCGGTGATTTTGACCAACGAAGAATATGTGGGCGGCATTCTGAAGCTGGTCGAGGAAAAACGCGGGAAGCAGAAGAGTTTTGAATATGTCAGCTCGTCGCGCGTGATGTTGCAATACGAGCTGCCGTTGAATGAAATCGTGCTCGACTTTTATGACCGGCTGAAGTCGGTGTCGCGGGGATACGCTTCGCTCGATTATCATCTGTCGGGCAACTGGGTGTCGCCGATGGCGAAGCTCGACATCATGGTAGCGGGGGAGCCGGTGGATGCGCTGTCGACCATCATCCATCGCGACTTTGCTTACGACCGCGGGCGGGCGCTGGCGGCGAAGATGAAGGAGCTGATCCCGCGGCAGATGTTTGAGGTGGCGATCCAGGCGGCGATTGGGGCGAAGATCATTGCCCGCGAAACCGTGCCGGCGATCCGCAAGAACGTGATTGCCAAGTGCTACGGCGGGGACATTTCCCGCAAACGCAAGCTTCTCGAAAAGCAGAAGGAAGGCAAGAAGCGGATGAAGCGGATCGGGCGGGTGGATATTCCGCAGGAAGCGTTCCTGGCGGTGCTGAAGGTGGGCGAGGGCAGCGGGTAGGGGCGGCTTCACGGTTCGCGATCCAGCATTCCCCCGCGTGAAGAAAACGCCGGTTTTTCCGCATTCTTGCAGGCCTGTCCGCTCCTGCACACAAGCGCCAGCCGCTAGCGATGCGGGTTACATCGTTTTCGGTTTATGTGCAAATCTCACTGTTTGTAACGAAAGTACTGATTCGCAAACGGTTCCAACCCTCGCCTTCCACGCGAGAGTTAACCAACTTAGAAACATAGCGTTAGGAACGTCAAGACATCTCTGTGACATCCCCACCAACCGGTCGGTGGCGCTGATTTTCGGAGCGTGTCCTTTGCATCCACAAAGTTTTCCACAGGGTTACGGTGTCTGCGGGGTCCGGGTTTGGCCGACTCTGGCGCGTGGCGTCACGACCGTGGCCGAGACGGGGCAAGTCCGGTCTCTACGAGCGTGCGGGGGCAGCGATATCGAGGCGCGATGAATTATTCGCCGGGTTCGTTGTTGCCTTCGAGCATGTTCGCGAAGCGCGTGGAATTGTGCAGGAAGGCTAGATTGAACTTGCCGATGGGACCGTTACGCTGCTTGGCGATGATGATTTCGGCACGGCCTTTGAGGTCGGGATCGTCCTGCTTGTAGATCTCTTCGCGAAAAATAAACATAACAACGTCGGCATCTTGCTCGATGGAGCCGGATTCGCGCAGATCGGAGAGCTGCGGCCGGTGGTCGCCGCCCCGGCTTTCGGGAGCACGGCTAAGCTGCGACAAGGCGAGGACGGGGACCTGAAGTTCCTTGGCGATGGCTTTCAGGCCGCGCGAGATTGAGGAAACTTCCTGGGTGCGATTTTCGAAGCGCTTGCTCCCGCCGGACATGAGCTGCAGGTAGTCGACGACCAGCAGGTCGAGGCGTCCTTGCGACTGTTTGAGGCGGTGCGCTTTGGCGCGCATTTCGCTGAGCGAGGTCCCTGGCGTGTCGTCGATAAACAAGGGTGCGTTGCCCAGTTCCTCGGATGCGCGGACAATTTTTTTTGTATCGTCGCCCCAGAGCGAACCGGTACGCATTTTGTGTGCGTCGACGATGGCGCGGGAGCAGAGCAGGCGTTGCAGCAATGCGTCGCTCGACATTTCGAGCGAGAAGATGCCGACCACTTTGCCGTCGTCGATAGCGGCGTTCTCGGCGATGTTCATGGCAAAGGCGGTCTTGCCCATGGAGGGCCGAGCGGCGAGAATGACGAGATCGGACTTCTGAAAGCCGCTGGTCATTTCATCGAGGTCGTTGTAGCGGGTGGCGAGGCCGGTGATCCGTGCTCCGCGTTGCAGCAATGCATCGATCCCGCCCGAGTTGCGGGAGATCTCTTTGAAACTCTGAAAGCCCTTGGCAATGCGTTTCTCCGAGAGTTCAAAAACCGCAGCCTCAGCTTCATTGAGAATTTGGTCCGCGGGGTCCGCCTGCTCGCTGGCTCTGGCAATGGCGGCATTGGAGACATTGATCAGGCCGCGCAGGATCGCCTTGTCGCGAACGATTTTGACATAGTGCTCGATCGACGGGCGGTCGGGTACGCCGTCGAGCAGCCCTGAGATGTAGCCGACATCGCCAACGGCTTGCAGATCTTTTTTTTGCTCCAGTTCTTCGACCAGCGTGACGATGTCAATAGGCCGCGAGGATTCGGCAAGATCCATCATGCGCGAATAGATGCGGCGGTGTGAGTCGATGGAAAAGTCTTCGGGCCTCAGATGTTCAGCGGCATCGTTGAAACGTTGATCGTCGAGGAGAACGGCACCGAGGATGGCGCACTCGGCTCGGAGGGACTCCGGCAGTCGCCCCACGGGTTGCTCTAGAGTAGCCACTATAAAACCCTACCTTCTAAAACAATCGATTTTACGAATGCGCCAGCACTCTTACTTGCTGCGCTTAGCCAATAGTTCGTCAGCCATCTGTTTCAGCTTGGCCCGTCGCTCTGCGTACCATTCATTACTTCGTTCTACTTTCGGCAACCGCTGCTTCGAGGTCGGCTGTTGGCCGCTGACTTCCAATGATTTGGATCGGGTAAGCTGTCCTACACCCCCCCGCACCTCACCTTCGTTGCCAAGCAGCTGTCGAACAGCAGGCATGGGCAACAACTGAGACGGGTCCACAACGTGCTCAACCGCAGCCCACGCCCTATACTCCTCGAAAAACCGCTTCTGCTGAAAGGGCTGATCATCTTCGGTCATGCACTTGTATTGTTTCCATCCTCCCGTGCGACGCACTACATCAAGAACGCGTTGCTCGAGCTGCGGGTAGGTTGCTGGTCGCTTAACGTTACCTTCGCGGTCATACTGCGCTCCGTACCAGCCGTGCTCTGGCCCGTAGTTTCCATGCACATCGTTGCCAACGTATTTCTCTGCAAACCTTATCGTCAGATCCCATGATGAACGCATTTCTGCATCAAGTTTCGACCCTTCATCGGCCATCGCAAGGCGCCGGATCTCCGAAACTCCCGGCGGATAGTCCAACTCGCGGCGAGCTCTGGTGAACGCCGCAGCAAGTGCCTCTTGCGGGATATCGACCAAGTCCTCAGCATTGGCCCGCAGCCGTTCCGGCATGAACACTTGGCCCTTCGCCACCGCCGCCAGCAACAGTTGGTCAATGATCCAACCCAAGCGCTCGGCGCGCGCTATTTCTTGCGTTGATCGCTGCATCGAGGTTTCGCTCGGCAGTGCCTTTTCCTTGCCCAGTCCCATTACCGTTCCTCCACTTCGTGTTTTCGAAATAGAATCTGTCAATTAGTATTCCTCTCCCCCCATCCCCGCGTGCTGCGCTTATGATGACTGCCGCTATTTTTTCGGTCGAGAGTCCCCTATGCGCCACTTCCGCCTTAACCGCAGCGGTAACTGTGGAGATGAGGCTTTTCGTCGCTGGGAGATGAAGTTCGTCCACGATCTGTTCGGCGGATGTTTGAGCTAGGAAGTCCTCGAGGAATTTGTGCCTCGGTATACCCCTGCGTTCCGCGTGGTTCGCCGCAGTTACAATCTCCTGCACTACGGCGTCTGTTGATAAATTCGTCCGCCTCAGTTTTACCTCGACCGCAGCGATCGCTGCGCTCATAAACGTATCTGGAAGTTTCAGTATGTTCAGAACGCGTTGCGCGGTTTCATTTTCCTCGGGGTTCTCTTGTTGATAAGTCTTGTTCAGTAAGTCTTGTTCTTCCTTATATGGGGCGACGTGAATGTCGTTGGCCGGCGGCATGAGGGTCGCCTTATGCGACATAATTGTCGCTGGCCGCGACGGCCGTGTCGTACTCACGACATCGGTGTCGCTTTGATCTTGCATTGGCTCATACAGTTCATCAAAGAGAGGGATTGACGCGGTTTTGGTGCGGGGCGGCACGGGGACAATGTAATAAACCGTCAAATTCGCGGATCGAACGATGCGAATAAGTCGAAGGCTCTCCAACTTTTTGATCGTGCGTTGTATTGTGCGCTGGTCAAGATTTAGAAGCTCCGCCATTTTGGCGGTGCCAATCCATGTTGAATGCGTATCACAATTCGCATGGCGTTCAAGCACATGATAGACGGCCACACCGGTTGTCCCTACGTCTCGCGCATAGTGATCAATGAAGCTGTTTTCCGTGGTATAGAAATTGGCCCTGCGGCCGCTGCGAACGACTTCTCTCATTGCCTTTCGTCCTCTTTCTGTGGTGACTGCTCTGTGCGAACCGTGAGGGTCCATAAACATGTTCGAATGGAGAACTCAACGTCGCACAGGATGAAATTTGTTGGGTGCGGACTGAAGAATGCGCTACCGGGCCCCGGTCTCGCAATAGAAAAACCCAACCTGGCTGTGTAGATTGTGTGGAGATGTAGGACTGCTTGTGGAGCGCGTAGGAAAACGCGGCCCGGACAAGACAACGGGTGAGTGCGCTGCATCGCAAACCTCTTCCGCCGGTGGATGTATGAGGAGCACAACAGGAAAACCGGGTTGAAAATGAATTTCATTCGACGGCTGAGCTGCTGCGTCGTTTTGTTTGCCACTGGCACGCAGTATGCCACAGGGCGAATGGAAAGCAAATACCTTCTCGGGGGACAATCCGGGGTCGAGTGCCCGCGCTACAAAAATCGGGGTACCATAGCAGGCGCTCTTTTTCGGAGGTCTGCCGTGGCGCGTGCGCTGGCTGCAATCCTTGTGTTCGTTTCAACTCTCTTGGCTCAGCTCTTGGCTCAGGATGCTGGGGTGAACCCCTCTGTTGAGACAGTTTGGAATTGGCACATGTGCAGTTCAATGATTTTGGGTTCTCAATCTTCCTTTTCTCCTTCAGGATGACGCTCGGCTGGTGAAGCGGAAGCGAGCTCT
>Ga0210384_10005762_pt1 | contig 13341 bp, 14 predicted proteins | sample IncBWH2MmetaG_FD_160574 | JGI IMG/M metagenome (GOLD analysis project Ga0210384, IMG submission 160574) | Forest soil microbial communities from Barre Woods Harvard Forest LTER site, Petersham, Massachusetts, United States - Inc-BW-H-2-M | ecosystem: Environmental > Terrestrial > Soil >...
GGCCGCAAAATGAAAGACGACATCGAATTGATTGCCCCGTAGCAAGGATTCCATCGCCTCGCGATCGTCGATGTCGGCCTGGACGAACTTAGCGGCAGAAGGAATGTTGTGACGAAAACCAGTCGAGAGATTGTCCACCACGGTGACGGAGTGAGCGGCGAGCAGCTCCGAGCAACAAGCCGAACCGACATACCCCGCTCCGCCTGTAACCAGAATATTTGCCATCCACGATCCCCCGCACTCGATAGAATTCTGACCAGTATTTGGAACAATCTCGTTTGGACTAACAAACTTAGTTTACTGGCTGGCTAGGAAGGGTTGCAAATCTCGCCTCGCACGGGTTGCCACGAAATCAAATGCAAGTTCCCCGAAGAGAGGCCAAGAGTATTATGATCGAACGCTGCACGAGGCACCTATTTGAAAAACCTAAGGCTATCCGGCGGCAGCAAGCCCGGACCGAGGCTGGCCAAATCCATCAGGAGGAAGGCATGTTTATCTCAAGCAAGACCCGGCGCTATGGACTCGTTGGACTCGCGATCGCGTCGATTGTCTCTCTATCATCAGCCAGGACCGCGGATCTTAATCCAGCCGCGCTCGCTTACAAACTTCCCGATCAGATCAAGTGGGTTGATGATCCGATCGGCTCGAAACAGGCGGTGGTGCAGGGGGATCCTTCGAAGCCGGGGCTTTACATCGTGCTCGTTCGTTGGACCGCGCATCACATGAGCCATCCGCATTTTCATCCCAACGATCGCTTCATTACGGTGATTTCTGGAACCTGGTGGGTGGGCACGGGAAGCAAATTTGACCCAGACAGCACCGTGGCGCTGCCCGCAGGCACCTTCGTCACGCACTTTGGCAAGCAGATTCACTACGACGGCGCGAAGGACGGCGATGCCGTCCTGGAAATCGTCGGTGAAGGGCCCGCGACGCCTACTCCTGCCGAAACGAAGTAAATGGTGGTGCTCATTCGCGCCAGCTCACGTCGCTTCAAGAAAAGTTTCGCGCGAAGGAATCTAGGTGTACAATGCCGCCGGGTTCGGGGACTTCGCCACGGATATCCTGGTTCAGGAATGCGGGCAAGGAGAGTCTGGAAAAGATGGTTTTCTCGGATTACATGCGACTGCACCACGTTAGACCCGCCATCTTGGCCCCGACGAGGGGCTCGCCACAAACGGAATAGACCGACAAGCTGAACACTGCCGCAGGAAGATACCTTCGCGATGAGCGAAGCAGGTCTGAGCGGTGTGATGAACGCAGCGGCCCGGGTAGAATAGCGTTTGGCGCGACGCCTGAGGTTTGAGTTGTTGGAAATTGTGATTGAGGAGGACTAGCTTGGCCCGGCCGACGGACAAGCACTACACGGCACGGGTACTCGAACGAAAGGATTTGTCCGAAGACTTGTGGCTAATTCGCGTGGATCCCGGTGGTCCGTTTCAGTTTAAGGCAGGTCAATACGCGACGCTAGGCGTGGACCACGGGGAGAAGCGCATCGAGCGGGCTTATTCCATTGTTTCGTCGCCGTATGAAGAAGGGGTGTTGGAGTTTTTCATCGAGCTGGTGCCGCAGGGCGAGCTGACGCCACACCTGTATAAGCTTCAGAAGGGCGACACGATGCTGTGCCGCAAAATCTCGAAGGGACGCTTCACGCTTGACCTGAGGAGCGGCCGTACGAATCATTTGCTGCTCGCGACGGTGACCGGCATCGCGCCTTTTGTGAGCTACACGCGCACGTTATACCGGGACTGGAAGTCGGGAAATAGCACGATGCCCGGAGACCACAAACTGTACTGTCTGCAAGGCGGAAGCCGCTCCTGGGAATTCGGATACCGCGAGGAGTTGGAAAAAATCGCGGGGGAAACGCCGTGGTTCAAATTTGTCCCGACCATCAGCCGTCCCTGGGAAGACGCGGCGTGGAAAGGTGAAACCGGGCGCGTTGATGATCTGCTGAGAAAGTACGCTTCAGATTGGGGGCTCAAGCCCACGGACACGACTGCGTACCTCTGTGGACACCCCAGCATGTGCGAAAACGGGCAGGGCATCCTGGCGCGTGCGGGCTGGCCGAAAGGCTCCATCTTTGAAGAGGTTTATTTCATTCCGGGCAAGGCAGTGGGAGCCGAGTAGCTTGGTGAAAAGGCGACCTGGTGTACAATGCCGCCGGGTCGCGATAGCCAAACGGAGATTCCGGATTCGTTTTTGATTTAGCGGAGGGAAATTCATGATTGTTGGAGTTCCGCGAGAGAGTTATCCCGGGGAGCGGCGTGTGGCGCTGGTGCCTGCGGTTATCCCTACCCTGGCGAAGGCCGGCTTGGAAGTGGTGGTGGAAAAAGGCGCGGGAATCGAGGCGGGCTACCCCGATGCGGATTTCGTCGCCAAAGGGGCCAAAATCCTGCCGGATCGCGCGGAAGTTTTTCGCGCCGCCGAGATTATCGTTCAAGTGCTCTCCTACGGTTCGAACGACCGAACCGGCAAGGCCGACGTTCCGCTTTTCAAGCGCGACCAGGTGCTTATTGGATTCCTTCGGCCGCTCGGCTCGCTCGAAACCATCCAGGATATCGCGGGCCGCGGCGTCACTGCGTTTTCCGTGGAGCTGATGCCGCGCACCACACGTGCGCAGAGCATGGATGCACTCTCTTCGATGGCCACGATATCCGGTTACAAAGCCGTGCTTCTCGCCGCGGACACGTTGCCCCGCCTCTTTCCGATGCTGACCACCGCGGCAGGAACGATTACGCCGGCGCGCGTGCTTATCATTGGCTGCGGCGTCGCCGGCCTGCAAGCGATCGCCACGGCGCGGCGGTTGGGCGCGGTCGTCTCCGCATACGACCTGCGGCCTGCCGTAAAAGAGCAGGTGCAGAGCCTCGGCGGACGCTTCGTCGAGTTGCCGATCGAGGCCAAGGACGCGCAAGACGCGCGAGGTTACGCCACGGCACAAGATGAGAAGTTTTACCAGCGTCAGCGTGAACTGCTCGGAAAAGTGGTGGCGGAAAGCGACGCCGTCATCACTGCCGCGGTCATCCCGGGAAAAAAATCTCCCATCTTGGTGACCAAGGAAATGGTCACTGGAATGGCGCCGGGTTCGGTGATTGTCGATCTGGCGGCGGAGCGCGGGGGAAATTGCGAATTAACGCGCTCGGGAGAAAAGATCGTCGAACATGGTGTCACCATCATCGGCTGGTTTAATCACGCCAGCACGGTCCCTTACCACGCGAGCCAGATGTATGCCCGCAACCTCACCGCGTTTCTGCTTCTCCTGGTGAAAGACGGGAAACTCCAGGTCAACAAGAGCGACGAAATCATTCGCGACACGCTGCTTACGCAGGGCGGCGAAATCGTGAACACCCGGCTGCGCGAATTCTTTTCACTCCCGGCCTTAGCCACAAAGGAGAGCGCCTAACCATGAAGCTTGACCTGCTTGGCAGCCTGTACGTCTTCATGCTTGCGGCCTTTATTGGTTTTGAAGTCATCCGCCGCGTTTCACCGCTTCTGCATACACCACTGATGTCGCTGACCAACGCGTTGGACGCTATCGCGGTCGTCGGCGCCATCATCCTGGCGGGCGAGCACAAGAGCAACCTGGCGGCGATTCTCGGAACCATCGCTATCGTCGCCGCCACCAGCAACGTCGTGGGCGGCTTCATCATCACCGATCGGATGCTCCGGATGTTCAAATCCAGCGGACCGAAAAAGCCATGAACAATTTCGCCGGCGCCGATACCCTCATCGAAATTTGCTACTTCATCGCTACAGCGCTATTCATTCTTTCGCTGAAGTGGCTTAGCTCACCCGCCACCGCGCGCCGCGGCGTGCTTGCCGGCGAAGTCGGCATGGCGCTCGCCATTGGCGGCACGCTCCTCAACCGCGGCATCGTGGATTACAAGTGGCTGGCCATCGCGTTGGTGCTGGGCACAGTCATCGGCATACCGCTTGGCAACGTGCAAATGACCGCTGTCCCCCAACGGACCGCGCTCAGCCACGCTTTCGGCGCCCTCTGCGTCACCCTGGTGGGCACCGCGGAATTTTATCTGCGCGCGCCGGACATTCCGCCCTTCATGATGAGCGTCTTGTCCATGGAGGTGATTCTCGGCTCGCTGACCTTCACCGGCAGCTTGATGGCCGCCGGGAAGCTCCAGGAAATCCTCCCGCAGCGCCCCATCACCTATAAAGGGCAAAATATCGTCAACCTCGGCCTTTTGGGTGCTGCCGTCGCCGTGGCCGGAATCCTCGTAGTGCACCCTGAGCAAATGCGCTTATTCCCTGTCCTGATCATTGTTCCGTTGATCTTCGGCGTCATGCTGATCATCCCTATCGGCGGCGCGGACATGCCCACGGTGATTTCGCTCTTGAACTCTTACGCGGGACTCTCCGCCGCGGCTATGGGCTTCGTTCTCAATAGCAAGCTCCTGATCATCGCCGGAGCCCTCGACGGTTCTTCGGGCTTTATTCTTTCTGTGATCATGTCAAAGGCCATGAATCGCTCGTTCACCAACGTTTTGTTTGGCGGTTTTGGACAAATACAAACGACGGCCGCGGGAGAACAGGAAGCGCGGCCTGTAAAGAGCGCGACACCCGAAGAAGCTGCGTCGATTCTATCGGCAGCGAACAAAGTGGTCATCGTGCCGGGGTACGGCATGGCCGTGGCGCAAGCGCAGCACAAAGTGCGCGAACTTTACGACGCGCTGACCAAGCGCGGCATAGACGTGACCTTCGGCATACATCCGGTGGCCGGCCGCATGCCCGGTCATATGAACGTGCTGTTGGCCGAAGCCGACATTCCCTACGACAAGCTGCTCGAAATGGATAATATCAACGGCGATCTTCCTCAAACCGACGTTGCCCTGGTGATCGGCGCGAACGACGTCACCAATCCCGCCGCGCGCACCGACGCCAGCAGCCCCATCTTCGGCATGCCCATCCTGGACGTGGACAAGGCTCGCACGGTTATGGTCATCAAGCGCAGCATGGCCGCGGGCTTCGCCGGGATCGACAACCCGCTCTATTATCTCGATCACACTCTCATGCTTTTCGGCGACGCCAAGAATTTCGTCGGCAACATCGTTCGCGAACTCAGCGGTGGCGACGGCCACGGCTAAAAGAGCAACTCGCTCCCGCTAACCACTTGGCGAAGGGCGTAACCCATATCTCCCAAAGAACTTGCTTCCACTTTCAAGTCTGTTCGCTTGTCCGGCTGGCCAAATGAAGAGGGCGGGCTCCCCCGCGTCTGCCTAAGACCAGGTTTAGCCCGCCCTTGTGATTTGTCATGGTGTGTCGAACGAAGGAAAGTGCTTAGCCTTTCCCTTCGACCGTCAATGGTTCAGCGAGTTTGAAGGTGAGCAGGGTTTCGGCAGGAAGTTTGATGTCTTTCTGCCCGGTCATGAAGGCAACGGCCGTTCCGGCCCCGGCCCCCACCGGCCCACCGATGAGCGCTCCCTTGCCGCCGCCGGCAAGAGCCCCGATGAGGGCGCCTCCGCCAGCGCCGCCGACGATCCATCCGAGGTTCCGTTTCTTGTGGCTGCCACCTGCCCTAAACGTGGAAGCGGTTCGGACGTCGTAGGTAGTGCCGTTGACCTCCACGCTTTGCAATGCGAGTTGCAACCGTGCGCGGCCCATCAGTCTTCCTGACGGCCGTGCATCGACCACAAGCCCCGTCACATGGGCGCCCTGTGGGATGACCGTTTTATCTCCCAATGTGACTGGTTCGGAGACGGTCGCTTCAAAGTGATCTCCCGACCGGCTCTGCCTGCTCGAGAGGCTTTGATCCAGAGCCACATGGATGGGTGTGCGTTCTGGCACCGTCAAGGACACAACAGGGTCAGCGCGTTTCGGCAGCGTGGCAGCAGCTACTCCTAATGCCACTGCCAAGACTACCGCGCCGCTAACCATGAGGTAGTGCCGTTTGGTCATGAACATGAGCACCTCCGCACTGGATAGCGGCAGATACTTTTCCAGGAACACCCTTCAGAAGTTCTTGAAAACTAAGGATATGTCGAGCATGCCGCAATTCTGTTGAGGTAAGGACTTCCATGCCACGGAAATTCTGGGGTACCAAAACTACTAGGCGGGCCTCTCGATTGTCTTATGTTCAATCTCTAGGCGCCTTTCCAAATGCTTGCACTGTATCTGGTTCAATCGACATGCAGAACGATTCATTCCGCGAAACGTCGGTAAGTTGGATCGAATGTTATACTCGCTAGCTGACCTATGAAGAAACCAATTTTCTTGAAGACGCTTAAACCCCTCACCCGCCATTCCGCCGAGCTGCGCGCGCAGATTCTTGCCATGCTCAAGAAAGGCATGAGTCAGAACGAGATCTCGCGCCAGTTAGACATTAGCCTGGGAACCGTCGGGTATCACGTAGCCCGGTTGCGCCGGGGCGGGGATTACAAGCATTAAGCTTGCACAATGCGCGTGCCGCCGATGATCATTTTGCTGACTTTGATGGGTACATCTGCCATCTTGTCCGGCCAGTCAAATGGGAGAATCGGAAGGGCGGGCGGCCCGTCCTTAAAGCAGTAGAAACCTCTTGGGTGGCCTTCGCTCTTATCGAAGGCCACCCCGGGTGGCTATGTCTTTTCACTTTACGGTAATATTCGACAGTGGGTATCTCAGTTGCGAGCGCTGAACATCGAAGATAAATCATGCGCCACCCGCCCGCCGAAAATAGCGGACGAGAACATGAATTACATACTGGAGAGAACACAAATGTCACTCAGCCTGCCCAGGAAGGAACAAAAGTTGTTCGTAGAAAGGATTTAGGTCCTCAGCCAAAGCAGTGAATATGGATGCTAACGCTAAACAAGAGTCGGAAAGACTAATCAACGCATTATTGCCTTTGGCGGAGAAGATGCTTAGGCAGTACGGTGAATTCTATCCTTTCGGCGGGTATATAAAACCAGATGGAAACATTGTTGAAATGGGTGCTGATGACCCAGACACAGAAAAACCAAAATCCAAAGACTTGATTTATATTTTGCGTACGTCGCTGCAGGATTTGGCGCGAAACCATAAGGTCAGGGCTGCCGCAATCATATTCGACGTTGCCGTCGCCTTGCCTGTCTCTGACCGCAAAGGCGACGCAATTCAAATTTGCGTCGACCATGTAGGCGGTTACTCAGCCGAAGTCTTCTTTCCTTATGGGCTTGTTGACGACGAAATTGTATACGGCGAAACCTTTGCCCAAGAAGGTAAACATGAGATTTTTGCTTAGTTGAATTTTTCTCAACTGCCGACATGGAAGGCGGGTGGTGCACCCTTAACACCATGAGACCGCCTGGGGCCCGCGCGGGTGGCGCTCACTTAAAGCATTAGAAACCTCTTGGGTAGCCTACGCTTTGCGCTGTTCACAAAGCGTGGGCTCCTCTTGCTTTGATTCGCTACTTCGCTGCCTTCCGTAGTGCACCGCCGTAAACCCCTCACCCTCCATCGCTTACGGCGTCTCATCTCATTCGAACGGTACTCATGCGATAATTCACCTTGACATTAACAGAAAACCGTACTATCCTTTGTTATGATTCTCGCGGGAAACGTCGAAACGCCCTTCCAGCCCCGCTCTCTGCCTCTGTGTTCTCCGTGCTCCTTTGTGCGCGGCGCTTGCCCCGCCTGCCCCGAGCCTGTCGGGGGTGTCGAGTTCTTTTTCCGCTCTTGCTGCCTCGGCCCTTTGGGGATCTCAGAGGGCCTGCCCTCCGTCATTCGAGAGGGTCTTTCGCTCCTCATTATGTCTCCCTATAAGTCCTTTAGAAGCAACACTTACGAAACCCTCTGCAAGTGTTCATTCCAAAAGACTTACACAAAGGCTAAATCCTTTAGAATGCGCACTTACAAAAAACAGGGGGGTAGGGGGTATTATTGTTAACCAGAAACATTCGATCAGCGTGCATGAGAAAATGCGTGCCGCTCATTCTTGGGCTTGTGCTAGAATCCGCGCGTTGGAGCACGAGAAGAGAGCGGCGATCCAGAAGTCGCAGCCAGGGGAGAACCACCAACCAGACTAGAAAAGGTGATTACCCTCAAGCTGTGGTTTCGTGGCCTGTCCCTGAGCCAGTAAGCGGAAGCGCCGCTCGAAATGAAAGGGGGCTCTCAACACATGAACCGGATGCCCGTTTCCTCGGTAGGAATAGTCCAAGTTGGATTCCATCTCGATGCGGAAAATCTTGGGACCCTCGAGCTGAAGTTCGCCAACGGCGGCGTGTACGACTTCTTCAACGTTCCCGCGAAAACGTACGACGAGCTCATGCAGGCCGCGTCCAAAGAGGACTACTATTCGGAGAATATCGGGAAGCGCTTCCCGTGCTCGCGCGTCTCCTGAGAGCTGATTGACCTAGAGAGAGTTGATGGACTGCAAAGCCGCGCGGGTCGAACGGGCGCAGGGCATGCAGGGGTGTAGGAAACGAAGGGAGCGCGAATAGCATCCGCGATCATGGCGACCGAACGTGAAACTCCGAAAACCGCTGGGATGGTTCCCGACGAACTGAAACACGAGCCCCGCTCCAAAGGGCTGACCACGCCGCGCAAGAAAAAACCCAAGGAACTTGCGGTTATCACGGAATGCTGCACGGGCTGCGCCGGCTCGCCCGCCTGCGTGGAGTACTGCCCTGTGGAAGATTGCATGTTCTGGGTGCCAGACGAGGACAATCCGCCGTTCGGGCGCATCCAGGTCGACCCTGTGCTGTGCATCGGCTGCAAGAAGTGCGTCAGCAAAGGGCCGGACGGGTGCTTCCTGGATGGCTGCCCGTGGGACGCCATCGTAATGATAGACATCGCCGAGGTGGAAAAAGTCGTTGGCGCGATGACGTTTTGAAACGTGATTCCTGATTCGCGACCCCGAGAAAAAAACGGGGCAAGCGACTGAGTGTTGAAAACGCGCGTGACCACCGCGCGTTTTGTTTTTCTGGCCGCTTTGTCAACTGCAAACTAATTCTGGCGGCCAGCTCGGTCCTGGATAGCTTTCTCTGTCAACAAGGCCTGCTGGCGGAGGCGATCGGGGATTTCGGGAAGTTCGCGCTCGTAGGGGTGGATTGCCGGGAGATCGTCGGGTTGGCCGATGATGTAAAGTGCGCGGAGTGCTTCCCAGACCTGCTCAGTGCCCGGATCGATGGTCGCCACCTCTGCTCCTGACGCTACGCGTGCTCCTGGCGTGACGGATAGTGTACGAATGCGCCCGCTAATGGGCGAACGCAGTTCCGTGATGTGTTGGCCATCCTGGAGCTTCACGATCAGACCACCCTGATGGACGGGCGTCCCGGCTTTGTCCGTGTCGATCACATAGCCGGCGGCGGGCGCAACGATTTTCACGGGTTGCAGCAGCGCGACGATTTCAGGGCGGCCAGTGGCATCGCCAAAGCGCACCAGCGAAAGCGCCGCATTGCCCCGCACCATCGGAGAAGAGTCGTTCAACATTTTGACCAGCGTTTCGTGGAAACCGGCCCCAGAAGTGTCCTGGCCCATGACCCAGGCGTCGGTGTTTCGAACTTCCTCGACGGGATAAGACGCAAGGCGCACCATGTCGGGATACCAACGCGCCGAATTGGCACCCTGCTGGCTCATGCGCTGCCCCAGCTGCACGAGCGCGTGCTGGATATGGCGAGGATGCTTGTCGTCGTTCAAGTACTCGCTGATCTGCTTGTCGGAGAGCTGGCGCCCGAACCAGGTGCTCCACCAGAACAGAAACGGCATGAGCACGATCAGCCAAGCGACAAGGAAGAACAACAGACGATTGCGCGTGGACATGCGATGGCGAACGGGCGCGGCTTGAGGTGCGAGATTTTCCGAGGGGATTTCCGACGGATCCCCCTTTTGTGATGCGGATTGCCCGCTGGCCATGTCGTCCTTTGGATTCTATTCCTTCTCCGGGACCGGGGCCGGCTTTGGAGAGGCGGCCTTGCTCTTTCCGAACAGGCCGCGATCGCGAAGTTCCCACAAAACGTTCAGGAAGAAGATCCCCGAGAGCGTCAGGAGAATGAGGCTCATGAACAGACCGTCCACTGTTGTGATGGAGCCGGCAACAATGATCCAGGCAATCCCCGCAAGAGGGAGAAGGCCCAACGCGATGGAAACCAGCAGCATCACAAGAGGCAAGATACCTCCTCACAGTCTTGAGCGAATTCTCGCTGCCGCAGCGAACGCGCATTCAGTTTATTATTCGTCGCGGCGCACTTTCTTTCGGAACGAACGCGAATAACTTTTTTCCTATTGAGCCTCGCAGAACATAGAGCCGTGCCAGGAAGAAAAGCGGCAGCTGGGCTGCCGCACTCCAAATTGCGTCGTCGCGATGTTATGCGGGACGCAATGGAGTGCGCACGTCACTGTTTGAAGGTGACGTCTACGGACTTGCTGTCCTTCGCCGCAAGCGTCACTTTCTGATCTTGCTCGCCCAGCTTTTCATGCACGAACGCGATAGTGTAATCGCCCGGGGGTAAGCCCTTGATCTCGAACTTCCCATCCGCTCCGCTCACCGCGTAGAAGGGGCTCTTGACCACATTCACAAACATCTTCATCCAGGGATGCTGATTGCACTTCACCGGCAAGAGAATTTCCTCGCGGGCAAAATTCTTTTCCAGAGCCGCAGCCTGCGGCGCCTGCGACTCATTCCACTCGCGGTTGTCCTTCGGAGTCGGATGAATGTTGTGGGTCGTAGGATCGCCGTTGACGATCTTGATGGTTTGTCCGGCCATCACCCCGAGCACATGCGGGCGATAACGGCATCCGCTCTGAACCAGCGTGACAGGGTCCTTGGGAACGTCGAAAGTGCGGTTGCCCAGCCCTTCCTTCACGTAGATGAAAACGTTTTCCAGGTGACCGCCGTTGACGACAATGTTTTCGGCGAGATTGCCGCCCTGACAGTTGGGATCCTGGCTCATGTCGATCTTCGCGGCCTTTGGCGCGGCCCCATCGAACTTTACCGTGCCGCTGACCGAGGCCGCGGTTGCGGGATCGATCGGAGCGGACGGTGTGGTTGCCGCAGGAGTGGGAGCTGCGGGCTGTTCTTCCGTAGTTTCCTTCTTGCCACAACCCGCCAACAGAGCCAGCCCGAGCAAAGCCGGCAAGCAGCAGATTCTTATCCAAGTTTTATTTGTCATATAGCACCTGCACCTCTCTTGAAGTTTGAAAACTCACAGAAACTCAATCCTACTAGGGATTGTGACCGTTGGCCCCCCCGGCAGTCTCCGCGCGGGGCGATGAGCCACTATTCGTGGCGCGCGCCCGTCCCATCGACGCGCCCACACGACGCTGTTCTTCCGCAGTGAGCTGGAGGATGTAATCCACCAGCAGCTTTGATTGATCCTTGTCGTAGCCCCGGAACGAAGGCGGCGTGGGGCCGGAAAAGACCCAGCGATTGTTTTCCTGCTTGAAGAGACCAGAAGGCATGGACGTGCCCGGGCTGATGGCCTGGGGGTCGATGATCCAGCGCTCCATCCAATCGGCCTTCAAACGACCCTTGGCCTGCAGGAAATTCGGCGCGGTTGCGGTGCGATCGTGAGCCGGGTCGCCGGTGGCATGACACTTCAGGCAAGGCGCCGCGGGGCTGCTGAAAAGACTCCGCGCCATTTCGGTTTCTTTCGCGGTCAGCACGGGCGCGGGTTCAGGGATATAGGGGAAAGGCTGGCGGGAAAGTGCTTGGAAAAATCGCACCAGCTTGCCCAGCTCATTCTCGGAGAAGGAGAACGTCGGCATGCGCACTTGCAAATAGGGCCGCAAACCATTGCGGTTGGTGTCTGTGTCGTTGAGCGCGGGATTCGTCAGGAAGTGCAGCAGCCACTGCGGATCGACGCGCGCGCCTTCCGTCAGCAGCTTGGGAGGCAGTTGCTCTTGCGCGTCCTGATAGCGAGCCATGGCCATGAGCGAAGTCTTCTGCCCGGGGATGAGCTGGTGGCAGCCCATGCAGTTGTACTTCTTCACGACCCACCAGCCCTCTTGAATATCCCGGCGATAATCCAGTGGCCGGTATTGGTAGGTGACCGGAAGAGCGCTCTCCTGGCTGCCCAACAGGAAAGTGGTCAGCTGCCGGATCTGTTCCTTGGTTAGGTGCAGATTGGGCATGCGGAGTTTTTCAGTTTCGGGTTTGATCTTACCGATGTCCCAGATGTTGGGTTCCGCCAGCTTGTGCTCGAAAAAGCCTTTGCCGTCGTACCAGGGAGCCTTGGCGGGCCCTTCTGGCAAGCGCGCCATGTCATCGGGATCGGTGATCGGCTCGTGGCCGCCGCGCTGCGCTACTTCGGTCAATAACGCGAAATCCAGGCGTTCGATCGGCTTGCTGCCCTCGAACGTAAGCTCGGTGCCGATGCGGCCTTCGTCTTCCAGACCGGAGATTTCGTGGCAGCCGGCGCAGCCATAGTGGCGGATCCACTTTTTGCCTTCGTCTTTCAGGTTGGGATCGTCCATATATGCCGCGTCGGGATAGGCCGCGGCGTCCGGCTTCTTCAGCGTGACCAAGTAGCTGGCGACGTCTTCTGCATCCGCAGGAGAAAGCCGCAGGCTGGGCATCACGGTCATGTTTTGTACTTCAAGCTCATGGCCGTCGTTGGGGCACCGGCTGTGATCGAGGTCGAACACATACGGCAGACCCTTCTTCTTGTAATCTTCCGGACCAATGTCTTTCTTTTCATACGGGCAGTACGGACGCGTGCGCTCGCGCGCGTTGTGGACCCAGCGAACGAGATAGTCATAACTGTCCTTCTCGCCCACTCGGGTGAGATTGGCGGCGAAGGTGCCGCCCTGGGTCTGGTCGCCTTCGCCGATAGAGTGACAAGCAAGGCAGCCGCGCGTTTCAAAGAGTTCCTTGCCATGAGCCGCATTCCCTGGCTTGTGCTTGGGTAGTGGATCGGTGAGCGCCGACTGCCAGATGAAGGCAGAAATCGCTTTTATCTGGTCGTCGTTCAGGCGGAAGTTCGGCATCTTTGTGGTGGGGCGAAAATCGCTCGGCTTCTTCAGCCACACGGGAATCCAGTTTTTGTTCAGCTTGAGGCGAATGTCCTTGAGATTGGGGCCGACCTTCTTCATGTCTTGCAAGAGGCTTTTCGTGGTGCGGTCGAGCTGCACGATGCGCAGGTCGAGCTTGCTGTTGGTGACCTTCAGCGCGACGGCGCGATCGTTCAGCCGGTTGGCTTCATCGTTGGATTCGGCGGTATCAGCCTGCTTCATCAAATAGTTCGCTTGCTTGAAGTTGTCTTTCTTTTCCTGCTCGATCAGCTTGATCTGCTGAGCGATCGAAAGCAGGTCCTCGGGTTCTTTGTCGTAACCCTCGTAGCGATGACACCCCACGCAACCGCGCTGGCGGTAAAGGTCCTTGCCCTCTGTGAGCGTCCACCCGACATCGTTGCTGACGAGCACCATATCGGCGGAGTG
>Ga0210384_10005763_pt1 | contig 13335 bp, 12 predicted proteins | sample IncBWH2MmetaG_FD_160574 | JGI IMG/M metagenome (GOLD analysis project Ga0210384, IMG submission 160574) | Forest soil microbial communities from Barre Woods Harvard Forest LTER site, Petersham, Massachusetts, United States - Inc-BW-H-2-M | ecosystem: Environmental > Terrestrial > Soil >...
GCATCAATTTCAGTCACTAAGCACCTCTTTCAAGACCGGTTTTATCAGTCTTGCTGCGGTGCACAACGCGCAATTTCGGATGGGTGGCCGTCGATAGAAGATGAGGTATTTCTGGGCAGCGGCCAACGCGCAGGGCGGATTGGGGAAGCGTAATCCGCCACCCTACTTCAGGGCGAGCATTCGCTTCAGCTTCATCACCGCACTGTCGGGCGTCGTCAGCACCGGCCTGCCCGTCGCCTGGGCAACTTTCTCCGCCGCGGGCGCCATGCTGTATTGCGCGAGCGCGATCACATCGCAGTCGCGCAGATCCTTTGACGCTTCCACGACCAGCCGATCATGCTCGGCGCGGTCGCCGCGATCGAGCGCCGCCATCGCGCCTTCGGCAAGTTTCGGCACGAGCTGAATGGATGCCGGAAATTCGCGCGGCATCGACGCGAGCGTCGGCGGAAACGACGACAGCAGCCCGACCTTGCGCCCCGCTTTCGCGGCCTCCTCGATCATCGCCTCGTTCGGCTTCAACACCGGCATCGGCGCCCGCTCGCCGGCGACCGCCTCGATGCAGGGGCCGAAGGCCGAACAGGTGAAGAGGATGCCGTCCGTGCCCGTGCTCGCCGCATAGCGGCCGATCGACAGAAACCGCTCCGTCATCGCATCGGTGAGCTTGCCGTCGCGCGCCAGATCAGCCGACAGGCTGTCGTCGAGCAGGTTCATCAGCGTGGCCTCCGGCCAGAGTTTTGCGAAGGAGGCCTCGATCGGCAGAATCGAATGTTTCAGGGCGTGAACGAGGGCGATGCGCATGGGGTCTGTTTCCTCCCTCTCCCCGCTCTTCGCGGGGAGAGGGTTGGGGTGAGGGGCTGCTTCCGCAAAAACGGTGAGAATCAGACTCGCGGAGAGTCCCCTCACCCGGATCACATTCCGCTTCGCTTCATGCGATCCGGCCTCTCCCGCGAGCGGGGCGAGGCAAGCAAAACTCTTTACTTGAACGGGATGGCATACATCAAGCCACCCTTGGTCCAGGTGGCATTGAGCCCGCGCTCGAGCTTCAGGGGGCTTGCCTGGCCGACATTGCGCTCGAAAATCTCGCCGTAATTGCCGGTCGCCTTGATCGCCTGCTGCATCCATTTGTTGTCGAGCCCGAGCCGAGAGCCGAGGTCGCCCGAAGTGCCGAGCAGGCGCTGCACGCCGGGCACCTGGGATTTTGCCATCTCGTCGACATTGGCTTGCGTCACGCCGAGCTCCTCGGCCTCGATCAGGCCGTAATGCAGCCAGGTGATGATATCGGTCCACACCTCATCGCCATTGCGGGTGAAGGGGCCGAGCGGCTCCTTTGAGATCGTGGTCGGCAGCACGAGGTAGTCGGCCGGATTGGGGGCGGCAGTTGCAACTGCGCCGGCGAGCGCGGAGGCATCCTGGGTCATGGCATCGCAGCGGCCGCCGAAGAAGGTCTGGTACATGGTGTCGACGCGGTCGAACACAAGAGGCTTCCAGTCGATGCCATTGGCGCGGCCGTAATCGCCGAGTGTCACTTCATGCGTGGTGCCCTGCGCAACGCAGACGGTGGCGCCGTTGAGACCCTTGAGGTCCTTCACGCCGGTGTCCTTTTTCACCACAAAGCCCTGGCCGTCGTAGAAATTGACCGGCCCTTGCCGCAAGCCCAGCGTGGTGCCGCGCAGATAAGTCTGGGTCGAGTTGCGATAGAGCACGTCGATCTCGCCCGACTGCAACGCGGTGAAGCGGTTCTGCGCGGTCAGCGCGACGTAACGCACCTTGCTGGCGTCGCCGAGCACGCCAGCGGCAAGCGCCTTGCAGTAGTCGACGTCGAGACCCCTAAAATTGCCCTGCGAATCCGGCGCCGAGAAGCCGGCAAAGCCGGTCGAGACGCCGCATACCAGCGTGCCGCGCTGCTTGACGGTATCGAGCGTGGCAGCCGACGCACTGGCGATCCCTGCGACGAGCAGGCTTGCCGCAATGATAATCCTCTTCATGCTTCCCTCCCTCGTTACTAGTGATTGATGCCTTTCAGCACGCTGTCGACCGCAGAGCCAAGCCGGTCGACGATCATGTCGATGTCGGCCGGCGTGCAGATATAGGGCGGTGCGAGCAGCACGTGGTCGCCATGCTTGCCGTCAGCCGTGCCGCCGGACGGATAGCAGCCGAGCCCGCCTTCGAACGCCGCCGCCTTGATTCTCTGGTGCAGCTTCAGGCTTGGGTCGAACGGCTTCTTGGTGGCGCGATCCTCGACCAGCTCGATCGCCTGGAACAGGCCACGGCCCCTGACATCACCGACATGGCGGTGATTGCCGAAGCGCTCGGTCAGCCGCTTCTCGAGATGCCTGCCCAGATCCTTGACGTGGTCGAGCAGCTTCTCCTCCTGGATCACCCGCTGCACTTCGAGCGCCGCGGCGCAGGCCATCGGGTGCGCGAGATAGGTATGGCCGTGCTGAAACGCCCCCGAACCTTGCCGGATCGTATCGACGATGCGGTTGGTCGCAAGCATTGCGCCGATCGGCTGATAGCCGCCGCCAAGACCCTTGGCGATGGCCTGGATGTCGGGCGCGACGCCCTCCTGCTCCCACGCATGCAAGGTGCCGGTGCGGCCCATCCCGCACATGACCTCGTCGAGGATGAGCAGCGCGCCGTGCTTGTCGCAGATCTCGCGCACGGCGCGGAAATAGCCTTCCGGCGCCGTCACCGCGCCCGCGGTCGCGCCGACCACGGGCTCGGCGATGAACGCTGCGACCGTATCCGGACCGAGCCGCAAAAATTCGGCGTCCAGCTCGGCGGCGAGCCGCGCGACGAAATCGCTCTCGGATTCATGATCGCGTTTCTCATGATAGGCGAAGGCCGGCGTGACATGGCTGAACGACGGCGATAGCAGCGGCGCATAGGGCTCGCGCCGCCAGGCATTGCCGCCGGCCGACAGCGCGCCGAGCGTGTTGCCGTGATAGCTCTGCCGGCGCGCGATGAAGCGCTGGCGCTTCGGCTGGCCGGCTTCAATGAAATATTGCCGCGCAATCTTGATCGCGGCTTCGATCGCCTCCGAGCCGCCGCTGACGAAATAGACGTAACCTAGTCCGCCCGGCTCGTGTCCGACCAGTTGGTCAGCCAGCATCTCGGCGGCTTCCGACGAGAAGAACGCGGTGTGCGCATAGGCCAGCTTCGAGGCCTGCTTGGTCATCGCCTCGAGAATGCGCGCATGCTGATGGCCAAGGCACGACACCGCGGCGCCACCGGACGCGTCAAGCACCTTCCTGCCATCCTCGCGGAACAGCCAGATGCCCTCCCCGCCGATCGCTTTCGGCGGCGTCTCGCGCAGGCTTCGGTGCAGCACGCGGCTCTTGACGGCCATGATGATCAACCTTTTTCTGTGACGTATTGCGACATCGCGGCAAGGCGGGCTTCGGTCTCTTCGAGGCGCTTCTTCGCGCCCGCTCCGCCCAGCGCAAAGCTGACGGCGGCAAGCGATTGAGCGATTGCGATCGCGCCGGTCAGGCTCGGGAAAAATCCGGGTGAGGACGCCGCTTCATGGAGCAGGAGATGATCGGCGCCTTCCGCCATCGGCGCGGCGACAGAATCCGCGATTGCAATCAGGCTTGCGCCGGAACGATGCGCCGCGCGCGCCGACAGCACGCTCGCCGTCGAGTAAGGCAGGAAGCCGATCACGATGACTGCATCGCCGGAGCGGAACGCACCGAAATCGAGGTCTTCCGGCCCCGAGCCGCCGACGAGTTGCACATCGTCAGGGCGAAACAGACGTAACTCGTAATTGAGCAGCTCAGCCACGCTGCGGCAGCTTCGGAAGCCGGCGATCCAGATGCGCCGCGCTGCATGCACCGCTCGCGCGGCTTTGGCAACCGAGTCGGGCGCGATCCGAGAAAGACCCGCGGCTTCCGCCTCAAGCTTGTCTGACACCAGCGAGACGTCGGCGTTCGGCCCATGGCGCCGTCCGCGCGCGCGCCCGGAGAACGGTGAGGACTGCGGCGGCCGTCGCGCTTCGGTCAGCGCCGCGCGCAATTCGTCCCAGCCGGAATAACCGATGGCCTTGGCAAGCCGCGTGAAAGCGGCGGGATCGGCGCCTGCGACAGCAGCCAACTCGCGCATCGAGCGCGTGGTGGCGTCGTAATCATTCGCAGCGACGAAGCGGCCGACTTCCTGCAGCCGCATCGGCAGCGAGGGCAAGGCGCTGCAAAGCTCGTTCAAGGGCGAGGATTTAGACGGCTGCTCGGCCATGAAACAAACGTTGCATGTTTTCTCATTCGATGCAACATTTGAAATGCGCCGCCGAGACTGCCGCTTCCGAGACAGGGATCTTGTGCTGTGACGACATCGACGCCCAAAAGCCCTCCCCGACTGCGAATGCGCGTCTCGCTGCAAGACGAGCATTTTCGGGGATTGCTCTGGCAGATCGCCGTGGTCGGCATCGCGGTCGGACTTGTCGCCTGGCTCTGGTCGAATGCCGTGCACAATCTTTCCGTGCGCCGCATCTCCACAGGCTTCGCCTTCCTCGGCCGCGAAGCCGGCATGCCCATCGTCGACACCTGGCTGGCCTACACCCCGAAGGACACGTACCTGCGCGCCTTCATCGTCGGCGTCGTCAACACGCTGCGGGTTGCCGTGATCGGCATCGTGCTCGCGACCGTCATCGGAACGCTGGTCGGTATCTCCAGGCTTTCCTCCAATTGGCTGCTCTCGCGCCTTGCGGCCGTCTATGTCGAGGTGCTGCGCGATATTCCGCCGTTGCTGCAGCTCCTGTTCTGGTACGTGCTGATGCAGGGGCTGCCGCCCGCGCGCGGCGCCTGGAAGCCGATCGATGGCGTGTTCCTGTCGAACCGCGGCCTGGTGGTGCCGTCGATCGCGCTCGATGGTGGCCAGCTCTGGGTGATCGGCGCCGCCGTGCTCGGGCTGATCCTGTTCTATCTCCTGCGCCGCCGGCTGATCGCGCAACAAATCCGCGACGGCCATGCGCGTCGCATCTGGCCTTATGGCGTGCTGCTCGTGATCATCCTGCCGGCGCTGCTGTCATGGCTGCTCGGCGTGTCCTGGGCGGTGACGTTGCCGGAGCTGCGAGGCTTCAACTTTGCCGGCGGCTGGACCTTTGCGCCGGAATATTTCGCGCTGTTGATCGCGCTCGTGACCTACACCTCGGCTTTCATCGCCGAGATCGTGCGCAGTGGCATCGAGGCCGTTCCCAGGGGACAATGGGACGCTGCCTTGGCGCTAGGCCTGCGCCGCAGCTTTGTGCTGCGGCAGGTCGTATTGCCGCAAGCGCTGCGCGTCATCATTCCGCCGATGACAAGCCAATATCTGAACCTGACCAAGAACTCATCGCTCGCAGTTGCGATCGGCTATCAGGACATCGTCTCGATCGCCAACACCACGCTGAACCAGACCGGTCAGGCGATCGAAGCGATCGCGCTGATCATGGCGGTGTTCCTCACCATCAGCCTCGGCATCAGCCTGTTCATGAACTGGTATAACGCGCGCATCGCGCTGGTGGAGCGCTGAGCCGTGGCCACCACATTGGACGTACCGCAAGCTACGCGCTCCACCAGCCGCCCGCGCACCGGATGGGACGCAAATCCCGTAACGCGGTGGCTCCGTGCCAATCTGTTCTCGTCGATCACCTCGACCATCATCACGCTGCTGTTGCTGGGGCTGCTCGTGAAGATGATCGTCAGCTTCGTGCAATGGGGCATTGTGGACGCCGTCTGGACCGTGCCCGGCAACGACACCAGCGCCTGCCGCGCCGCGCGCGGCATCGGCGCCTGCTGGGCCGTGATCCCCGAAAAATACCGCTTCATCCTGTTCGGCACCTACCCTTACGACCAGCAATGGCGGCCGGCGTTGGCAACGCTGCTGTTCATCGCGCTGTTCTATGTCTCCTGCCTGCGCAGCTTCTGGCGGCGCGAGCTGATCCTGATCTGGGTCGCGATGCTGTCGCTGATCGGTCTCTTGATGTGGGGCGGCGTGCCGGGGCTCGAATTCGTCTCGCAGGAACGCTGGGGCGGTTTGCCGGTAACGCTGGTGCTCGCCACGTTTGGACTCGCCTTCGGCTTCCCGCTCGGCATTCTGGTGGCGCTCGGACGCCGCTCAAAGCTCCCCGCGATCCGCTCGCTCTGTGTGCTCTATGTCGAGCTGATCCGCGGTGTGCCGCTGATCAGCCTGCTGTTCATGGCGAGCGTGATGTTCCCGTTGTTCATGCCCGACGGCGTCAACCTCGACAAATTGCTGCGCGCCCAGATCGCCGTCGTGCTCTATGCCGGCGCCTATCTTGCCGAGGTCGTCCGCGGCGGATTGCAGGCCGTGCCGCGCGGCCAGCATGAGGCGGCAGACGCGCTCGGCCTCTCCTATTGGCAGAAGAACCGGCTGATCATCCTGCCGCAGGCGATCCGCCACGTGATCCCGCCGCTGGTCAACACCTTCATCGCCTTCTTCAAGGACACCAGCCTGGTCCTGATCATCGGCATCTTCGACCTGCTGACCACGGCCAAGACCGCGATCGTCGATCCTGCCTGGCAGGCCTACAGCGTCGAGGTCTATATCTTCGTCGCTGTGATCTATTTCGCATTCTGCTTTGCCATGTCGCGCTATAGCCGGCACCTGGAAATGCAGGGCAAGCGCGGAACCTGAGGCGCACTTATGGTTAGCGCTTGGTGAATCCGGCATCGGGATAATTACGCACCCGATTCCGCGCGAGCGCTCTAAACCGATTATTAGAGGCTATCCCTTACCTTTGGTGGTAAATTCGTTTTAACACCCGCGTGTCCGATGAAGCTGCCTCGATTGAGTCTGTCATCCATTGCGACCGTTGCTGCGAGCATGGCCGTGTTCGCGGCCGTCGGGCATTTCGCCGCGCAAGCGATCATCGAAGGCCACCAGCAGCAGCGCCTGCAGGAGCTGACCGAGATCGCGCTGCGTCGCGCGGAAGTCGCCGTCGATTTCGGCGCGGCCGGTGTCGATGAAATCGCGCGCGGCGGCAAGCTCGATTGCGATCCGTCTTCGCTGCAGACTTTCCGCCTCCACGTCTATCAGCGATCCGCCGTCAAGGACGTGCGCCTGGTCAATCACGATGGCTCGGTCGTCTGCTCGGCCTATTCGGAGACGCTGGAGTTCGACAAGGCATGGGTCGATCGCTCGGGCATGCTTCCGACCTCCGATCCCAGCCTGCGGTTGTTCCGGGTCGAGCAATTCGATGGAGACGCGCTCGGCGTGATGCGCGACGTCGACGCCAGGCGCTCGCTGGTCGCTATCGTCGGCATCAACTCCTTCCTGTTCGATATCATGCCGGCAGAGCTGCGTGCACGTAGCGAGGTTCTGCTCGAGCTCAGCAATCGACAACAACTCGCGCAATTTTCGCTCGACGACATCGATATCCTGCATCCCGTCGAACTCGCGAAAACATCCGACCGCTATCCGCTGCGCGCAACCATTCGGGTCGAGCACAGCGTGCTTGTCAAGGCCTACGGCCAGGGCTATTGGCCGGCGATGCTGGCCGCGCTCGGGCTCGGGTTCGTGTTCGGCGTGCTGCTGACCAAGGCGCGGCGCGCCGAAGGCCCCGTCGCGGACCTTGACCGCGCACTGGCGCGCGGCGAGTTCAGGCCGTACTTCCAGCCAACCTTTCATCTCACCACCGGCGCGATTCTCGGCTGCGAAATGCTGGCGCGCTGGGTCAAGGCCGACGGTACCGTCGTTCCGCCGATGAAGTTCATTCCGCTCGCCGAGCAGAGCGGGCGCATCCGCGCCATGACCTGGCAGATTCTCGCCATCGCGCTCAAGGAATTGAACGCGCATCTGCGCCAGAACAAGGAATTCAAGCTCTCCTTCAACGTCGTGCCGAGCCATCTGTTGAGCGAAGGTTTTGTCGAGCAGCTTCGCAGAATCGTTTCGGAAGCCAAAATTTCCGCGCGCCAGATCGTGCTCGAGATCACCGAGCGCGACGAGTTGCAGGATCTCGGCAAGGCGGCCACGATCGTCAGGGAGTTGCGCGAGCTCGGCTTCAAGGTCGCGATCGACGACGTCGGCGTCGGCCATAGCGGCCTGTCGCATCTGAAGGCGCTCGGCGCCAACACGATGAAGATCGACAAGTTCTTTGTCGACAGCATCGGGGACGAATCCACCCTGCACATCGTCGAAACCCTGGTGCGGCTCGCCGAGGACCTGCAGATGACCGTGGTCGCCGAGGGCATCGAGACCGAACAGCAGATGCAATCGCTGCTCGCCTGCGGTGTGCAGGAAGGCCAGGGCTATCTCGTCGCCCCGCCGCTGCCTTGCGCCAAATTCATCGAGCTCCTGGAAATCCGGCAGGCGCGCTCCGCCATCCAGGATATCATCGACGAAGCTGCCCTCGTCGCCTGATCTTCACATTTGAACGAGCCACGGCTTTGGCCTTGACGAGCGCAGCGCCGCCGCGCGAGATGGGCGGCGTTCGTCCCGCGCGCAATCCTTTCCAAGGAAACGAAGCCATGACCTTCAAGCTCACCAGCCAAAGCTTTCGTGACGGCGATTATCTCGACCACAAGCACATCCTTTCCAAGGAGTTCGGCTTCGGCTGCGCCGGCGGCAATCAATCGCCGCAGCTTTCCTGGTCAGGCGCGCCCGAGGGAACCAAGAGCTTCGCCATCACCTGCTTCGATCCGGACGCGCCGACCGGCAGCGGCTTCTGGCACTGGTTGATTGTCAACATTCCGCCCACCACGACCGAGCTCGCCCTCGACGCCGGCAATCCGGGCGCGCCAAAGCTGCCGGCCGGCGCGCTGCAGACCCGCACCGATGTCGGCAAGCCCGGCTATATCGGCCCGTGCCCACCGGTGAACGATCATCCGCATCGCTATATCTTCACGGTTTTCGCGGTGTCGCAGGAAAAGCTGTCGGTGGAGGCGGACACCTCGGCCGCAATCGTCGGCTTCAACCTGCACTTCAACACGCTCGCGAAGGCGACGTTGATGGGCCTGTTCAAGCGGTCAGAGTAAGCGCGAACCGAAGATGATCCACGTATTGCGAACCAGCCCGCGCTAAGACGTTAGCGCGGGTAGAGGGTAACGCAAAAACAGCACCTCGGCCCCATCTGCGCCCGCAACCAACTCAGGCGAAATTTCATCCTGCCGCCCATAAAGGCACGACCAGGTGTCATACTGCTTGCCGTCAAACACGACCTCTCCGGCAGCGACGAGCATCGACACCCCCGATCCCAATGAAAAATCCGGCAGCTGCAAGCCGCTTCTTGGCGCAATGCGCAGCAGTTGCACGCTTAGACCGTCCTCCGCTTCCAGCCCGACATCAATCTCGTTCTGCTGCCTGGACACGAGGCTGGCTTGAGAGCTTAGCGGCAAATGTCTCGCAACGAGATTCCGACGCTGGCCTTTGCGCATTCGCCTACTCGCCGCAGGCAAATACTGCGCTCCTGTTTCGTCGGCGGATGCTCGAAAAGTAAAATAGGCCAATCCGTTCTCGCCGGGAATAATCGGTCCATATCCCGTATGGGCCCGCGCAAAATGAACGGTGAGCGGGCTAACCGGATGTCTGCCGAGGATGCCGTCGCCGGAGACGATGACCTGAAACTGGTCCACATAATGAAAGTGTGGCGCAACCGTTGCTCCGGCTTCCTGCTCGACCAGGAAGGCCTGCGGCTCCCGTATCTCAGAAGGCTTCGGATCGGTGTATTCCGGAGGCTTTGCATCGACAAGCTGTTCGGTGCGCCGGGACGGCGGCGGACCTATGAACTCGGTACGCCAGACGATTTTTCCGTCGGCGGTGATGCGTGAAAAGCGGGTGCTCGAAGCCTCGGCCTGTGTAACGCCAAGCATGTCAAGTCCTCTTCCTGGATTCCCTATTCGATCTCAACACCCCGACATCCCTCACTCGAGCTTCGCGCCGGACTCACGCACCATGACCGTGCCGTTCGCCACCTCGGTTTGCAGGAACTTCGTGAAGTCGGCAGCCGACATCCATTCGGCATTGGCCCCAACTTGAGCGAGACGCTCCTTCTGATCGGGGGAGGCAACAACCTTTTGCAGCTCCCGGCCCCATTGCTGCACCAGATCATCCGCCATGCCGCGCGGCGCCACCACAGCCAACCACGCGCCCATGTTCACCGGCGTCCCTGTCTCAGTCAGCGTTGGAACGTCCGGCAATGACGGCAGCCTTTGCCTTGAAGCCACGGCCAGTGCTCTTAGCTGACCGCTTTTGACGAGAGGGATGGTTGCGACCGACGTATCGAAAGTGAAGTCGATGCTGCCTCCCAGAAGGCCCGTCATTGATTCCGCACTTCCCTTGTACGGGATATGAGTCATGATCGCGCCGGTTCTCTTGGAAAACATCGAGCCGATCATGTGCGAGGTTGAACCGACACCAACGCTTGAAAAGTTCAGCTTACCCGGCGCCTTCATGGCGGCGGCAACGATGTCCTGAATGGAATTGTAGGGCTTGGAAGAATTCACGACCATAATGTACGGCAGTGTCGCGATTTGACCGACCGGCGCGAAATCCCTAAGCGTGTCGTACTCCACATTGCTGTAGAGATTTGGATTGGTGATCAGAGGTCCATTTGCGGTAACGAGCAGCGTGTAACCGTCAGGCGTCGAGCGCACGAGTTCTCTGGCGGCAATGCTGCCTGATTGGCCGACCTTGTTGTCCACATAGATCACCCATCCCGTGTTCTTCTTGATACCCTCGGCTATTTGCCGCGCAACCAGATCAGTCGCGGTACCGGGAGGAAAGCCTACCAACAACCTGATAGGTCTTGCCGGGTAGCCTTCCTGGCTGAGCGCCGGGCCGCTGCCTGCCATCACCAACGCGCAAGCCCCAATCATGGCCGCGAGCTTCATGCGAACTCTCCCTTTTTTCAGTTCCCTAAGGCAACTCGTGCCCTGAGAACCTTGTTGTTGAGGGCGACTTGCAGTGTCGGAACGCCGAAGGCCCTTACCTCGTCGTTCCCCGATTTATCCCTTTACCCGTCGCATGGTCATGGCGTGGCGGAAGCGTGAGGCGGGGTGGGTATTGATCGCGACCTGCGCGATCTTGCCCGCTGCGAGCTTATAGGTGCGCTGCACTTCGAGCGCCGTGGTCCCCGCCTTGGCCTTGAGTCCCCCCGCCAGCGCCGGCGAGATCAACGCGGCCGCGATCTCCTGGTGCACCTCGACGATGCTCTGGCCGAACAGATCCTCGATCAAATGGAAGATCGGCCCGCGGTGACGCTGCAACAGCCGGCCGATCGCGGCAAACTCGCGGTTGATATAGACCTCGGTCCAGCACACCGGCAACTCGCTGCCCTCGGTGTGTCGAAGGCCTCGAACCGAGAGCCATTGCTCGCCGCTGGGAATGCCGGTTCGCGCCGCCAGCTTGTCGTCGATCTCGATCATCTCGATAGCCTCGATCTCAAAGCGCACATCGGTCGCGAAAGCGACGAGATCGTTGATCGACATCACCTCGTGCACGAAGGAATCGGTGGGGCGCGGCGGCACCACAGTGGTGCCCGCGCCTTGTCTTGACGAGACGAGACTGTCCTCGCGCAAGCGCCGCAGCGCTTCGCGCACGGTATAGCGGCTGACTGAAAACCGCTCGCACAATTCCTCTTCGGTCGGAAGCTGCGAGCCGACGGGATAGACGCCGCTGACGATCTCATCCTTCAGCGCGCGCACGACCTGGAGATAAAGCGGTCCGTCTGACTTGGGATCGACAGACGCGCGCGCCTGCAGCCCCGCTTTTGGCGGGCTTGCGCCGCGCTGCTTGGTATCAGTCTTCGATGCCATGGCCTCTCTTGGCGATCAGCGCAGTCCGCTCAAAGCTCATGAACTGCGTGCCGTCCCCTTTCTTGCCGATCGTGCGCACGGTGACGAGGCCCTGCCCCGGCCGCGACGCCGACTCGCGCTTCGCCAGCACCTCCGACTCGGCGTAGATGGTGTCACCGACGAACACAGGCGCGGTCAGCTTGATGTCGTTCCAGCCGAGATTGCCGATCGCCTTCTGGCTGATGTCGCTCACGCTCATGCCGACCACCATCGACAAGGTCAGGCAGCTATTGACCAGCGGCCGCTTGAACTCCGACTTCGCCGCATATTCCTTGTCGAAATGCAGGGGATGGGTGTTCATCGTGAGCAGCGTGAACCAGGTGTTGTCGCTCTCGGTGATGGTGCGGCCCGGCCGGTGCTCATAGACATCGCCGACGACGAAATCGTCGTAATAGCGGCCAAAGCTTTCGCGGTAACGCTGGGGGCCGATCTGATCGTGGCCTTGCATCGCTCTACTCCGAAATTTTCTTCAAAATGGACGCCGTGTGCTCGCCGAGCGCGGGTTCGCACAGCACGGGCTCGGCCGGCTCGTGACGAAAACGAATCGGCGGCCCGACATGACGGCGGCCACGCTCATCGCGGCGGATCATGCCGCGCGCCACCAGGTTCGGATGCGCAACGGCTTCCGGCAGCGTATTGACGCGGCCGTAGCAGACGTCGAGCTTCGCCAGATCATCCTGCCACTCGGCGAGCGTCTTCTTGCGGAATTCGGCGCTGAGAAACTCCGCCACCGGCTGCTGATGCGGACCGGGCCCGCGCAGGCACAGTTCGGCAAGCTCGGGCCGGCCAAACGCGCCGAGCAGATTATGGATGAACTTCGGCTCCTGTCCGGCCAGCACAAGATGACGGCCGTCCTTCGTTTCATAGGGACGATAAAACGCCGCGCCACCTGTGGTGCGCTCATGCGCCGGAATCGGCTGGCGGTCCTCAGCAAAGGTCGGTCCGAGGATGTTCAGCATGCCGCCGATGGTGACATCATGCATGCTGATATCGACGAAATCGCCGACGCCGGTCCGCTCGCGCCGGAGCAGCGCCATCAGCACGCCCGACAGGCCCTGCAACCCCGCCAGCACGTCGGCGGCGGGAATGCCCGATATCGCGGGCTTGCCGTCATTGCCGAGCGTCATGCTGACCAATCCACTCTCGGCTTCCAGCGCAAGGTCATGCGCAGGACGATGGCGCCATTCGCTGTCCTGCCCGAAGGCGCTGATCGAGCAATAGACGATGCGAGGATTGCGCGCGCGCACCGCCTCATAGCCGACGCCGAGACGGTCGACCGCGCCGGGCCGGAAGGATTCCACGAAGACGTCTGCCGTCTCGCATAGTTTCAGCAGCGCCTCGCGTTGCGTCGCGTCCTTCAAATCGACCACGATGCTCTTCTTGCCGCGATTGAGATTACGGAAGAACACCGTGCTGGATCCGTCCGAAAGACCGATATGCCGCCCGGGATCGCCCTCGCCCGGCGGCTCGACCTTGATCACCTCGGCGCCGTGATCGGCCATCGCCAGCGTCAGGTACGGTCCCGGCAGGAACACCGAGCGATCGATGA
>Ga0210384_10005764_pt1 | contig 13335 bp, 15 predicted proteins | sample IncBWH2MmetaG_FD_160574 | JGI IMG/M metagenome (GOLD analysis project Ga0210384, IMG submission 160574) | Forest soil microbial communities from Barre Woods Harvard Forest LTER site, Petersham, Massachusetts, United States - Inc-BW-H-2-M | ecosystem: Environmental > Terrestrial > Soil >...
ATTTGGTGCGACTCCGTATCAGTCTCTTTCGTCCCGGAGCATTTCTAGCAGCAGGGTATTGTCACGGACACTGTCAAAACTGGCAGGTCGCGGTACAAAAATCAGCTAGCGAGGATTAACTGGCCGTCTGCTTCTGGTATTCGCATGTCAGGACGGCAATTGGTTTCGACGAGGATTAGGACTCGTTCGAAACGGCGCGAACAAAGAGCGAACTAGTAGTTTTGGGAGTAGCATTCTTCCCTGACAAGATTTCTACTGCACGTCACAATTCTTTTTCCTAATTCACGCAGTAAGTAATTCCATCCAGCTCCAGCCGTCCGAAGTGACGTAAAACGAGGGTAGAACCATGGAACGAAGCCGCCCTAGGATCATGATTGCCGACGATCACACTCTTGTGGCCGAAGCATGCAAGAAGCTGCTCGAAGCCGACTATGACGTCGTAGCGACAGTCGGGGACGGTCGCGCCCTGGTTCGTGTAGCGGCCACTCTGAAGCCGCAAGTAATCATTATGGACGTTGGTATGCCGCTCCTGAACGGTTTGGACGCAGGTCAGCAAATCAAACAGTTGCTACGATCTGTGAAACTCGTCTATTTGACTATGAATCAGGACGCAGATCTGGCCGCCGAGGCCTTCCGCCGCGGAGCTTCAGCCTACTTGTTGAAGACCTGCGCTGCTTCCGAACTTGCGATTGCGGTTCGGGAGGTCCTTAAGGGCAAATCCTACCTGTCTCCGGTCATCGCCAAAGACACCGTCGATTTTATTCTGCGGCAGGGCAAGGAATTGATTGAAGAGGGTAAGCGGCTCACCGAGCGGCAGCGGGAGGTGCTGCAGCTGCTCGCGGAGGGAAAGTCCATGAAGGAAGTCGCGAACGTCTTGAGCCTGACGACAAGGACAGTTGCCTTTCATAAATACCGGATCATGGAATTACTGAACGCCAAGAGCAATGCGCAACTAGTGCAGTACGCAATCAGAAATCACGTGATTGCCGCCTAATGCCCCCGGTTAGAGTTTTTCTAGCCTTGTCTTGTACCACGCGCCTCCCCAGTTTCGTTTGTGATCACGACGTCTGCGGACCCCGCCTCTTAGATACCGTCTAGCGCCCCTCTCATCCGACGGACATCCCGCTTTGCCGCAAGATTTATGCGATCAAAATGCCCCACATCGAGCCTTGGACGCGCATTCACGAACGTCCTCTCTGTTTTTTTCTGCACGAAACTGTCAAGGTTGCCAGTTCTCGATCTCCAAAATCTCACCTATAAAGAATGGAACGCGAAGGTCAACATTTTTATGGGACAGATGATTCAAAAAGACCGCATTGGCGGAACAGCAGCACACGTGGGTGATTGTCTGGTGTGGGCGGAAATTTATTACCTCGACTCAGCGACGGACTATCGCGAATACCTTCCAAACCATCACCGCCAACCGGTTCGGATTGACTCCCAGTTGGTGATGTTGGACCCGGTAACTCCCCAGGCAACTTTCGCCAGGTTGTTCGCCGGCCTGTGTTCCGTCGCTCCTATTTTTCTTTCGGTTGCGGTCGCGGTGGGCGTTTGTGAGCCGCTTGGTTTCTTGGCTATCACTTCTGCCAGTTGAGGATTATCCGCTCTCTCGTAATACTGCTCCCCAGAAGGGTATACCCATTGCAAAGGAGGGGGCCATGGAAAACAAAGCACAAGAAGATCAGAGTTCGGCTGTGGCGGTCTTTAGTGACCATTCCGGTGCCGAAAATGCCATAAGGACGCTGAAGAATTCTGGTTTCGACATCACGAAGCTTTCCGTCCTCGGAAAAGACTTCCCCAGTGAAGACAATGTGGTGGGCATTTACGGGGCCGGTGACCGCTTGAAGTATTGGGGAAAGATGGGTGCGTTTTGGGGTGGTATGTGGAGTCTTTTGCCGGGATCGGCCTTCTTGATCGTACCTGGGATCGGCACCGTGGTTATTGCCGGTCCAGTTGCAACGTGGATTGTCAGCGCCCTGGAAGGAGCTGTCTTCGTCGGGGGAGTGAGTGCAATAGGCGCGGGCCTGGTCAGCCTCGGTATTTCCAAGGACAAGGCTTTAAAGTGTGAGAGTTCAATGAAAGCCGGCAAGCTGCTATTGATCTTGCATGGCACGTATACAGATGCAATAAAAGCGCGAAATACTTTGGAATCCACGGCAGCCGAGGAAATTGACATTCACCAAATGCCTCCGGAGCCAGTACGGGTCGGATAGGCTTGAGATTTTATGAGTGCGCTTCCAACAATTGAAATGCGTCCGTTCGCTATCCGCACCGCACTCGTGGTAGGCGGGGATCCCACGATTGATCAGCAACTACGAAGTATCCTCGGAACCGAGTCATGGGCGATTCAGGACGCAGCTGACAACGCCGCCGCTCTTGCGTTGGCACAGCGAAAAGCCTTCGATCTGATCTTAACCAGCGCAAAAACTTCAGGGAAAGAAGACATCGAATTGCTTCGCAAAATCCGGCGCATCCGCTCTCATACCCGCTTGATCATTTTGACCACTGAGAGCACACCGGCAGACGTCATCACTTCGATGCGCGAACGCGCTTTTAGCTACTTTTCCACGCCCTTCTCATCCGACGCGCTTGCTACTATGGTTCAACACGCTATTGAGGATCCGTGCTGGGATGACGGCATCGATGTGATCTCAGCAACGCCCGAGTGGATTCGTCTCCGCGTTCGCTGCGACTTTAAGACAGCAGAGCGAGTGCTTCAATTCTTCGATGAGATTGCCGAACTGCCTGACCCCGAAAGAACTGAAGTGGCCACGGCTTTTCGTGAAATGCTGACGAACGCAATCGAACACGGAGGAGGTCTTGATCCCAACCAGCAAGTTGAGATTGCGTACCTGCGCGCTCGCCACATGGTGACCTGCCTCATCACTGACCCGGGGGAGGGCTTTGCGATGGATAACATTCCCCACGCCGCGGTAGCTAATCCGGACGATGACCCTGTCCGCCACGTGGAATATCGCGAATCGCTCGGCATGCGGCCCGGCGGTTTCGGCGTTATGCTGGCAAAACACCTCGTAGACGAGCTCGTGTATGGTGAAAAGGGAAATGAGGTTCTGCTCATCAAATATTTGGGCATGAGCCGGGACCAATAAAAGATCAACCTTCAGTTCGCCTGCTCTAGGCACATCAATTACGCGCCGTCTGCCACTAGTCCCGCTTGAAGTGACGGTGTGCTTTTACATACACCGCAGACATAGCCAGCTCAAATTGGATTTTGTCCGCACATATTAGGCAGACTGGAAACACTTCTCCGTAAAGCACCGTCACCAAGTGAGGCTCTGCATGGTTCTTTCCGTGAATGACCTGGTAAATACCGGAAAACAGTGCTTTGTCGCCGGGCTTAATAACGTCCGCCATCAATCTCTTCCTTTTCCAAATTTCGCTGCGGTTCAGTAAACGATTGCGCCAATCTTCCTTTTCTGTCAGCGGGAAATGGCAAGGAACCGCCCGAATAGTGGGACCCTTATTTACAGTTCTTCGATCAGGCCATGGCCAGCCAGCTGGTTGCTGACGTATCGTCGTTTCTGGAGGACTGCTTCCACCGCGGCAATCAGCTCGTTTGCGGCATCATGCTTAACGACATACGCGCTGGCACCAGCGTTGAAAGCTTCGCGTGCAATGTCGAGACAGTTGTTGCAGGTCAAAAATATTATTTTGGAATCGGGTGAGACAGAGCGAATGCGTCGTGCTGCTTCGATCCCGTTCAATACGGGAAGGCCAATATCCAGGACAACTAGATCAGGCCTCAGTTCTTTAGCTTTCTGAACCGCCTCCTCGCCGTCGAACGCCTCTTCCACAATTCGAAATCCGGGCCGTTTTCTCAGAGCCGAAACCGTAAAACTTCGGAAAGGCAGAAAATCATCTACTACCAAAATACGCACCAATACAGTTTCCAAATCGAATTGCCTCTGCCACGGAGCCTCAATGAGTAAGTCTCCAGGTCCCAGAAAATTCATAACTTTAAGAAGTTATCGAGAGATACCGCGTTCGTCGTTGCTCAAGAACAGGCCGGTGGTTGCGCTAGAGCAACTGAAGAAAGATGCGCAGGAAGCAGGAAGCCAAACTCAACTTGGGTTCAGACTTTATGCAACAAAAGTTTATGGGGGGCACGGAGCACGACCCCACCGCGGCTCTTCAACACAGCGCCGTTTCGTTGCCACTCGCTTAAAAGACGGCTCGCGGTAAAGGGTGTGACATTAGCGGCATTAGCGAGTTCCTCATTTGTGATCACAAGCTTTACGCCTCCAGACACGTCTTTCCCAAAGCCATCGGCGAGGCTGACCAATACCCCAGCTAACCTTTCCCTGGCACTGTGAGAAACCAACGCAACATGGGCCGCCACAAATAAGGTCATATAGTCGAATGCAACTAGCAACGCATTCTCCATCAGCTCAGGGTACTTTGCCGCGAGTTCGCGGATCGCCTTGCGCCGCCAGACTAGAACCCAGCTATCGGTCACCATCTCCGTACTTACCAGATAAGAGACTGGCTTCGACAGCAGAGCTGCCCCCCCGAATACTTCCCCCGGCCTGAGCCAGTGAAGCAAGACTTTTCGGCCATCGGGTGTGACCACGAAGTATCTGGCACAGCCTTTCGTGAGCAGAAAAATATAGTCGGCGGGATCGCCCTGGTTGGTGACCACGGAATTTGCCAGACAGCGTCGCTTCGTAGCGGCGGATAGTACCACCTCGAGATCGGGTTTAAGCAAACCTTCCAAAAATTGGGACTCAAAGCCGTCTTCTAAGGGAAAGGACCGTTCAGGGGACCGCCTGTTCGATGTGGGCCAAGATTTAACTGTGCCGGTGATCACCTGCACAATCCTAGTGGACGCGCTCGGACACCGAGCACTGCCAAAACTGACAGTGTTTACGCAGGAGGAGTCGAATCATAGTGCGTCAGGTAGAATTGCGACCGTGGCAACGCCATCATGAGCAGAATAATGGACTTCCCCCTATACGTTTTCGCCATATCGTTTCTCGCTATGTGGCTGTCGGTGCGTCTCGGCTCCTACTTTCGCAGGTGGCGCCGGCCTCTCGAAGAAGATGAGCGTGAAGACTTCAGACTTGTCCTGGGCTCCACCCTTACTCTGCTCGGGCTCATCATCGGGTTTACCTTTTCGATGGCCGTCACCCGGTACGATCAGCGCAAGCTCTTCGAAGAGGAAGAGGCCAACTCCATCGGCACGGAGTACGTCCGGGCAGACTTGCTGCCTGCGGCCGATGCGGCGAGATTACGCGCGTTGCTAACGAGTTATCTCGATCAGCGTATTTTGTTCTACACCGTTCGCGATGAACGCCAGCTTTTGCAGGTGAATTCTGCTACGGCTCAACTCCAGAACGATTTGTGGTCTGCGGCCCAGGCTCCGGCTTCGGCGCATCCCACACCGGTAATCGCGCTCGCCGTTTCGGGCATGAACGACGTGTTGAACTCCGAGGGATACACGCAATTCGCTTGGGGAAACCGCATCCCACTAGCGGCATGGGGGTTGTTGGGGGCGATCACAGTTTGCTGCCACTTGTTGATCGGCTATGGCGCGCGCCGATCCGAATTGAGAGCAATTCTGTTCATAGTTCTGCCGTTTGTTGTCTCTATCTCATTTTTTCTCATAGCGGATATTGATAGTCCACGCCGCGGCGTCATTCGCGTGCGTCCGCAAAATCTGGAGATCCTCGCCCAGTCCTTACATGCGAACTGAACTGAACCAAACATTTGAACGACCCCCACGAATTTCCACCCACTGGTATTTCTGCCAGTCGTAAGCTGAGCCCCCGCCGACTATAAGTTTTGGGTCCCCGGATGCAACTTTACGGACTGGTAAAGAAATCATGAAAAGGCTCCCTCTTCTGTGTGGTGTTTTTTTACTGACGACCGGCATCGCGCTCGCACAAACTGTGCCCGCTGGCACAGAAATCGTAGTCAGGCTGATTGATGGTATCGACTCCACCAAGACCGGAGCAGGCGAACGTTTTCGCGCCAGCGTTGACGATCCGGTTGTGGTGGGTGACCGGGTGGTTATACCACGTAACGCGGACGCTTCAGTCCAGATCGTCAAAGCAGAAAAGAGCAGCGAACTCTCCATCAAGTTATACGACGTCGTAGTGAATAGCCGTACCCTCGACGTAGTGAGTAACTACGCGCAGGTCAAGGCGCCGAGCAAAGGGGGAAAGTATGCCAAACGCTCAGTCGGATTGGGAGCTTTAGGCGCTGTTGTGGGTGGAGTAGCCGGAGGCGGCAAAGGTGCCGCCATCGGAGCCGCTTCCGGTGGCGCCCTCGGTGCGGTCACCGTAGCAGCGAGTGGTTCCAAGATTCAGCTCCCAACCGAAACGCGCCTCAGCTTTCAATTGAGAGCGCCACTACGCGTCAATTGAGGCAAAAAAGAAAAAGGGACAAACATCATGATCTTCAAAATTACTGTCTTGTTTAGCTTGATCCTGGCGCCCATATCGGTTTTGCGTGCTCAGCAGGCCCCGAAATCCGAAGACCAGGAAAGCAACATTCAGTCTTATATCGATCTCATCAGGGCCGACGTCAAATCCGAAAAGGTAGAGATTCTGACCACGATGATGCAATTCACGCCGGATGAGGCGGCAACGTTCTGGCCGATCTACCAGAACTACGACGCGGAAATGACTAAACTCGGCGATCAAAGAGTCGCTTTAATAAAAGAATATGCCGACCACTACGACGACATGACGGATGAAAGGGCCGACGAGCTTGTACAAAAAAGCTTCGCCCTCATGTCTGACCGAAACGTGCAGTTGAAGAACTGCTACGAACAGGTTAAAGCCAAGATGTCAGCTAAGACCGCCGCCAGATTTGTACAAGTCGAACATCAATTATTGCTGATTATCGATCTTCAAATCGCTTCGCAGCTTCCGGTAGTGCAATAGCTACCGCCCACCGCGTCCCCTTGAGTGTTCCTATGCGATGGCCAACCAGAGTGTGTGTAGCGTTTTTCAGCTTAACCTTGGCGGTCGCTTGTGTGTTCGCCCAAGACTCGTCTATCCCGGCTCCAACGAAACGCCCGAGCCTTGGCGTGGTGCTGGAGGGCGGTGGCGCCCTCGGCTTGGCACATATCGGGGTTCTTCAGTGGATGGAAGAACATCGAATCCCGGTAAATTACGTCGCCGGTACAAGTATGGGCGGCCTGGTCGGCGGCCTATATGCCACTGGCCGATCTGCTTCCGAAGTCCGGCAGGTTGTGCAGACGATCAACTGGGATGAAGTTTTGCGCGGCCAAACACCGTTCCTGGATCTGGCATTTCGTCGCAAGCAAGACGCTCACGACTATCCCAGTTCCCTCGAATTTGGACTACGCAAGGGGGTGCAGTTTCCAGCGGGGTTCAATTCCGCTCAGCAAGTGTCTTTGATCTTGGACCGCGTTGCTCTACCGTATTCCGACCTCAAGACATTCAACGATCTCCCGATCCCGTTTGCGTGTGTGGCGACCGATCTCGCGTCCGGCAAAGAACATGTGTTTCGGAGTGGCTCCCTGAGTCTGGCCTTAAGGTCCACCATGTCCCTGCCCGGCATTTTCACGCCGGTCCGCTCCGGCGATCATATTTATGCAGACGGCGGATTGCTCAATAACATTCCTATAAACGTGGCCAAAGAAATGGGGGCAGACGTAGTAATCGGGATCCACCTCGAAACTGCCGCGCTCGATCCGGAAAAACCGCTTTCCAGCTTTGGAGTACTAGGACGATCAATCTCAGTCATCATCGCAGCAAATGAACTACGCTCGATGGAGCAAGCTGATCTTTTGGTAACGGTACCGCTACAGAAGTATTCATCCACAGACTACGGTCAGGCCGATGCCATCATCAAGGCGGGATACGACGCCGCAGCCGCCAAAGCTTCCGTTCTGTCCGCGTTCTCCGTGGATGAGGCTACATGGAACGAATACTTGGACACCCGCAGCTCCCGGCGTAGACAGATCCCGGTACCGGAATTTGTTGAAGTAACCGGCACCACTCCGCCATTAGCGCACTCCATTGAGAAAGAGATGTCCGGCGTGGTAGGGAAGCCAGTCGACACGACGACCCTCGACGACAACATCATGACGCTCTCCGGTATGGGGCGATTCTCCAACCTCAGCTATTCGATAGTGGACCGAAACGGCGAGCCCGGATTACAAATTCAAGCCAGCCAAAAGCCATATTCACCGCCTATCGTACGGCCCTTGATCTTGATCGACGGCTCAGATTACAACAATGTGCTTTTTAGCATAGGCGCCCGCATCACGTTTCTGGACTTCGGCGGATTCCGATCGGAATTACGGAATGACGTTATAGTGGGCTCACAGTACGGCGTCGACAGCGAATATTACCGGCCATTCAAACCAACCAGCCAATGGTTTGTTGCACCACGATTAGGAATCTATAGCACCCAATACAACGTTTATTCCGAGAATAATTTGATCGCCAGCTACAGACAAAGGCTGGCTGGTGGCGGCGCTGATGTAGGATACGCGTTTGGAAGCAGCGGCGAAGCGCGATTAGGCTACGAAGGCGGCTACGAACGGCTTTCAAAGGAGATAGGAAACCCAACGGTGCTGCCCACAGTTTCTGGTGCGACCGGTGACATCAGGGTGCAATACATCTTGGATACGTTAGACGCTCCGGTCATTCCACACTCCGGCCAAAGCCTTAAAGTGTACACGAAGTGGTTCAACACCAACCCTGGGGCCCCCGGAAGCTTCCCTCTCTCTGAAATCCAATCCCAAAACTTCTTTCGCCTGAGCAATCCTTCTTCTATCTACCTCAATGCCTACGGTGGAACGAGTTTCGGCTACAAGACCGGGATACCAGCGTTCTCGCTGGGCGGCACGCAACGGTTACTGGCATACGGTACGAATGAACTGCTCACAAATCAGTACTTTCTCTTCCAGCTTGGATATATCCGGCAGTTGTTAAAGCTGCCGCCCCTGTTGGGTGACTACGTAGACTTCATCGGAATGTACGAAGTAGGCAAGACCTACCAACTTCCCAACGGTCCAAAGCCGCCAAACCTTCCAAACGATGTTGCTGGAGGCCTCATCGTGAATACAATTTTCGGTCCGGTAGAAGTTGCGGGGGCTGTAGGTAACTACGGACGCGGAAAGTTTTTCTTCCGAATCGGACGGATTTTCTAAAGGACGTCGTCAAGAGTAGCGTTAGGCAGGACGTACTTTTACATGAGAACAGTCCAAGGCGCCCACTGATGCACATCCCAAAAGCTTCAGCGTGCGCTCGACGTCTCTCCGCAAAATTTCCAGAGCTTTTGCGACGCCAGCCTCCCCCGCAGCACTTAGCCCATAAGCGTAGGCTCGCCCGCATAAAACGGCGCCGGCTCCCAAACAAATTGCTTTGATGATGTCCGCTCCGCGCCGAATGCCACCGTCCATGAGCACTTCAGCTTGACCATTCACTGCGGCGACAACTTCTGGCAATGCGCGCAGAGAAGCCGAAACGCAGTCGAGCTGTCGGCCGCCATGGTTGGAGACCACAACAGCCGCCGATCCCTCATCGATGGCATGCCGGGCGTCGTCGCCAGTCAAGACACCTTTCACGATTATGGGGCCGCGCCAATGATCACGGATCCACTTCAAATCTTTCCAACTGACCGCCGCAGTCGCGAGCGCTGCGTTGACATCAAGGAGTTTCATCGGACCTTGACCGGGAATGACTACGTTCGGCAATTCGCGCAATCCACCGTCGCGCAAAAAACTAGCCAGCCATCCTGGACGAGCCAGCACCTGCGGGAGAAAAGGAATCTTGTCGAGCGGGCTGCCGCTGACCAACTCTTTCACTCCGTTTCGGAGATCGCGTTCACGCAATCCGGCCACGGGCGTGTCAATGGTAACGACCAGAGCGGAAAAACCGGCAACCCGCGCCCGCTCAATCGAAGCCTCGGCCGCGCCCCGTCCGCCAAGCAGATAGAGCTGGTAGAAAACCGGCCCCGAAGAAGCTGCTCGTACGTCTTCCATGCGATGACCCGAGATGGTTGAGAGAATGTAGGCGGTGCCCGCTGCTCCCGCCGCTCGCGCCGCTGCAACCTCTCCTCCTGGATGCATCAAGCGGCTGTAACCGACCGGAGCGAGCAAAGCAGGAAAAGAAAGATCGAAGCCTAGGACTCGCGTCCGTGACTCACACTGAGGCTCGTTAACGCAATGGCGCGGCCGAAAAGTAACGTCCTCAAACGCACGGCAATTCTCGCGGAGCGTGACTTCGCCCTCTGAGCCTCCATCCACGTAGTCGAATACAGCTTTCGGCAATCGACGACGCGCTAAAACACGGAGGTCTTCGACGTTGACAACTCGCGAAAGCGCCGCGGTTTTGGGCCGGACTGTCATGTCTCTTTCGCCGTTCGCGTTCTGCGGGAACGAGCAAGTAGCATTACTATTTGTATTGGATCACCTGCTGCCGAGACTCTCCCAAGCCGTCAATTCCCAGCTCCACAACATCACCAGCCTTCAAATACCGTGGCGGATCCATGCCCATGCCGACGCCCGCTGGCGTTCCGGTGCTGATCACATCGCCGGGAAGAAGCGTCATGAACTCGCTTATGTACGAAACCAACGTGGCAACGTCAAAGATCATATTTGCAGTGGAACTGTTTTGTCGAAGCTCTCCATTCACCTTGAGCCACATGCGGCGATCGCCGAAATCCGGAGTCTCGTCGACGGTTGAAAGGAATGGTCCCAAAGGAGCGAACGTGTCCGCACTTTTTCCTTTTACCCATTGACCGCCTCGCTCTTTTTGAAAGCTCCGCTCGGAATAATCATTATGGAGTGTAAAACCGGCAACGTAATCGAGAGCATCTTCCTTCGATGCATAAAGAGCCCTCCTCTTGATTACAACCGCAAGCTCAACCTCCCAGTCCGTTTTCGTTGAATTCTTAGGGATCACCAAGCCGTCATTTGGACCGACCAGTGCAGTCGTCGATTTGAAAAAGATGACTGGTTCCTTGGGAACCTGCGCCTTGGTTTCGGCCGCATGATCGCGGTAATTGAGTCCAATGCAGACGATCTTGCTAGGCCTACAGATGGGAGGTCCGAGCCGTACGGATGGCGCAACACGCGGGCCGGAGGGGCCGCTTTTCCGCAGCCACGATTCCAATTCGATCAAACCGCCATTACCAAAAAATTCTTCGTCGTAGTCCGATCCTATGGCGGACGCATCTACGCGCGTGCCATCGTCAAGAAGCACGCCTGGCTTTTCTTGGCCCACCTCACCGAACCTTATTAGTTTCATTCCGTGGACTCCCCGCAGAATCTTGCGTTCTAAACCTTATCAGTATGAACTAACGCGTGCTCCTTTTGTAACTTGGCACATCCGCTTCATTCTCCTAGATTCAGTACAGGGAAAGCGGCGTCCAGCGTCGCCTTCGGCCCCCCAAGTGCATCTAATTAGTCGAGGGAACTGCAGGCCGCATTTAGGCGTGCAAATTTTGGGTAGGGTGGGAATGAAGTACACACGAAACCTTTGGATTGTGGCATTTTTGCTCGGGGTGGGCCTTCCCCTGGTGTCGCAATCTTCCTATGTTTCGCCAGGCACCGCCAGTTCCGCCTCCCGACTCGCCGTGAACCCGCCTGATGAATCCGTACTGACTATTAAGAAGCGAGTCGATGAAGTTCACGTCCTTTTTATTGCCACGGACCGGCATGGAAAATTCGTCCGCGATCTCGGCGAGAATGATTTCGCCTTTCTCGATGACAACAAGCCGCCGCAATCAATTAATAACTTCCGTCGCGAAACTGATTTGCCGTTGCAATTAGGATTGCTGGTTGACACCAGCGGCTCGGTGCATAGCCGCTTCGATTTTGAACAACAAGCTGCCATCAGTTTTTTGCAACAGACCTTGCGTCCAAACTATGACAAGGCTTTTGTGATGGGGTTTAGCAGTCACAGTCAAGTGTCGCAGGACTTCACGGACGATGTCGCTCTGCTTGCTCGCGGTGTGCAGAGCCTTCACAATGGCGGAGGCACAGCTCTTTACGATGCCGTATATCGTGCGTGCCACGACAAGCTAATTAAGGATAAAGACAACGGCGAACGACCGACGCGCCGCGCCATCATAATTGTGAGCGATGGAGAAGACAATCAGAGCGAAGTCAGCCGGGCTCAGGCTATCGAAATGGCCGAACGCGCCGAAGTCATCATCTACGCAATTTCAACCGATGACAGCGGATTGATTTTGCGAGGGGACAATGTGCTGCAGCAACTGGCCGACGCGACCGGAGGACGGGCTTTCTTTCCATACAAGATGAAAGACATCAAGAATTCTTTTTCAGCCATTGCAGACGAGCTTCGAAGTCAGTACGTGGTTTCGTATCGTCCAGCGGACTTCGATGCTGATGGAAGATACCGATCAATTGCAATCACAGCCCTCAAGAAAGACCTCCAAGTGCGGGCCCGCAAGGGCTATTACGCGCCAAGGCAATAGCCACAAATAGCGCTCGCCCTAATTCCCGGGTCCCACCGCCCGGGCCCCAGTGCTACAATTTTAATAATGGAAGCGGGTCGATTTTCCCGCTTTGTCTGTGATGTGGAACATAAAAAAAGGCGCGTTCGTGCTTCTCGTCATCTGTGTTTCCTTGCCTTTGGCAGGGCAAATCCAGCGAGCGGAAACGCCTTCGGCTTCCGAACCGCGACCGGTATTTGGGCCGCGACCCGTTCCGGCTCCTCCGCCAACGCTTGAACAACTGCCTGCTTCAGCTCCACGGGTAGCGTTTCAGGGTGGCCAGCTCACGATCGTGTCAAGAAACGCGAGTCTGGGGGCGATTCTGCGAGAGGTTGAGAGTAAGACTGGCGCCACGGTAGACATGCCAGCGAACCCGACCGAACGGGTCGTGGGACAATTTGGGCCCGGACCGGCCAGGGAAGTCTTGGCCTCACTGCTCAATGGCTCTCGTTTCAACTACGTGTTGCTGGGATCACCGCAAGATCCTACATCGCTTGATAGAGTCGTACTTTTGAAAAAGTCTTCAGGTACGGACCAGCCCGGAGGAGCATCTGAGGGTACAAACACGGCCCAGGTGATCGCGCCGCGGCAGGGCGCCATAGTGATACCGAATCAAGATGAAGACGCCAATGCGGAGGAGACTCCAGGGGAGACGATGGAGGCCGACCCCCCTGCGGAGGACCAGGCAAATCAGGGAGATGAGCAGCAAAATGCTCAGCCGGCAGTTAAAACGCCACAGCAACTGCTCCAGGAACTGCAACAGCAGCAGCAATTGCAACAGCAGCAAGGTCAGCAGGGTGGACCGCTAGGGACACCACCTCCGCAGCAGATTCAAAATCGGCTTCAACAATAGAAATTGCGACGCGGAACAGG
>Ga0210384_10005766_pt1 | contig 13333 bp, 10 predicted proteins | sample IncBWH2MmetaG_FD_160574 | JGI IMG/M metagenome (GOLD analysis project Ga0210384, IMG submission 160574) | Forest soil microbial communities from Barre Woods Harvard Forest LTER site, Petersham, Massachusetts, United States - Inc-BW-H-2-M | ecosystem: Environmental > Terrestrial > Soil >...
TATCACAAGCTTTTGGATCTGCTGTTGAAAGTTTTCGGCGCAGCGGTTGACTATGCCCGCGACGGCGCCAGTTTCCCGGAACTGGATCGCCTGGTGCGCGCCCGCATCGCCGAGGGCGGATACCCCGGACAACCCTCCCATCCTATTTGTCATGGAGTAGGTGCACGCGCACATGAGCCGCCCTACGCGCATCAGGCCGGGACTGGTACCATCAAAAGCGGAATGGTATTGGCCATCGAGCCAGGAATTTACTGGCCCGGCGGCGGCGGTTTAAGATTGGAAGACAATTTTCTGATCACTGCAGGCGCCAGCGAAAAGCTATGCACCTATCCAGATGATTTCCGTCTGGCCGGGCGCCACTGAAGAACCGAGAACCCACAACTGTGCCTAAATCGACCCGAACTCCAACCTCAAAGCTGAGCGCAAAACTGGCCGAGAAAATCCTGACCGAAATCAGGGAAGAAGAACTGGTCGCCATGTGTTGCGACGTCATCAACATTCCCAGCCCCACCGGCGACGAAGGCAGGATGGCGGAGTATATGCAAGCCACGTGGAAAACGTTGGGCCTTGAGGTCGCGTGGCAAGAGGTTGAAGAAGGACGCGCCAACGTGATCGCCCGCTGGAACGGTTCCGGTGATGGCCGCTGCCTCATGTTCAACGGCCACATGGATACTTCCAACACAGGACAGGAGGATTTCCTCACCGGCCTGGGCTACAAACCCAACGCCGTCATTAAAGACGGAATGATCTACGGCCTCGGCATTTACAACATGAAAGGCGCGCTAGCTTGCTACACGCACGCGGTCAAGGCGTTGCAGCGCGCTGGCGTCAAACTTAAGGGAGACGTCATTCTAGCTGCCGTCGCTGGTGAAATTGAAAAGACGCAGTGGAAGGAATTTCGCGGCCGTGAATATCGTGGATACGGCGTCGGCACTCACTACCTCGTGAACCACGGCGTTCTGCCGGACATGTGCATTCTCGGAGAACCCACCGACATGCAAATCATCCTGGAACATTTTGGGTCGCTGTGGGTGCGCATCTCCACTTCTGGTATGTACGTCCACACGGCGTTTGCCGTCGGACGCAGCGAGCGCAACTCCATCCGCCGCCTTTATGACGTGCTCGGCATCGTGGTGAAGTGGATCAAAGGTTGGGAGCAGAAGACGTCCTACCGCGGACACAGAGGCATTGCCAACCTGGGCTGCATTCGCGGTGGTCACCCCTGGCGGGTCAGCCGAACTCCGGAACGCTCCGATTTGTTTCTCGATCTGCGCGTGCCGCCGAATATGTCCATGCAGGATGCGCGCCGCGCCGCCAAGTCTCTGTTCAATGACTTGAAACGCCGCTTTCCAGATTATGGCCTCGAGTTCGAGACGTTCGTCTCCGTACCTGGAGCCACGATTTCTCCCGATCATGCGATGATACGGGCGATTGAAACGAACCATCAGCGCGTGATGGGCGAGGTTCCCAAGCATGATGTCGTGCACTGGTGCTCCGACGCATCGGTGATGACGCGTTATGGCATTGAGACCGTGAACTACGGCCCTTCCAGTGGGCCGCGTGATGCGGAGGGCGAGAAAGTCCGAATCAAAACACTGGTGGATATTACAAAGATTTATGCTTTGACCGCCGCCGAGCTTTGCGGCGTGCAATAGAGTCGTTTTACTTTGCTCACGAGGTAACTTTGCCGAGCCAGAACGAAATCAATCGTCGCTACAAAAACATCCGTGCCGCGATGGCCAAAGAAGGCCTGGATGCACTCATCGTCTGCGGCAACCAGTACGCGGGTTTCGAAGGTGCAGTTCTTTACGTTTCGGGCTTTGAAATCGTGCACCGCTACGTGTACGTCTTACTACCTCTGGAAGGTGAGCCGACGCTGGTGTTTCCTCGCGAGGCCCGCTGGATTGGCGACAAGGTCAAACCCTGGGTCAAGGACCACGTATGGCCGGACGTCCCGGGGCAATGGATTGGCGAACGAATACGCGAACGCAACTGGAAACGTATCGGCATTTATGGCATGAATTTCGTGATGGCGGTTCGTGACTACCGCGAACTCGCTGCCGCCCCCTTTGAAATGGTGCCGTTCGATTTTCAGTTCGACATGGCGCGCGCTGTCAAGAGCGAAGAAGAGCTCGCCGAGATTCGCGACACCATGGAAATAATCGAAGACGGGTTCTGGGCAATGCTTGCCGCTTATGAACCGGGAAAGACCGAAGCAGAAATCATGGCGCCAGCAGTGAAACTATTCTTTGCTCGAGGCGCCGGTCCTCGCATGATGAATATTCTGCTTTCCGGAACAAATGGCGAAGCCGAAGCCTCATTCAAAGTGCCAGGCCACCGCGTGACTGCGATGGATGACTTATTGCTCTACTCCCTCGAGATCACTGGAGCCGGTGGATACTGGGTGGAATTTTCTCGTCCGCTGATTCGCGGCAAACTGAGTCCGCGTACTCAAGCCATGGCCGATGCCTATCCTCATGCTCTTGAAGCAGCACGAAAATTAATGCGCGCAGGTGAGTTGACCAGTAGTGTTCATCGCGTTGTCGCCGATACATTCGCGAAGCATGGCTTCGCGCTGGGCCATCTGTCCGGCCACAGCATAGGCACGACGATGCTGGAATATCCCGCCATCGGCGCCAAGAGTGAGGTTCGCCTGGAAGAGAACATGATTTTCTCGCTCCATCCCCAGGTGGTGGATCGTGACGGCAAGGTCTGTCTCTATACGCAAGACACTTACCGCATTGGCAAGACCGAGGGCGAGTGTTTGGCAGATGTGCCATGGAGGTTCTATACCGGCGCCGAGAAACGGGCGTCGCGATGAAGATCTGCGTGATCGGCTGCGGGGCTGTAGGCAGCTTGTTTGCCGCGCATCTGGCCAAGGCCGGAGAAGCTGAAATCTGGGCGTACGACGTCTGGAAAGAACACACCGACGCCATTCAGCAGAACGGACTACGCCTCTCCGGAGCAGCAGATTTCACCGCTCGTCTCAATGCCACCAGCGATGCCAAGGTTTTGCCCCGCTGCGACTACGGCATCGTGGCTACCAAGGCCATCCATACTCGTATTGCGATCTCTCAGGTCGAGCACATCTTCGATGAAAAGAGCGCGGTGTGTTCGGTACAGAACGGCGTTGGCAACGAGGAAATCATCGCCGAACGTGTGCAGTTCGTCATTCGCGGTACAACGTTTCCTGCCGGACACCCGATTGCACCCGGACACGTCGGCTATGACATAAAGGGTGATACATGGCTGGGCCCGTTTGAGCCCACCAACACCTCCATGGAAAAAGTGGAAGAATTGGCCGGGCTGATGACTCGGTCTGGAATGAACACCATTCCGTTGGAAGATGCACGTGGCGCGCAATGGACCAAACTGATTTTCAATGCTGCAACAAATCCCGTAGGCGCGCTTACTCTGCTGCATCATGGGGCGGCTGCCCGCTTCGAGCCTACCGGTGAACTGTTCAACGATCTGATCACTGAGGGCGAAGCTGTCGCTAGAAAACTTGGAATCAAATTGCACGGCGATCCCCGGCAACTGGTGCAGAAAGGTGCAAACGCTCCGGGCAAGCATCGTGCCAGTATGTTCCAGGACGTACTGGCCAAGCGCCAGACTGAAATCGATTTCATGAACGGAGCGATTGCGCAGACCGGCGAAAAACACGGTGTTCCCACTCCGCTCAACAAAGCGTTGTGGGAGTTGATCAAGGGCCTGGAACATTCATGGAAAGATCCAGACTGACCCGTTGATTGTTGGTGGAAGTTTGTCATCCCGAGCGAAGCGAGGGATCTGCAGTAGCCGTTAGCTAGGAGCCAATAGCGATTCATGTCCATCCCATTCAACATCGGAGTTCTCCAACTCAGCATGGAGCCGGTCCTCGAAACCGTTGCCATGGCCAAGGCCTGCGAAGACGCCGGCTTCGACGCCTTTTGGATCGCAGAAGCCTACCCCTGGTGGCGCAAACATTCATTCGAGGCGCGCTCTTCGACAGCAGTACTGGCCGTCATTGCCTCCGCTACGCGTCGCATCCAACTTGGCTGGGGAATCATTTCGCCATATACACGCCATCCTGTGCAGATCGCGATGGAAGCGCGGGTCATGCAGGATCTTGCTGGCGACCGATTTCTCCTCGGACTCGGTACTTCCAAGATTTTCATGAAAGAAATCGGTGAAGGTGAAGGAGAAAAAGTCGGACCGGCCACGGTGATGCGCGAAAGCATCGAGATCATCAAAGGCGTGCTTACCGGCGACGCATTCGAATACCAGGGAAAAGTATTTGCCGCCAACGTGCCCCAACTCAAGCCGGACGCCCATACCCCACGAGGTATTCCGCCTATCTATGTTGCCGGCACGGGGCCGGTGTTGCAGAGGATCTCAGGCGTAGTTGGCGACGGCCTACTGACGGCCAGCATCACGACTCCGGCTTTCGTTCGCTACTCGCGCAAGAATCTGGAAGAAGGAGCGCGCAAAGCCGGGAAGGATCCCGCGCAGCTCGTGTTGGGCTCGGTGATCGTCGGCAGCATTCACCGCGATTCGGCGAAAGGCAAAGAAGGAGCGCGCGAACAGGCGGCGATGTATCTTGCCAACAAAGTTCAGAACATCAAAGGCTCAGCGGACGTTCTGTTGGAATGTGCCGGTCTGACTTTCGACGAGCTGCGTCCCGTCGCCGAAGCCATGGAAAAGGGCGGACGCAAAGCAGCTGCGAAAGCCGTGACTGATGAAATTCTCCGCAAGGTCTGTCCAATTGCTGGGACGCCCGAGGAATGCATCAACCGTATCGAGGAATATCGCGCCGCAGGCTGTACCCACATCATGCTGGAAATCTGGGGCGACGATCGTACCGGCCAGGCGAAATTATTCGGTGATGCGGTGCTACCGCACTTTAAACAGTAGCAGTTCTTATCGGTGCTGTAATTCTCTGACGATTGAGCCAAACTCCTCGTCCGTCACCAGCCCACGCTTCGCGATGGATCGTTTCTTTACTTCCGCGAGGATTGGGGCGCGCTGCTCCGGCGCAATTGTCAGCCCGAGCTCCTTGCACTTCAGATCGATACTATCCAGCCCGCTTTTTTTCCCAAGCACGATACTGCGGCGGGCATTCACTAGCTCAGACGAATAAGGCTCAATCGCTTCGGGGATGTGAAACTGGCTGGCCACTGCGCCGCTTTCCCGCATAAACAGATTCTCTCCCACCAGCGGCTTCCAGGCTTCGAGTGTATATCCCGAAGCTTTGCGCACAACTTCAGAAACCTCGCGAACTTTCGCCAGGTCCAGATCTACAGCGACGTCATACAAGCAGCGGAGCGCCAGAGCGATTTCGCCAATGTCGGCATTGCCGGCGCGCTCTCCCATACCGTTGATCGTTCCTTGGATCCACGAAGCTCCAGCGCGTACTGCCGCCACCGCACATGCCGTCGCCAAGCCGAAATCGTTGTGCCCGTGGTAATGGACGGGTACATCCTTGCCAACCCAGGCGCACACTTCACGTACCAGAAACTCAACCGCCTCCGGCCCGCAGGCACCGATTGTGTCCACGACCACGATCTCCGCAGCGCCAGCCTCGAGCGCCGCGAGATAAATCTTTTTCAGGAAATCCAGATCAGTCCGCGTTCCATCCACCGCGAAGAAGGCAACCGTGATCCCGTTCTGCTTGGCGATAGACATCGCGTCCGTCACCCGCCGCAACACATCTTCCCGCGATAAGCCATAGGCCTTCAGTTTGATATCACTGGTCGGCGCTTCGATGACCGAAGTGCGCAGCCCCAGACGCACCAATTCATCAACGTCCGCTTTCACCGCGCGAGAAAAGCCCCACAGTTCAGCTTTTAACTTGGCCTTCTGCATCAGTTGAATGGCTTCCGCGTCTTCCGGTGAGACCCGTGGAAACCCAGCTTCAATGCGGCCTACGCCCAGTTCGTCCAGCTTGCGAGCGATCTCAAGTTTCTGCTGGGGAGATAAAACGACGCCGACCGTCTGCTCGCCGTCGCGCAGCGTGGTGTCGTAGAAGCGAATCGTCCGGCGGGCGAAAGCCGCACGAATTTCTGGGCGGGCATTCAGATCGCTGACCCAGATGTCAGAGTTAGTAGTCATGGTGTTTTTTACCACAGAGACACAGAGTCACAGAGAAGTCCATCAAGGTTTTCTTTTTATGAATCCAGTGAATCGGCAGCAGTTCAACTTCTTGTATTCTTCTCTCTGACTCTGTGTCTCTATGGTGAACAAGAACTAAGGCCGCGCCGCCTGCGTAGCCAGTGCCGCAGGCTTGTGGCCGTAGGCCTCTTCCCATGAGATCACGCAGTTGCGCAGCACACCGATCTTCTCGATTTCACACTCCATCACGTCTCCGGCTTTCAGGTACCACGCCGTCGGATCGCCGCTGAACGCCGCGACTCCAGACACCGTTCCTGTCGAAACCACATCGCCTGCGCTGTATCCCATTGGCGAGTAGTGCGACAGAATCTCCGGAATCGTCACCGACATCTTGCTCGAATGCGAACGCTGTCGTGATTCACCATTGACGCGCAATTCCATCGCCAGATTGTGCGCGTCAGGAATTTCGTCCGCCGTAACAATCCAGGGGCCGAGTGGGCAGAAGGTATCAATACCCTTGCAGAAGCTGAAGACACCCGACTTCATCTCGCGCCGTTGAATGTCTCGGGCCGTAATGTCGTTGAAAATGACATAGCCGCCGATATGTCTGGCAGCATCTTCGGGAGAAAAATTCTTACCACTTTTCTTCAGGACAACGGCCAGTTCCAGCTCGTAGTCCAGTTCGCGAGTAAGGTGCTCGGGATAGATGACCGGCTCGTCGTGTCCAATGATGGCGTCAACGTTTTGAAAAAATACGATCCACGGCATCACAGGATGCGAGAACCCGGCTTTCGTGGCCTCTTCATGATGTTCGCGAAAATTGCCCGCAGTATGAAAAAACTTGCGCGGAACAATCGGAGCCTTTCGCTTGATCTCTCCCAGCGAGTAAAAAATAGTTTCGCCTCGCGGCCCAGTCGCTCCATAATTCTGCCGAGCGTGCTCGAAGGCTTTGCGCGCCGCTTCCAGACTTGTGTCACCGCCTTGAAACAGGGCCAGCATATTAGGTGGAACCAACGCATCCGCCAGCCGGTCAAACGCACTTTCGTTTTCCACATCACGCAGGTAAAGCGCGCAGGCCGAGTTCAAGTCAACAATCTGAGCGCCGTCACCAAGATCGTGATTCATCACAGCGCCAATTCGAGGGCGTTTTACGGGATCTTCAAAAGTAACGAGTCGCATAAAAATTAGGCGGGTACTAAGAAAGTGTATGAGGGCGGTTAGACCTTGTCCAGTTCGGGTGCAATGTGCCCTACGACCTCTGGTAAGAGAAGACGCCGGACAGAGTTGAGCGAATCTAGAACTCTCCATTACAAAGTGACAACACGCGCTTGGGCGGACAAACCTGCCCCCATCCTTGAAGTGCTGCGGGTGAAGGTGTTTCCTGAGGTCCAACTAATGGATCTGGATGGAAGTCACGGTGCAGTCGAACTGCGGGAAGTTGTGGTCCTGTTCGGTTACTCCTTTTCCCTGTGTGTATCCATAGGCCGGGAGACCGCCCTCGTCATAAACCGCGACATTAAACACGCCCAAAGCTGTAGGATTCGTGACAGTAAATGACGTGAAAGTGCGATTCACCGTGCCACCGCCCAGCGCCGGGTAGTCGAACGCCTGCCCTGGGGTTGGATTCGCTGCAATGTAAGGTGTCGGCGTTACTGGCATCGTCGTTCCATTTACCAGATAACCATGGAACGTTGTATTCCCTTGCGTGTCGTTAGCCAGCAGAAATGTCTCTGACGGGCCATTCGGGAATTGCATCTGCAATGCAAAAGTCTGCTGCCCATTCACCAGAACCGTCTGGGTCACCGTGTCGGTGATGTTGCCTCCCTTATTGCTGCAAGCGTAGGTCCACGTATTACCCACGGCCAGGGGCAAGTAAAACTGTGCCGCCGGCGGGGGTGGTGGCGGGGTTGAGCTAGACCCGCCGCCTCCGCCACCACAACCTAGGAGCAGCAGAGACATCAGATACACGATTGGCTTTGTGAAGGACCGCATGGGCTTCCCGGCTCATTGAATCTGCGACGAGTGACTATGATCGGTTGTCCACACGGAAACAATACAAAATGGATTGACGGCGCGGGAAACGGGATTAGTTGCACTTTTCAGGGACAACCCGCGCGCGGAAGTGACTGACAAACGAAGCCGGCTACAGCTGTTCAATCTTGGTCAGAACCGCTTGCTTATAGCCACGGCTCATGGTCAGTTTGGCGCCGTTACGGAGCTCCACACTGTAGTCGCCGTACAAGAGAGGTTTCAGCTTCTTGATGCGATCGAAATTTACAATCGCTGAGCGGTGAATTCTAAGAAAGTTGTGTCCGCGCAGCCTTTGCTCCGCTTCATTCATGGTTTCCCGGAAGATGTGGGTCGCGGGGCCGACGTGGAAACAGACGTAATTCCCAGCCGATTCCACCCAGTCAATTTCAGCCGGCTTAAGACACAATACTTCTCCGTCGGTTTTCAGAACGATGCGGTTTGTACGCCCGCGATGCGAGTCAAGATCGTGCAACAACTCAGACAACCGGCCGCGGAGACCTTGATCACGATGGAGTAATTGGTTCCGCAAGTGACTAAGAGCTTCGGCCAGTCGTTCGCCCTCAACTGGTTTGAGCAGGTAATCCACGGCGTGAACTTTGAATGCTTTCAGGGCAAACTGGTCGTAGGCGGTGACGAAGATGATTAGAGGCAAACGGCTTGCAGGGATGGACTCGATGAGTTCAAAGCCATCCATCTCTGGCAGCTGAATATCAAGAAAGACCAGGTCAGGAGCTTTATTCTTGATAGCACGTACGGCGCTCTTGCCATCGCCGTACTGTCCCACGATCTTAATATCCGACTGGTCCTCCAGCATTAACGCGATGCGCTCCCGTGCCAGCGGTTCATCATCTACGATCAGGGTTCGAATCGGCATTTCAATGCACTGCAGTTCTTGGGCTTTGCAGTAACGGGATCAAAAGGCTGACTCGACAACCTCCGCCGGGAGCATTCTCCAAACGCAGGCCTTGATGATCACCGTATAGCTGTTGCAGTCGGGCGCGGGTATTGCGAAGTCCAACTCCTGCGCTCTCTTCCATCTGGTGGTAAGGCACTCCTACTCCATTGTCGGCGATCTCTATTTTGAGGGAGCCGTTATCCCGTGCGGCGCTTATATTGATATGGCCCGGCGCAGCGGATTTCGCAATGCCGTGGCGGATAGCGTTTTCCACCAACGGCTGCAAGATCAGGCTTGGGACCGGCACGGAAAGCAGATTAGGCTCAACTTCAAAACTTACCGTCAGCCGGTCACGGAATCGGGTCTGCTGAATTCCAAGATAATTTCGAAGAAAGTCTAATTCCTGCTCTAGGGGAACCTCCTGCGACCCCGCGTTGTCCAGACACACTCTCAGGAAAGCCGCCAATTTTAGCGTCATTCGCTCTGCGGAAGCAGGGTCAATCCTGGTGAGGGTTGCGATTGAGTTCAATGCGTTGAACAGGAAATGCGGTTCCATTTGGCTCCGCAGGACCTGAAGTTGAGCCTGTGCCAGTCTGGCTTCCAGCCGCGAAGCCTCAGTCTCGCGCTCCCCGAGCCTCACACAATAAGCGACCCCCAGGGTTACGTAGTACCGAGGCAGATCCTGCAGCGCCAAGCCGATAAGCCGGGTAGAGAATGTTCGTGAAGTGTCGGACCAGCCAAATGACTCGGCCATATAGATCAGGAACCATGCGCCCGATGCTGTCACAAGCAGACTCAAGGGCAATTGGACGGCAAGCGACTTCTTCCATGACTGGTGGTTGAAACCATACTTGAGCGCGATGGCATAAATCAACGGCGTGAACAGCACCCAGATGTAGGCTTCTGCGAAGTTCCAGATAACGACGTCGCGAAGGACCGGTTTCTCTCCCCACCGAATCAGCAGCACCCACGAACCGGCGGAATCTAAAGTCGCATAAATCGTCCAGCCGATAAAGCTGAATGCCCAAATCTGCCATCGTCGTAGTGACAGCATGTTATTCCTTCGTGGATGCTCGCCAGCGCCAACAGCGAAGAAGCATACCACCGCCGCCAGCTTCCGGTGGCCTTTCTTGTAGAGGCGCAACCGCGGAAATCTGCCCGCAGTTCGTAACTCATTGAAAGGCAAAACACCTACTGTCATAATGAGATGACGATGGAGCTTGTCCCCTGGCCGCGACCTCACTGACCACAAACTTCGAAGAGCGATGGTTCCCGAAGTCCGTTCTGTGCCTGCGCAACTACACCCTGAGTCTGTTTTTGCACGATCTGGTTGCTGGCATTACGGTGGGGCTGGTTGCCTTGCCTCTGGCCATGGCATTTGCCATCGCGTCCGGACTCACACCTCAGGCGGGCATTTACTGTGCGGTGGTCACCGGATTCTTGATTTCCGCTCTAGGCGGATCGAAGACACAGATCGGCGGCCCGACAGGGGCATTCGTAGTTGTGGTTGCTGGAATTGTTGCCGTGCACGGCGTGGATGGCCTGTTCATGTGCACGATGATGGCCGGGGTACTCCTCATCGTCCTTGGGGTGACCGGCATGGGCACAGCGGTAAAGTTCATTCCGCGGCCCATCGTGATCGGATTCACCAACGGAATCGCAGTTCTGATTGCCAGTACTCAGATCAAGGATTTCCTGGGCTTGAAGATCGACAAGATTCCGGGAGAGTTCTGGCTGCGCATGGAAGCCCTGGCAGCCAATTTTCACACGCTGTCGTATGCGGCGACCGTTCTTGGCGTCGGAACCCTGGTGACTCTACTAGTTTGCCGTGCAGTCTCGAACCGCATTCCCGGACCGATCGTGGCCATGGTCGCAGGCACAGTCGCGGTTTTCGCACTCAAACTGCCGGTGGAGACCATCGGTACACGTTTCGGCGGGATTCCGAGCGGTCTGCCTCACTTCGCAATTCCTCGCTTCCGCGCCGACCTGATTCACGGGCTGCTGGGTCCGGCGTTCACGGTCGCAATGCTAGGTGCCATTGAGTCATTGATGTCGGCAGTGGTAGCGGACCGCATGAGCAACGACCATCACAATCCCAATGTCGAACTGATGGCGCAGGGCGTGGCCAACTTTGTTTCGCCCATGTTTGGCGGATTGCCCGCCACCGGCGCGATTGCGCGGACTGCCACCAATATTCGTGCTGGCGCCAGGACGCCAGTTGCCGGAATGATCCACGCGCTGACTCTCGTCTGTGTACTGTTGTTCGCCGCGCCCCTGACCAGCTTTATTCCAATGGCGTCGCTGGCGGCGATTCTGCTGGTGGTCGCCTACAACATGGGCGAGTGGCGTGAGATTCCGCAATTGCTGAAATTGACCAAGACCGACATCAGTATCTGGCTGGTCACTTTCGCGCTCACGGTGTTTGCCGATCTTACAGTGGCAGTCGAGGCGGGCATGATCCTGGCGGCGTTGCTATTTATCGGACGCGTCGCCAACACGACAACTGTCTCGCAGGTCACCGACGACTACGTCGAAGATGGCCGCGTACATATTCTCCAAGATAAGGATATTCCGTACTACGCGACTATCTTCCGCATTCACGGGCCATTCTTGTTCGGTGCCACCGACAAAGTGGCAGTGATTGCCGCGAAAATCAATGAGCTGCCGCCGGTGGTCATTCTGCGCCTCCGCAACATGACCGCAATTGATGCCACTGGCCTTTTCGCTCTCGAAGAGATTGCACGGGCACTGCACACAACCGGGCGTACCCTGATCCTCTGCGGCGCGCGCGAGCAACCCGCTCAACTCATTCGGCAAGCCGAATTCGAGGACGTCATCGGACGCGAAAATATTTGCGAAAATGTGCAGGAGGCCTTGCGGCGGGCGGAGGAAGTGTTCGAGGGAATGGAACACACGACCGTACCCGGCACGAAGTGAAACAAGAAATCCCGGCTCGACCGTGCTTAGTTGGTTTTATTTCCCGTTTTGTAACATCACAGATACCAAATTCGAGAATACATCCGCAGTCGAAAGATCAAGCCTTCCGTCTCCGTTGAAATCACCGAGCGCGAGACCCTGAGGGAAAACGTCCGCAGGAAAACTAACAGGACCCTTGAAGGTTCCGTCGCCTTTGCCCAGCAATATCGATACGGCCCCGGGGTTCGTCGAGTTAACGATGGCAATATCCTGACGGTTATCGGCATTGAAGTCTGCGATGGCGATGGACACTGGAGCACTTCCAGCCGGGGAGTCAGCGTGGGGCTGAAAGGTCCCGTCCCCGTTTCCCAGGAGTACCGATAAGGTGTTGTCGGTTGCGCTGACCACGCCAAGATCGGGTTTCTTGTCGCCATTCAAGTCCCCGACTGCTACCGAAATGGGATTTCTGACCACCTGATAGTCCATGTGGGGCTGAAAGGTTCCGTCCCCGTTTCCCAGCAACACCGACACCGATGCGGACAGTTCGTTGGCGGTCACCAGATCGAGAATCCCATCGCCATTCAAATCTTCAGTGGCTAAGGAGATGGGCGCAGATCCGACATTATAAGCAGCGTATGGCTGGAACGTTCCATCTCCCTTACCCAACAAAACTGCTACGGAGTTGCCGAAAGAGACGTTGTAATCCGCGACCGCCACATCAAGATTGCCATCGCGGTTAAAGTCTCCCGTGACGATAAAGAAAGGTCCCGTTCCGCAACTAAATGTTTTGCCTTTGCGGAACGCACCCTTGCCATTCCCTAGCAACATTGTCACCGTGCCCGGATGCCCGTTGGATCTGTTTCCGTTGTTGACAACGACCAGGTCCAACTTGCCGTCTTCATTGAAATCCCCGACGGCGACGGCGATTGGGCCGTAGCCCGCCGGATACTGGGTTTGCTTTTGGAAGGTTCCGTCTCCCTTTCCCTTCATGATGGAAACCGTACCCCCAGTTACATTGGCGACGGCGAGGTCGAGTTTGCCATCGCCATTGAAGTCTCCGGAAGCGAGTTGGTATGGCTCCTGGCCTGTGATTAAAGTCGAACTCTTAAACGAAACCGACTTGGCCGGCTTGATGATTTGGAAATACTGGGCGTCGGAAACACCGCCTCCGGGCGCTGGATTCGACACGGTCACGGAAGCCGTTCCAGCGTTAGCTATATCGGAGATTAGGATCTTGGCCTTCAGGGTCGTACTGTTTACAAAATGAGTCTGCCGCGCGGTGCCATTCCATTGCACCATCGACTTGGAAACAAAACCGGCACCCTGTACCGTTAGGGTGAATGCTGGGCCTCCGGGTTTAGCGGCATCTGGCGATAGAGGTTGGTTGACTGAAGGAACCGG